>JAEEGL013581949.1_pt1 | contig 14550 bp, 8 predicted proteins | sample 9134231 | NCBI WGS metagenome assembly JAEEGL01 (sample SAMN16246548, study PRJNA631951) | gut metagenome | biome: gut microbiome; feature: rumen; material: fiber-attached | host: Bos | place: Iran: Karaj | collected 2018-10
GATGACCTCGCATCAGAGCACGAGCGTTACCTGGTTGAGGAACACTTCAAGAAGCCAGTCATCATGACCGATTACCCCGCTGCCATCAAGTCCTTCTATATGAAGCAGAATGCAACCTCCCCTAGTCCCTCCAAAGGAGGGGAGCTCGGTAGTATCGGCTACAAGGGCGCCGTCGCTCCTGGTCCCACGATGCAGGGCACCGATGTGCTGTTCCCACAGATTGGTGAGATTATCGGCGGCTCGGTGCGCGAGGAGAGCTACGACAAGCTGATGAACGAGGTGGAGAAGCGCCAGATGGACCAGACCCACCTGTGGTGGTATCTCGACACCCGCCGCTGGGGCACCTGCCCCCATGCCGGCTTCGGTCTGGGCTTCGAGCGTCTCATCCTTTTCGTCACCGGAATGCAGAATATTCGCGACGTCATCCCCTTCCCGAGGACACCAAAGTCTGCAGACTTTTAAAAAAAACTTAAAAAATGTTTGCGGATTCGAGAAAATGTCGTAACTTTGCACGCTGAAATCGAAAATATCGAGGAAAAAGGGTCTCCACAACCCTACACCTTATATTATATATGATAAACGTTTAACAAAAAAGACTTGCCTATGATAGCAAACCCCTTTAAAAACAGAGCAAAATGGCTCAAAAACGTTAAAATGCAGGCAGAATAACGAATTTTGCTCATTTTTTTGGGCAATTTTCGAAAAAATATTCGAATTTGTTTGCAAGATTTCAGATTTATATCTATATTTGCACCAAAAATGTACCTCTGTAAAGGAGATACAGGGAAAAATTGAGAGAAAGAAAAGAAGTAAAATAACTTAGTTTTTTATTAATTTAAATTATTAATCGTATGAAAAAAAGATTAATTGGATCATTGCTTATGGGAGCACTGTTGGTGTCTTCCACGAGCGTGTTCGTGTCTTGTAAGGACTACGATGACGATATCAACAACATCGTCGCTACGAAGGCCGACAAGACTGAGCTCGAAAAGGCCAAGGCTGACCTCGAAGCTGAGATCGGCAACCTTAAGAGCAGACTTTCTACGGCAGAGGGTAACATTCAGACTCTGACGAGTGACCTTACGACCTTGACCAACAGCTACAACGACTTCCTCGCTGGAGATTTCGCTACGGTGAAGGGTAAGGTTTCTACACTCGAGGGCAATGTTGCTGATCTCCAGAGCGGCAAGGCTGACAAGGCTACGTATGCTGGTAGGATCTTCAACCTCATCGACGAGATTGAGCGTGCCGTGGCTGCTGAGAATGCTCTCGACAGCCGTCTGCAGACTGCAGAGCAGACGCTGATTTCTATCAACCAGACGCTGGCCCAGAAGCTCGACAAGGAAGAGTTCGACGACTCTATCAAGTCTATCTACGGTCAGTTGGAGGCTCTCAGCACTGGTCTGGGTGGCGCTCTGGAGCGTATCGGTGCTCTTGAGCAGGGTCTGAAGGATTCTTGCCTGGCTCATCGTGCCGTGCTGGCTGACTACAAGCAGCAGCTCATCGCTCTGAACGACTTCAAGGCTGACTTCAATGCCAACTACAAGGACAAGATCACGGACGCCTACACCAAGGCTAACACGATCTATGCTGACTATCTGAAGACTGCTGACAAGAACGCTCTGCTGGATAGCATCAGAAACCGCTACAATGCTCTTAACACCAAGTTCGAGGGCAAGGTGAAGTATCTGAACGACAGCATCGACAAGGTGGCTGCTAACCTGAAGGCTTCTATTGCTGCTCTGAGCGACAGCATCGCTGCTCACACTGCTACTATGCAGGGTCTGCGCACCGATGTGAACAAGAACGCTACTGCCATCCAGAAGATTAACGAGGAGCTGGTTGTCCTGAACACGCTGCTGAACAACACGCTGCGCGGTCTCGTCTTCCGTCCCGAGAGCTACTACTGGGGTATTGAGGCTCTGACCATCCACGTGATGAATACTTGGTATTTCCACGATGGTACTGAGCTGGATATTCCTCGTGCTAACGCTGATTTGAAGGAGAAGAGAGGCTATACCGAGACCAACAATCAGATTAACTATGCAGTTGCTGGTCCTCGTGATGCAGATCACGGCACTGCTCGTTACGACTCTACCCAGATTTGGTTCGTACTGCCGACTCACGCTGACTACCACATGAATCCGTCAAGCGCTGACCTGTCTAAGGTGAAGAAGGTTGAGATTCTGTCTGACGACAAACCTTACATGACCCGTAGTGAAAACAAGGGTGCTAAAGCAGGTCTCTTCTGCAACGAATCTATCACTGCTCACGACTGGACTTCTGAGCCCGGTGTCCTGAAGATCAACCTGCAGGCTTCTGATCCTGATAAGGTGGAGGTGATTAACACCAATACCAATAACAGCAAGGTGACTGTCTTCGCTACTCAGCTGACTCTGAGAAAGGGTGACAAGGATACTACTGTTACTTCTGACTACGCTGCTATCGTTCGCGACACCATCAAGGAGCTCCGTCTTGCTCACAAGCACATGGGTTATGTTGCAAAGGATAACATTGTGAATACTCACTGTGGCCAGTGCGCTCTGTATGCTGCTACTGATCACAAGACTCACCTGATGGCTACTGTGGCTGAGGCTGCTGCTATTGCTCCTCAGGACTCTGTGAACTGGAACGACACGCTGGATCTCTCTACGCTGATTGAGACCCACTACACCACGACTACTGGTCAGCACGCTGTCCTGAGCGCTGCTCAGATGAAGGAATATGGTCTGACTTACAAGTATGAGCTGACCTATCTGGATAAGGGTAGCATTGAGACCGCTCAGTCTGTTCAGGCTGCTATCAAGGACTCTCTGCTTCGTCCGCAGAATCCTGACAACGATGGTAAGGCTCAGGCTTGGGGTGTTGGTAAGCAGGATGTGAACACCGTTGGTCGTACCCCGGTTGTCCGCGTGACGCTGTATAAGGGTGGTAAGGCACTTGACTATGGTTACATCCGTGTCATCATCACAAGACCGACCATCGTTCTTCCTCCGAAGCCAGCCGTATGGTTCGCTTATGACGGCAAGGCATATAACTATGCTTATAACTACGAGTGCAACTTCACGAAGCCTGGTTACGAGTTTGAGACCACATGGTACAGAACTCAGCACGACATCTATGACCAGCTCATGAACTCGGCCGAGGTTGGTACTATCTCTCGTGAGGAGTTTGAGCAGCACTATAAGACTCAGGTTCCCAGCAATGCTCAGGTCGCTGACCGTGCTATTCCTGTGATGTATGAAGTTCCTGGTACGACTGTTACCAAGTCTGCTGGTGAATTGCAGCAGTACGATGTAACTGAGGTTGGTGGAGTTAAGGTGTTCACTCCGATTACTTATGCTAACAAGGTTGGTACCGTTTCAACGGTCAACGATGTCGATCCGGAGAATGGTATGGTGACCAGCAAGCTGAAGTGGGTACTCACTGGCGATCAGGCTGAGTCTTACTATGTGAACTTGACCGACAAGAATGCTAAGACGACTCCTGCTATCGGTGACTACGGTAAGAACGGTATCGCTGTGAAGTACGTCTCTGACGATCCTTACAACTATCCTGACTTCTACATCATCTTCAAGCCGGGCACCGCTACTGTTGCCTTCAACAAGCCTGCCGGTACTGTTAAGTACGATGGTAAGAAGATTGACAACTACTGGTACAACGACAACTCTCACTCAGCTGACGGTACTGCCGATGCTGACGAGAAGGAAATCCACGTCAACGTATTCTCGCCTGAGGATCTGCGCGGTATCAACCGTTACGCTGCTAAGGGTGTTGAGGTAACTGACACTATGGCTCTGCTCATCAGCTCTACGTTGGTTGGCAACGATGCCAAGGCTATCGTTGAGGTTTCTAACGACAAGACTCAGGGTGAGGAATACAAGTGGGATAAGCTCTACCTGAAGTTTATCTTCGATGCTTCTAACGAGGGCAAGTCTTACAAGGGTGCCGATGGTAAGACCTATAAGACGCACGTGCTGAACGACAGCGTTCTGCAGGCTTACAATCCTGATACAGATCTTAGCACTAATGGTACTATTACCTACGCTGAGGATATCGCTTATCTGGTACACGATGGTCTGGCTGTTACCAATGCCCATGACTCTATCAACCACCAGAAGATTGTCTACAACAAGGCTGTTACTCAGAAGCACTATGCTGAGAAGCTGCTGAACTATGAGGGCCGCTTCGAGCGTACCGACAATGCTCTGAAGGCATTCATCGGTGTGAAGGCTAATAATGGTTGTAAGACTCTTGACCTGACTCAGGCTCCGTTCGCTGTCCGCTTCGACCGTCCGATCAATGTTGAGGCTGGTGATGTGAACACCATCCAGGATGCTGGTAACGGTGGCCGTCAGATTATCAACCTGCGTGACCTCATCAAGCTGACCGATTGGCGTAACGTAGCCTTCAGACAGTTCAACAACATTGACTACTGGAGCTACTACAACATCAAGGCCATCCGCATTGAGGGTGCAGACGCAAATACTACGGACATCGCTCCTCTCGTAAAGACCGACCTGAATAAGGCTAACCGTGAGGCTGCTAATGAATGGGTTACCTTGAGCAGCGTAACTAGTGACCTGATTCTGGAGTACAACCCGATTGTGAAGCAGGTACCTGCTTATGGTACTGCTGATAGCTACGGCACTCTCGAGTACCAGAACCTCTCTGGTAGCGTTGGAAACTTCCAGCTGAAGTTGCCTATCGTGATCGAGTACCAGTGGGGTCTGACGAAGAAGACTGAGATCCTCGTCCAGGTTAAGGAAACTCAGTCGGCTCGTCTGAAGTAATCTGATTCCTATCAGACGCACAATAAACGAAAGAGGGGGAGGCGTTACAAGCGCCTCCCCTTTTTTTAAAAACTAATGATGAAGTAAGATGAAACTGAGTTCTATCATCCTGCCTTTCTGCTGTGCCGCCCTGCTGCTGTCGTGCGGCGACAAGGCGCAGAAGAAGGAGCCCAACACCCACAAGGCCCTCGACTACATTCGTCCGGCCTCGATGGTTTACAGTCATAACGACACGGCCGAGATCCGTTCGCTCATCCAGGAGTACATCGAGAATTTCAAGCAGCGCGACTTTGCCGCTTGTGCCGATATGCTCTATACGGTGGAGAAGGGCGAGGTTATCCCCCTGTCGGCCGACGAGAAGAAGAAGTATGTCAAGGGTATGTCCAGTCTGCCCGTCTACGACATGCGTGAGAGTAGCTTCGTGCTGCAGAGCGACGTTAACAACCGCATTGAGCTGACCGTCCAGATTATTCAGAACGGCGACATGTACAAGAAGATTGGCACCACGTGCCAGTTCCTGAACCCTGTCTACAAGGAGAATCGCTGGTTCCTGACCTTGCTTGACCAGTATGCCGAAGGCGTTAAAGACGAATATGCGGTCGAGCGTTAACCTGCTTCTGTTGCTCCTGCTTCTGACACTCGCCGCCTCGTGTCACCATGAGGTGCGTGGGCCGGAGGCAGGTGTCGACAGTACCGAGGTTGACCTCGGTACCGTCTATGTCAACGAGACACTTGTCGCCGAGGGTGCGGTGACGCTGACCAACCGCGGCGATGCCGACCTCCACATCCAGCGCATCGAGACGAGCTGCCTCTGCACGACGGCCTCGCCGTCTGCCGACACGCTCTCCGCTGGAGCTACGTCCGTGATTCGCGTGCGCATCAAGTTCGAACCCTACGACACCATCCCCCATGACGTCTACCGCACGGTGGACATCTATACCAACGATAGCCTGCACAGCCCTCTGTCCGTAGGCTTCAAGCTGAAAGCTGATATTAAGCATTAATACATGACTCACTTACGAAAAACCTTCCTTCTGCTTGCGGCGGCGCTGCTGACTGAACAAAATGTTCTGGCCAGTAATGAGCCGACGAAGCTGAAGATTCATTATAACAACACGCAGACTGCCGACACCGAACTGTCGTTGTCGGGTTTCCCCGTGCTGACATTCGGCAAGGACAGCGTTTTTGTCCAGCTGACGCCAACGGCTCAGGCCGTGGGCTACCGCCTGACCGACAACACGTGGATGGAGCTGGCGCAGGGTGACATCCCTACCTACACGCCGGCCGCCGACACGCCTGCCGGCGGTCGTCAGACCATTAACATCGTCATTGAACAGCCGGAGCCGGAGCCGATAGTGCCCGACGTCATTGACCTGGCCAGTGCCTCGGTGACGGTGACGCTGGCTTCGCAGAACCGCTATTACTATACGGCTGACTCCGTCAAGGCCACGGTCAGCTCGGTCACTTGCAACGGCGTGGCACTCCAGCCGGGCACCGACTATATCGTGACCTATGCCAATAATGTCAACGCCGGCATCGGCACGGTGAAGATATGGGGTAAGGGACAGTACACGGGTAGTGTGGACAAGCCTTTTACCATCCTGCAGGAGACGCTTGTCGTCACTGCCACGAACAAGACGAAGACCTATGGCGACCCGTTGCCCGAGTTGTCCTATCGGATTACCGGTTTTAGAGGTAGCGACGACGCCAGCTGTCTGACCAGCCTGCCCAAGGTGACGACGGATGTAACGGACGATAGCCCCGTCGGCACTTACCGCATCACCGTCAACGGCACCCAGGCGCGTAACTACCTCGTTAGCCATGAGAACGGTACACTGACGGTCACCCCTGCCAACCTAACGATCAAGGCTAACAATGTGACGCTGGAATATGGCGACGAACTGCCGAAGCTGACCAGTCAGATTGCGGGCTTCGTGGGCGACGACAATGTTCTCGACCTGACCAAGCAGCCTGTCCTGACGACGACGTATCAAACCCTCAGTCCTGTCGGCACCTACGACATCACCGTCAGCGGCGCCGAGGCAAAGAACTACCTGATTGCCTATGAAGGGGCCACGCTGACCGTCAAACCGAAGGATATCACTGGCGCCACGGTGACCATGGACACAGTGTTCGTCTACACGGGTAGTCCCATCACGCCCGAGTGTACTGTCATGCTCGGTGGCCGACTGCTGGTCGAGAACACCGACTACACGCTGCAGCCTACCAATAATACGGAAGTCGGTCGCGCCCAGTTGAGCATCATCGGTCAGGGTAACTACACGAACCACATCGACACGATGTTCGTCATCGAGGCCCCTGTGGTCGACGGTATCAGTCTGGCTGGTGCAGCGGCTACTGTACGCATCTACGACGCCGCCGGCCGTCTGGTGTGGAGCGGCGAGGCCGCTGACCGCGCTGCCATCGACGCCCTGCTGGCTCGCCAGCCTAAGGGACTGTATATCATCAAAGTCAACAACAACACGTTCAAGATCAATAAGAAATGAAGAAGAAGCTATTTATAGTGGTATGTGCCCTCTTGGGCGTGCTGGCCGCCTCGGCACAGCAGAAGCTGGTCATCAAACTGGAGAACGGCGAGCGCCTGACCTACGAGACGTGGCAGGTGGACAGCCTGTACTTCACCGCGGGCGAGACCATTGCCACGCCGGTAAAGACCGATTCTGTGGATTTGGGCTTTGCCAAGTGGTCGGTGTATAACTTCGGCGCCACTACGGAGTCCGAGACCGGACTTTTAGTTGGCTGGGGCGACGTGACGGGTACTAACCGTTCGATGAAGCTGAACTATTTCCCTGGTAAGAATTATACGAAGAGCATCAACGAGACGGACTACGACATCGTACACGCGCGCTGGGGCGGCGAGTGGCGCATGCCCACGACCGAGGATATCCAGATGCTGAAGGATAGCTGTACGTGGACCTACGAGGTGGTGAACGAGGTGCCGGGTTGGCGCCTGACGTCGAAGAAGGCTGGCTATACAGACCGGTCTATCTTCCTACCCTTCACAGGCTACCGTAAAGGTGATGCCGCTGCCGTTGCTACTGGCGAGAAAGGTCTCTACTGGACCGGCATCATCGGCGACGATACGCAAAAGGCCAAGGCCATGCTGCTGACCGGTACTGACACGGACACGCTGACGGTGGTCGACAGCCTGCGCTACATGGGCTTTGCCATTCGTCCCGTTTATGGTAAGATTGTTCATCCGTTGCAGTTCACCTCGGTGGCTGTTATGGAGGGTACGCTGAAGTACAGTTCTGTATCCATCTTGGCTACGACGCTCGGCGACATGACGGGTGTAAACAAGATTTATATCTGCTTGGGCCCGCAGTCGGAAGCCCTTGTGCCTGAGACCGCTGCCCACAAATTTGAGGAGACAGTGACCGCCAATAAGACGGAATTCCAGTTCAATATCGACGGTCTGGATCCCAATACGGCCTACAAGTGTCTTGTGTACCTGGATATCGACGACCAGAGGGTCATGAGCGACCTCTGCTACTTTGAGACCGCTGCGAAGTTCCCCGTGGCAGAGGCTGTGGATCTCGGCCTGAGCGTTGACTGGGCTTCATGGAATATTGGTGAGAGCACTCCGTCAGGCAATACCCATCTGTATGGTTGGGGCGATGTGACAGGCGAGTTGACGTCGACCATCCGCGGCCACTATGCAGTTGGTCTGCCAGAGGCCTATGATGTCTCCATCGCCGGCAACGAGAGTTACGACATTGCTGCCAAACAGTGGCGCAATGGCTGGCGTATGCCGACTAAAGCAGAGATTGACGAACTGTACAGCGGCTGTAACATTACGTTGGTTTCAGTCAATGGCGTGACTGGCTACCGATTCGCCAATAAGCAGGATGCCAACAAATCTATCTTTATACCAGTTAGCGGTATGCGTTATGGCACGACAGTCCATGATTCAAGTACTCCGTATTACTGGACGGCAAACGGCGTGTCAGAAGACGGCCAGTTAAAAGGTGTCAATGCACAGCTGCTGCCATCCTCCTATGCTGAACAACACTATCCCAGGTTCTGGGGTATGGCTATCCGTCCCGTCAAGGTGAAGGATGGCAGTAACACGGGTGGTAATACCGGTGGCGGTAGCGGCACAAGCGGTGGCGACAATACTGGTGGCAATACTGGTGGAGATACCGGTGGAAATACCGGCGGCAATTCGGGTACTATCTCTAGCAACGTTGGAACTGCCGTAGACTTGGGCCTGTCGTCGGGTACGAAATGGTCCAACCACAATCTCGGCGCAGCCACGGCTACCGACTGTGGCGGCTATTACGCGTGGGGCGATCTGGAGCCTCGTACCGACAACTTCGGCCGAGACGACTATCAGTACTACGATCCATCAACCGGTACCTTTGCTAAATTTGCTAATGGTTACATCTGCGGCAACGCATCCTACGATGCTGCTACGGCTGCTTGGGGCAGTTCGTGGCACATGCCCAGCAGTGCGCAAGTGCAGGAGTTGATAAATAGCTGTACGTGGACCTGGAAGACGAACTACCAGAATTCAGGCATGAGCGGCTATGAGGTGAAAGGGCAGAACGACAATACCATCTTCCTGCCCGCTGGTGGTGACTATCATGTCTTGACCAGTAATACAGAGCTTACTCAGCAGGGAACCATTGGCCGGTATTGGACAGGTAACGTGTATAATACGATTAATATTACGTCTTGGCAAGACGCTTATCTCCTTCAGTTCACCCAGGAAGAGAAATTCGCTAACCGCGTCAGCCGTTGGTTTGGTTGTACCATCCGACCAGTTCAGGGAGGCCAATAACGCGCGCGTATATATAACTGTTTAAAGGAAAAATAACCCGCTTATCCCGCTTATCTCGCGGTCTTGTATACTGTGAGATAAGCGAGATAAGCGGGATGTTTTTAGGTTTCGCTATATACGCGCGTTTAACGCGCGCGCATTACGCGTATATGTATAGTTAAGCGGAAAATAACCTACCTATCCTACCTATCCGACAGAAAATGGTACTTGCGGATAGGTAGGATAGGTAAGATGAATTTTTATTCAGCTATCATGTATATATACGCGCGCGCGAAGTGATTTTCTGGTAGAGCAGCCCTTTAGAGTTGTAGAGTGGCGCTTTACGATTGTAGAGTGGCACTCTACGGAGCTAAAGTGGCGCTTTATAAACGAGGAAGGAGGAGCGAGGAAGGAGGAACGAGGATAGCAGTTGCCCAAAGTGCATAGAGGCGAAAGACGCGTACGCGCGCGTCTTTTCCGCTATTTCAAGGCAAAAAAAGTGCGTTTTGATACGAAAAAAGCAGGAAAATTTAAAGATTTTTGCAAAAATTTGTAGGTAAATCAAAAAATAATTGTAACTTTGCCCCCGAAAAGTGTAGATATCTATCATTATTATTTAAATACAAGTTATGAAAGCATTAAAGACTTTGTTTGCTGTAGCTCTGTTCGCCATGGGCGCCGTTACAGCAAGTGCTCAGGCAACGTACACCGATGCCGAGGGTAACAAGTATGAATTCCAGAAGCACTTCTTCCTGAACCTGGAGGGCGGTGCTCAGTACACGCTTGGTGAGGCCAAGTTCAAGGACCTGATTTCTCCGAACGTTCAGCTCGGTCTGGGTTATCAGTTCTCGCCTGTCTTCGCAGCTCGCCTGCAGGCTAACGCTTGGCAGTCGAAGGGTGGCTGGAACGGCTTCTATGTAGGCAACGAGGCTCCTCACACTGAGACCTACAAGTGGAAGTACGTGGCTCCCGGTATCGACTTGATGTTCAACCTGTCGAACCTCATCTGTGGTTACAACCCCCTGCGTGTGTTCAACGTGACTGCCTTCTTGGGTGGTGGCGCTAACATCGGTTGGGGCAACGACGAGGTTAATGACATCGCTGCTCAGCTGCCTACCGACGCACAGAAGAAGCAGTATGAGTTGGAGTATCTGTGGGATGGCTCTAAGATTCGTCCCTTCGGCCGTGGTGGCATCGAGCTCGGCTTCCGTCTGAGCGACGCTGTCAGCATCATCGTTGAGGGTAACGCTAACATCCTGAGCGACCACTACAACTCTAAGAAGGCTGAGAACCCCGACTGGTACTTCAACGCACTGGCTGGCCTGCGCATCAACCTGGGTAAGACCTACAACAAGATTGTGCCTCCCGCACCCGTTCCCGAGCCGGAGCCCGTTGTTGAGCCCGAGCCGGAGCCCGTCGTTGAGCCCGCTCCCGTTGTTGAGAAGATTGAGCCCATCCGTCGTGACGTCTTCTTCCTGATTAACAAGACCGACATCCGCGACACCGAGGCCCAGAAGGTAAAGGACATCGCCGACTACCTGCAGAAGTATCCCAATGCCAAGGTTGTTGTCACTGGCTATGCTGACGCTGGCACTGGTAACGACAAGATCAACGACCGTCTGGCTGCCCAGCGTGCCGACGTTGTTGTGAAGGCTCTGAAGGAGCAGTACGGTATTGCCGAGGATCGTATCAGCTACGACTCTAAGGGTTCACGCGTACAGCCGTTCGCTGAGAACGACCTGAACCGTGTATCAATCTGTATCGCTGAGTAAGTTAATTAAATTCATACAAACAAAAAGCTCCCCTTGCCAACTGGCAAGGGGAGCTTTTTGTTTACACAATCACTCCGTCCTTAAGGTGGATGGTACGGTCGGTAAGGGTGGCCAGCTGTTCGTCGTGGGTGACGATGACAAAGGTCTGACCGAACTGGTCGCGTAGGTCGAAGAAAAGCTGGTGGAGTTCCTGCTTGTTCTGGGTGTCGAGCGAGCCAGAGGGCTCGTCGGCCAGGATGACGGCAGGGTTGTTGACGAGTGCGCGTGCCACGGCGACGCGCTGTTTCTCGCCGCCGGAGAGCTCTGCCGGCTTGTGTGTGGCACGGTCGGCGAGACCCATGAACTGCAGCAGCTGCTGCGCCCGCTCCTTTGCCTGCTTGTTGCCGGTGCCGGCGATGTAGGCGGGTATCATGATGTTCTCGATGGCGGTGAACTCGGGCAGCAGCTGGTGGAACTGGAACACGAAGCCGAGGTGGCGATTACGGAAGTCGGAAAGAGCCTTCTGCGAGAGGGTGGTGGTGTCGATACCGTCGACGCACAGCGAACCACTGTCGGGGCGGTCGAGCGTGCCGATAATCTGCAGGAGCGTGGTCTTGCCGGCGCCTGACGGTCCGACGATGCTGACGACCTCGCCACGGTCGATGTGGAGGTCGATGCCTTTGAGTACTTGCAGGGAGCCGAAGCTCTTGGTAATGTTGGTAGTTGTTATCATTTTTTATCGAATTTTCGTGTGAGCCAACGTTGGATGGTGTTGTAAACGGAGGTCTCCTCCTGATGCTGAGCCTCCGTGAAGCTCATGGTGTCTTCCTTCTGGTGACCATACTGGTCGGGGAATACAATCATAAGGTTTTTGCCGGAGAAGTAGCGCTGGAGCTCGTCGGGCAGGCGCTCAAGGGCATTCTTATAGGAGATGGTGCCTTTACGGGCGGTGACGACGACAAAGAGATGGTCGTCGGCGATGTTGGCGGCGAGCTGCGGCAACTCGTTCCAATGGCGCATTGGCGTGTATTCTGTGCGTATGGTGGGGTGCCACTCGTTGACGTACTCAGCGATGAGGATGAGCGACTCTTCGCGTCCGTGGAACTGTATGCGGCAGTCGAGCTGTCCGGTCAGTCGGCACAGACGCTCCAGCCAGCGGTGGAAGCCCGGCTCGAACTCAGCGCGGCTGGGTACGGCCACCTGTATGCGCCGTAGCGTGGAGAGCGGTTGCACGAAGCGTGAGAGCATAATCTGACGGTTCAGACCGTTGTAGAGACTCTGTATGAAGTCGCCCCAGAACTTGGCATTGTTCTCGGTGTGGACATGCATACCGAGAATAATCTCTGAGCAGGCAAACTCGCGGAAGGCGTGCTTGATGCCGTTGGCAATGTTGGTGGCTAAACGCACCTGCGTTTGCATCGACACGTCGGCGGCATTGGCCTGCTGCTGCAGGCGTTCCAGCAGCTGGAGGCCCTCCTCGCGGTGAACGGCCGATTTCTCGTCGTCATAGACGACATTGAGGGCCACCAGTCCGCGGTTGTGGCGCTGGTGACGCATGAAGATAGCCTGTTCGAGCAGCTGCGGTGCAATCTCCGGGTATTTCACGCAGAGGAGTATCTTCTCGTCGTCGGGCTGTCGTCGGCTGGCCGCAGGCTGTTGGCTGTTGGCGATGACAATCTGCTGTGCAGCCCGTTCGGTTGTCAGCGTGGAGATGATGCAGGTGACGAGAATCATCATGACGACACCATTGAGCATATCGTCGCTGACGAGGTAGACGCCAGGCTCCACTTCCAGCCTCATGCCCACCATGACCATGGCGATGGCACCGGCGGCGTGGGCCGAGGTGAGACCGAACATCATCCGTCCGTCGCGCTTCGGCAGACGGAAGAGCAGACTCGAGATATAGGCTGCCAGCGCCTTGCCGAAGGTGCCGAAGAAGGCGATAAGCAACACTACCCAGAGCATGTGGGGGCCGTCAGCCAGTGTGCGTACGTTGATGAGCATACCCACGCCGATGAGGAAGTAGGGTATGAACAGGGCGTTACCGGTGAACTCCAGACGGTTCATCAGGGGCGATACGTGCGGAATGTAACGGTTGAGGATCAGGCCGGAGAGAAAGGCGCCGAAGATGCCTTCGAGGCCAATCAGGTCGGTGAGGGCTGCGTTGAGGAACATCACCGCGAGCACGAAGATGAACTGCATGACGGCATCGCTGTAGCGGCGCAGGAAATAGCGCGTCAGGTGGGGGATGAGCCAAAGCATGGCGGCGATGTAAGCAGCGAGCTTTAGTGCGAACAGGGGATAGAAGAGCCAGGACGTGGCACCGCCCTGTCCGTAGGCGGCTGCGAAGGCGGCTATCATGACCAGCGACAGGAAGAGACTGATCATGGACGAGCCGACGCTGAGCGTTACCGACGCATGGCGCTGCAGGCCGTAGCGACTGACGATGGGGTAGGCGATGAGGGTGTTGGAGGCCATGATACAGCCTAAGAGGAAGGCAGCCGGTGACGAGTAGTGCAGCAGGGTGATGGCCATGACGTAGGTCAGCCCCAACGGCACCAGACAGGTCAGCAGTCCGAAGAGAAAGAAGCGCTTGCTGTTGCGCTTGACGCCCTCCATATCCATCTCCAGTCCTGCGAGGAACATGATGTAGTAGAGACCCACCTTGCCGAAGAGCTCGAACGAGCTGTCGCGCTCAAGGATGTCCAGACCATAGCGGCCGACGATGACACCGGCGAGCACCATGCCGATGATATGCGGAATACGCAGTTTGCTCATGATGATAGGAGCAAACAGAATCAGCAGCAGCACCACGAAAAAGATCAGGGTGGGGTCGGTGATGGGGAAGTAGGCCGCTAAAAGTGTCATTCTGTGTGCAAAGGTACAAAATAATTGAGAATTGAGAATTGAGAATTGAGAAATTTTAGTACCTTTGCAGCCAAAATTGTAACATTAATAGATAATTAGGCTGATGAAAGTAGCAATTGTGGGCGCTTCAGGCGCCGTAGGTCAGGAGTTCCTGCGCCTGCTTGATGAGAGAAATTTCCCGATGGATGAACTGGTGCTGTTCGGCTCCGAACGCTCCGCCGGCCGGAAGTATAACTTCCGCGGTCAGGAACTGACGGTGAAACTGCTCCAGAAGAACGACGACTTCAAGGACATCGACATCGCCTTCACGTCGGCTGGTGCCGGAACGTCCAAGGAGTTTGCAGAGACCATCACC
>JAEEGL012249686.1_pt1 | contig 14549 bp, 12 predicted proteins | sample 9134231 | NCBI WGS metagenome assembly JAEEGL01 (sample SAMN16246548, study PRJNA631951) | gut metagenome | biome: gut microbiome; feature: rumen; material: fiber-attached | host: Bos | place: Iran: Karaj | collected 2018-10
ATAATTACAAGGAAGCTTCTCTGATCGAGGAAGCCACCGTCATCGGCGTATCTCATATTTCCGAAGTTTTGGCCTTCTTTAATGAGGGAGTGATTCCGCAGATCGATCCCACGCTTCCCAAAGATGAAGGAACAAACGAAAAGCCCTTTGATTTTTCCAATATCAATGGACAATATATGGCAAAAAAAGCGGCGGAGATTTGTGCCTGCGGCATGCACAATCTGCTCTTGGTGGGCCCTCCCGGTGGCGGGAAGACCATGATCGCCAAAGCCATCCCCTCTATCCTCCCGAAGCTTACCACGTCGGAAAAGATCGAACTGTCAAAGATCTACAGTGTTTCCGGCCTGTTAAAGGATCGGGACGCCTTAATGGATCAAAGGCCTTTTCGAAGTCCCCATCATACCGTAAGTGTAGCAGGGCTTACCGGGGGAGGCGCCAACGTAATCCGGCCCGGTGAGATCTCACTGGCCACATACGGCGTTCTGTTTTTGGACGAGCTTCCGGAATTTCAAAAGAATACCTTAGAGATCCTGCGGCAGCCTTTGGAGGAAAAAGTGATACGGATCTCCCGGGCAAAAGGGGATTTTGTCTATCCGGCGGACTTCTTATTAATCTGCGCCATGAACCCCTGCCGATGCGGGTATTTCCCCAATTTCAACAAATGCCATTGTGACAAAAACAGTGTGCGAAGTTATTTGAACCGGGTATCCCAGCCCCTATTGGATCGCATCGACTGCTGCGTGGAGACAAAAGAGGTGAAGTTTTCGGATCTAACTAGGGATGAAAAGAACGAAAGCTCCGCCACCATCCGCACCAGAGTAAAAAAAGTGCATCAGATCCAGAAAAGGAGGTATGCGGACAGACCCTATCGGTATAACAGCCAGATCCCTTCAGCGGAGATCATGGATGTCTGCGGCCTCGACGCTGAGAGCTTAAAGTTTTTAGAGGATAATTTTGAAAAAGCCTCCCTGACCGCCCGCACCTATCATCGACTGCTGCGGGTCAGCCGCACCATCGCAGATATGGAAGGATCGGAGCATGTGGAGATCACCCATCTGCGGGAAGCTTTTTTATTCCGCAGCATGGACAAGAATTATTGGGAGAAATATTTATGAAATATAAGATCTGGTATGGGACAAGTTTTATCCTGTCCAATGAAAAAAAGAAAAAGCTCTTCGATGTGTACGGAAGCTATTACGACCTATATCATGCAAAAAAGGAAGAGTTAAAAAAACTAAATATCCTAAAAACAGAAGAGATGGAAAGATGGCTGGCAGAAAGGGACGCATTTCCCTTGGAGGAAAGGGAAGAATATATGCGCAGGTCGAATATCGGTTTAAGTACCTGTGTGGATGATGATTTTCCGAAAAACCTTTTAAACATCAAAGATTGTCCATTTCAACTGTTTTATAAAGGTAGATTGCCGAAAAAAGAGGAACGCCTCATCGCAGTGGTGGGGGCTCGCCGATGTACCGGTTACGGAAAAAACGAAACCATAGAATTTGGCCGGGTCTTAGCCAAGGCCGGCTATTCCATCGTCAGCGGCATGGCGGACGGCGTGGACTCCCTGGCCCACAAAAGCGCCTTGGCTGAAGGACAGAAAAGTTATGGGGTACTGGGCTGCGGCGTGGATATCTGTTATCCGAAAAAGAACATGACCGTCTATGAAGAATTGCAAAAGGAGGGTGGCGTACTGTCGGAATTTCCACCGGGCACCGAGCCTCTGCCCCAGTTTTTCCCTATTCGAAACCGTATCATTTCCGGCATGTCGGATGTGGTCCTGGTGATGGAGGCCAGGGAAAAAAGCGGATCTTTGATCACTGCCAGGTGGGCCTTGGAACAGGGGCGGGATGTATTTGCTCTCCCGGGAAGGATATGTGATAAAACCAGTGACGGCTGCCATCGGATCATAGCGGAAGGAGCTGGGATCCTCTGTTCCCCCGAGGGACTTTTGGCAGACTTAAAAGACTTAAAAAACTGGGATTACATGCCCATTTTGTCCAATCCTACCCCGAAATTCCACCTTGAAAAAGAAGAAGCGTTGGTGTATAGTTGTCTAGATTTTAACTCAAAATCCATAGATGAATTGCAGAAGGAAAGCGGTCTTTCCATGACAGAACTGCTGCCTGCCATCTATCATTTATGTGACAGAAAACTCATCGAGGAAAGTTTTATCCATCAATACGTGAAGTTATAACGGGGTGAAGACTTTGAAGAATCTTGTAATTGTGGAGTCGCCTACCAAGGTAAAGACCATTAAAAAGTTTTTGGGAAAGAATTATGAAGTAATGGCTTCCAACGGTCATGTGAGAGACCTGCCGAAGTCGCAGCTGGGTATCGACGAAGCAAACGACTTTGAGCCAAAATATATTACCATCCGTGGCAAGGGAGACCTTTTGGCCAGCCTTCGAAAGGAAGTTAAGAAGGCAGATAAAGTATTTCTCGCAACCGACCCGGACCGGGAAGGGGAAGCCATTTCCTGGCATCTGACCAAAGCTTTGAATCTGGATAAGGACAAGTATGTCCGGATCACTTTTAACGAGATCACAAAAAATGCGGTAAAGAATTCCTTTGCATCCCCCCGGGATATCGATATGAATCTGGTGGATGCCCAGCAGACCAGACGGATCTTGGACCGTGTGGTGGGTTACCGGATCTCTCCGGTGCTCTGGGTAAAGGTAAAGCGGGGACTTTCCGCCGGCCGTGTACAGTCTGCCACATTAAACATCATCTGTAAGCGGGAAAAGGAGATCAACGACTTCGTCCCGAAGGAATACTACACTTTAGATGCTATTTTAGAGCATGGGAAAAAGGAACTTCCCATTGTTTTCTACGGAAATAAAAAGGAAAAGCTAGAGATCAACGACAAAGAGTCCTTGGACCGGATCTTAAATGCCGTAAAGGATCAGGCTTTTACAGTGGATGAAATAAAGACATCCAAGCGGGAGCGAAAGGCACCGCTTCCTTTTACCACCTCCACCATGCAACAGGAGGCTTCCAAGGCCCTAAATTTCTCCCTGCAGAAGACCATGCAGATCGCACAGCAGCTGTATGAGGGCGTGGATATCAAGGGGAACGGTACCGTAGGTCTCATCACCTATCTTCGTACGGATTCCATCCGGATCTCCGATGAAGCAAAGGCTTCGGCAAAGGCATTCATCACGGAGCATTACGGGGATGATTTCTATGCACCCTATAATCCTCCCATGAAAAAGAACAAGTCCAATATCCAGGATGCCCATGAGGCCATCCGTCCCTCCAATGTGGAGCTGATCCCTTCTCAGATCAAGAGTTCCCTTTCCAGGGACCAGTTTCGTCTGTACCAGCTGATCTACAACCGTTTTCTGGCCAGCCAGATGACGCCGGCGAAGTTTGAAGTACTGACCCTTCGTTTTGCCGCCGGGGATTATATCTTTACCCAGACGGAATCAAAGAAAGTATTTGACGGTTTCACTGCCGTTTATGAAGAGGCAGACGACAAAAACAAAGAGCCCAAGTACGGGCTTTCGGATCTGAAAAAAGGACAGAGCTTAAAGCTTAAGGACTTAACGGAGAAGCAGCATTTTACCCAGGCTCCGCCCCGTTATACGGAGGCGTCTTTGGTGCATACCTTAGAGGAACTGGGGATCGGACGGCCTTCCACCTACTCACCCATTATCACCACGCTCTTAAAGCGCCGCTATATCTGTAAAGAGCAGCGGGCGATCTGCACCACGGAACTGGGGGAAGTGGTAAACGATATCATGAAAGAGTCCTTCCCTACGGTGGTGGATGAAAACTTTACGGCGAACTTGGAAAGCCTTTTGGACGGCGTGGAAGACGGTTCCGTAGACTGGAAGTCCATTATCCGCAATTTCTATCCGGATCTGGATGAGCAGGTAAAGGTAGCGGAAAAAGAGCTGGAAAAGATTAAGATCGAAGATGAAGTATCCGATGTAATATGTGAGAACTGCGGCCGTCATATGGTGGTGAAATACGGACCTCATGGGAAGTTTTTGGCATGTCCCGGTTTTCCGGAATGCCGCAATACCAAGCCCTATCTGGAAAAGATCGGGGTTTCCTGTCCGAAATGCGGCAAGGAGATCGTGATCAGAAGGACCAAAAAGGGCAGAAGATTCTACGGTTGCGAAGACTATCCGGAATGCGATTATATGAGCTGGCAGAAGCCGAAGGACGAAAAAGAAGAGAAGTAAATATCTGAAATTACTCAAATTTAGCTATTCTGATCGGAAATTGTCAAATAATGATTGATAATTGTTCGAACGCGTGCTACAATTATGCTTAGTTTCATGGATGAGAGGTCATCCACTTTTTTGTCATTCGGAAAGGGGCACATATGAGTGTTCAATTATTGGATAAAACGCGTAAGATCGGAAAGCTGCTTCACAACAATAATTCTTCGAAAGTAGTTTTTAACGATATCTGCAGCGTCTTAACGGAGATCTTGGACTCCAATATTTTAGTGATATCAAAGAAAGGAAAGGCACTGGGCATTTCCCACTCCGTGCATACGGAGGATATTACCGAGCTGATGGTGGATAAAGTCGGCGGGTTTATCGACGGGGACTTAAATGAGCGGTTGCTTTCCATTTTATCCACAAAAGAAAACGTGAATTTGGCGACTTTGGGCTTTGAAAAGACGGATATCCATCGGTATGCCGCCATCATTACCCCCATCGATATCGCCGGGGAGCGTCTGGGGACGCTGTTTGTATATCGGTTTGACCGTCAGTATGATATCGATGATATCATTTTAAGCGAGTACGGCAGTACTGTAGTGGGCTTGGAGATGATGCGTTCGGTTCACGAAGAAAATGCAGAGGAGAACCGTAAGAAGCAGATCGTGAAATCCGCCATCGGCACCCTATCCTTCTCGGAGCAGGAGGCCATCATTCATATCTTTGATGAATTGGACGGAAACGAAGGCATCTTAGTGGCTTCAAAGATCGCCGACCGGGTGGGGATCACCCGTTCCGTTATCGTAAACGCCCTTCGTAAATTTGAAAGTGCGTGAGTGATCGAATCCAGATCCTCCGGTATGAAAGGAACCTACATCAAGGTACTAAATGATGTGGTATTCGAAGAAGTGGCACTATTAAAAAAGAACAGTTAGATCACTCCGGGGGTTATGAACCGGGTTACATGGATGCGTGATATAAAGGGATTTATGATGTTTCATAAATCCCTTTTTGTATTTTGTAAAACTCCATATTTGGGGTCAAAATACATAAATATTGTGCTTGGCCGCAAAAAAAGCACAACATCGTGTAAAAAAGCCTTGTCTTTTTTGCATGCGGAATCTATAATACACAATATAGTGTGTGTAAGTGTGTTTATAAAGAGCATATATTGCATACGGAGGTAGTTTTATGATCAATTCGGATGCCTTTTCTTACATCAATGTATTGGATAAGGCTGCAGATGCCAGCTATAAGCGGGAGACCATCATTGCGAACAATATCGCCAATGCGGCCACGCCCACCTATAAGCGGAAGGACCTGGAATTTCAGGAACTTCTGGAAAAAGAGTTAAAAGCCACCGGTTACAGGGACATCGACCAGGCAGTGAAAAACGTCCGCCTTTCGTCCCTGAATCCGGATGTATACACGGATTATCCCGGCTTTTCCTACCGGATCGATAAGAACAACGTGGACATCGATACGGAAAACGTGGAACTGGCCTCGGAACAGTTGCGTTACCAGACCATCACCACCGGGATCAATCAGGAATTTCAGCACTTTAAGACAGCCATCGGCTCATAATGGGAGGTAAGATAGCATGGGATTGTTTCAATCATTTGATATTGCAGCCTCAGGGATGACGGCACAGCGTTTTCGTATGGATACCATCGCGGAGAATATCGCGAACATCAACACCACCAGAGATGAAAAGGGAGAACCCTATCGCAGAAAGATTGTCACCTTCGAAGAAAAGACACTGACGGCAAGGTCTTTCGAGGATACCCTTTCCTATATTTCCGCTTACAGAGGAAACGGCGTGAAGGTTAATGCCGTTCACGAGGACTATGAGACGGATTTTATCATGGAATACGATCCTTCCCACCCTGATGCGGATGAGAACGGGTACGTGACCTATCCTAATGTAAACACCGTTACCGAGATGACGAACCTCATCGACGCATCCCGGGGATACGAAGCAAACGTTACCGCCTTTGGTGCTCTAAAGGCTATGGTGGCCCAGGGGATCTCCATCGGAAGCTAAGGAGGTAGGATATGGATTTGACTAAGATTCAGAATCTCTACATGTCCACTCCGGTTAAGGACTACAAAAACGTAGTGGAGATTCCGAAAAACGACAGCAAGGATTTTTCCGCTATCTTCGATGCGGCCCTAAACATGGTTTCCGAAACAGACGATCTGGTACACAAAGCGGATCAGGAATCCATGCGTTTCATCCTGGGAGAAGCGGATAACTCCCACGATATGATGATCGCCCAGCAAAAGGCGGCCATCGCATTGCAGTATACGGTTGCGGTGAAGGATAAGTTTTTACAGTCGTACCAGACCATTACAAATATGCAGATTTAATTGATTAGTGTTTTTTCGGTAAGGAGAGTAGGAAAATGCCGGAACAGTTACAAAGGATAATCGATCGTATCAAAGAATGGTGGAACAAATACACCGTCCGCCAAAAAACCATGATGATCTCGGCGGTAGCCGTGGTTGCCGTGGCTTTTGGTATATTAGCTTACGTGGTATCCCGACCCACCTGGGTCCCCTTAACCACATCCACCTCCGCCAAGCAGGCATCCACCATCGAAACCCTTTTGACGGAAAATGGCTACCAGTACCAGATGTCCGAAGCCGGCGGATCCTATGTGTTTAAAGTAAAATCCGAGGATGCCACGGAGGCAGGCCTTCTTTTAGGGAATAATGACATCCCTTCCGATGGGTACAGCATCAATGACGTCTTGGATGGCAGCTTTACTTCCACCGAAGCCGACAAGCAAAAGAAATACATCCAGCTTTTACAGGAAGAATTCGCGGATTACTTAGAGTCCATGGATGCGGTGGATTCCGCCAAGGTGACATTAAATATCCCCGATGATGACGGGACCCTTATCGCTAATGAAGAGGAGTCCTATTGTTCTGTCGTATTGGATTTAAATGATTCCCTTTCCACGGAGCAAGCGGCAGCCATCGCAAAGTATCTGGCCACCAATTTAGGAAATGATACCACGGAGAATATCACCATCTTGGATGCCCAATCCAACGTATTGTTCTCCGGCGGCGACGAGGCCACGGCGGCAGGTATCGCCACCTCTAATCAAAAGGTGAAGCAGGAAGCGGAGACCTTGATGGTGGCAAAGGTGAAAAATATTTTATCCGGATCGGACACCAAGAATGCCATCTATGACAATACCCAGATCGCCGTTAATCTGGATATGAACTTTGAAAGCAAGAACGAAGTTACTTACGACTATTCCGTAGACGAGGGCCGCTCGGAGGGATATCTGAGCAGTGAGACTTCCGCCACCGCAGAGTCCAACAGCGGCGTGGCAGGAACTCCCGGTACGGATTCCAACGACGACACCACTTATGTCATTGAGGACGGAGAGCAGACTTCTTCTTCCTCCGAAGAATACACGAGAAACTACCTGCCGGATGAAAAGATCACCACCACCAACGGTGAAGTGGGGGCAGTGGATTATACGGCATCTACTATTTCCATTGTAGCTTACCGGTATGTGACCTATAACGAAGAACTCATGGAGACCAACGGAGAACTGGCGGATCAGACCTTTGACCAGTTTGTGGCAGCTAACAGCGACATCGTAAAGACCGAAGTGGATGATGATGTCATCAATGCAGTCGCTATGGCTACCAGTATCCCCACCGCCAATATTTCCATTATCACTTACGATGTGCCTATGTTTGAGTACAAGTCTGCAGGCAGAGACCTGACGGACTACTTAGAGATCATCATGGCCATCCTGATCTTTGCCATGCTGGGATTTGTGGTGTTCCGTACACTACGCAGAGAGTCAGAGGAAGAAGTGGCGGAAGAGGTTTCCGTGGAAGCCCTTTTGGAATCACAGCAAGAGGACGAGAATCTGGAGGATATCGGTTATTCCGAGAAATCCGAAGCCCGCCTCTTGATCGAGAAGTTTGTGGACGAAAAGCCAGAGGCGGTTGCAGCGTTGCTGCGTAACTGGCTCAATGAGGATTGGGATTAGTCATGGCAGAGTACAGCGAATTAAACGGAGTGCAGAAAGCAGCGGTCCTTTTGATCACTTTGGGACCTGAAAAATCCGCGGAGATCTTTAAGCACCTGAAAGAAGAGGAAATTGAAGAACTGACCTTAGAGATCGCCAATACCCGAAGTGTATCTCCACAGACCAAGGAAGACGTGATCAACGAATTCTATCAGGTTTGTCTGGCGCAGCAGTATATCGCAGAAGGCGGTATCGGCTATGCGAAGGAACTCTTGGAAAAGGCTTTGGGTTCTGAGGCAGCGCAAAATGTCATTACGAAGCTTACCGCTTCCTTACAGGTTCGTCCTTTCGAGTTTATCCGCAAGACAGAGCCTTCGCAGGTATTAAACTTTATTCAGGACGAGCATCCCCAGACCATTGCCATGATCCTATCCTATCTGGCGCCGGCCCAGTCCTCCATGATCCTCGGTTCTTTAGGACCCGAGAAGCAGGCGGACGTAGCAAAGCGTATCGCCATGATGGACCGTACTTCACCGGAAGTCATCAAAGAAGTAGAGCGGGTATTGGAGAGAAAACTGTCAAACCTTATCAATCAGGATTACACCATTGCCGGTGGCGTGGATGCTGTGGTGCAGATCTTAAATGCAGTAGACCGTGGTACAGAAAAGCGTATCATGGAGACTTTGGAGATCGAAGAACCGGAACTTGCCGAAGAGATCCGCAAGAAAATGTTCGTATTCGAGGATATCCTGCTTTTGGACGACCGCGCCATCCAGCGTGTGCTGCGTGATGTGGAAAACTCCGACCTGGGTATTGCTCTTAAGGGTGCGAACGAAGATGTTCAGAACGCTATCTTTAAGAACCTGTCCTCCCGTCTGGCAGCTATGATCAAAGAAGATATGGAATTCATGGGACCGGTTCGTATGAAGGACGTAGAAGAAGCACAGCAAAAGATCGTAGGCGTGATCCGCAAGCTGGAAGATTCTTCAGAAATTGTTATTTCACGTGGCGGAGGTGACGATCTAGTTGTCTAGTCTGGTTAAATGGCAATTTATTAATGACGAGGATGAGCATGTCATCGACTCCAACAGCCGGATCGCTGCAAAGATGGAAGCCTATAAGCGGGAGATCCAAAAGAAGTCCGAAGCCAAAAAGAAGGCTTTGATCGATGATTTTTATAACAGCTTTTCCCAGGACGAAGAAGGAAATACCATCGTTCCCATGGATGAAAACGGAAATATCCGGTTTCCTTTCGATGATGACGGGAATCAGTTGGTGGGCTTGGATGAAGAGGGAAATATCGTTACTCTTTTATCCGATGAGCCGGAGAGCGATGATGCTGCCCCGGCTTCTTTTGATCCCGGAATGATCGAAGAGGCCCAGGCCCAGGCAGATCGCATTTTGTACGAAGCCAGACGGGATGCGGACACTCTGTTGGATGAAGCCAGACAGCAGGCGGAGGCTTTAAAGGATCACTATACGGAAGACGGGAAAAAGAACGGCTATCAGGAAGGCCTGGCCCAGGCTATGCAGGAGTTCCAGCAAAAGGAAGCACAGTTGGAAGCCGAAAAAGAACAGATCCGTGCCGCCTACCGTCAAAAAGAAGAAGCCATCGAAAAAAAGGTGGTGGATGCAGTCTGTGATTTTTTGGAGAAATTCTTTACGGTACAGTTCGGGGATTCCAAGGAGCTTTTGCTCCATCTGGTGGATAACTGCATCTTAAATATCGAAAACTCAAAGACATTTCTCATCAAGGTAAATGAAGCAGGCTATGAGTTCTTGTCTCAGAACAAGGACAAGCTCCAGGAAAGAGTAGGCTCGGATGCCCAGATCGATATCGTACGCGATCCGGTGTTATCCGAGGGCGCATGTATCATAGAGACCGACGGAGGCGTTTTCGACTGCTCACTGGATACCGAAATGCGAAATCTCATCAAAGACATCCGGTCTTTGAACATTTAGGGGAAGAACATGGCAGACTTAAGTGCACAGTTATCCGGTCTCATGGATCGCAACTATTTTGACAGCTTGGGAAAGGTCACGAAGGTAGTGGGGCTGACCATAGAGTCTTTGGGTCCCGATGCCAAATTAAATGACCTTTGCCATATCAAGCTGGATGACGATACCTATGTAGCCGCGGAAGTGGTAGGATTTTTGGATAATAAGCTGCTTCTGATGCCTTATGAAAACGTGGAAGGCATCGGGGTAGGCTCCATTGTGGAAAATACCAATCGTCCGTTATCCATTCCCGTAGGGGACCAGCTTTTGGGCCATACCTTAGACGGTCTGGGTCGGCCCACGGATATGGAAGGACAGCTGGATCTGCCCCTGGATTATCCCGTGGACGCACCTCCGCCGGATCCCATGGATCGTGTGATCATAAACGAAGTCTTACCCCTGGGGGTGAAGGCGGTAGACGGACTCATCACCGTAGGAAAAGGTCAGCGTATCGGTATCTTTGCTGGCAGTGGTGTGGGCAAATCCACCTTGATGGGCATGTTTGCCAGGAATACCAAGGCCCAGGTAAATGTTATTGCTTTGATCGGCGAGCGGGGCAGGGAAGTACGGGAATTCGTGGAAAATGACTTAGGCGTTGAGGGCATGAAACGATCCGTTGTGGTTGTGGCCACCTCGGACAAGCCCGCGTTGATCCGTAAAAAAGCGGCCATGACCGCTACGGCAATTGCTGAATATTTCCGGGATCAGGGAAAGGACGTGCTTTTGATGATGGACTCTCTGACCCGTTTTTCCATGGCACAAAGGGAGATCGGGTTAGCTTCCGGAGAACCTCCGGTGACCCGTGGTTATCCGCCCTCTGTGTATGCGGAGATGCCCAAGCTTTTGGAGCGAGCAGGAAATTCCGATGTTGGCTCCATCACTGGCTTGTATACGGTGCTTGTGGACGGTGATGATTTTAACGAACCCATCACCGATACCGCTAGGTCCATCTTAGACGGCCATATCGTATTAAACCGTAAGCTGGCCCAAAAGAACCATTATCCGGCCATTGATGTTTTGGCCAGCATTTCGAGAGTGATGTCTGCCATCGCCTCCAAGCCCCATAAGAAAGTGGCGGGAGAGTTAAAGAATGTGATGGCGACCTATGACGGGGCAGAGGATCTTATAAATATCGGCGCCTATAAGCCTGGTTCCAATAAAAACATTGATTTCGCCATTTCCAAGATCGACAGCGTCAATCGTTTCCTGTTACAGGAAACCGACGAGAAATTCGATTTTGATGAGGAGATCGACATGCTCTTTGAGATGTTCCCACTTCCCAAAGAGGAACTGCCCGCAGCAGAGGCCATTCCTCCGGTGGAGGCCGGGCCGGGCGATGCGCCTTCCGAAGAGAGTGTGTCGGCGGAACCTGGATCCCAGGACCTGCAGGAGGAAGAGGAACCGGATGTTTCCGCACTTTTGGAGAACCGTTAAGGAGGATTAGCTTGTGGCAAAGTTTATTTACCGCATGCAAAACATTCTCGAGTTAAAGGAAAAGATCGAGAGTCAGGAAAAGATCGCTTTTTCCCTTGCCAATGCGGCCCTTCGGGAAGAACAGGACAAACTCGGTGTTTTGCTCCTTCGAAAAACGGAATACGAACAGCAGTTAAAGGAATTGACAGAGGGAAAGCTGGATATCCGAGAGATCAAGCATTGTAAGGATTCCATCACGGTGATGAAATCCAAGATCCGCGATCAGCTGATGGAGATAAAAAAAGCGGAGGTTCGTGTGGAAGAAGCCAGGCGTCGCTTAGACGAAGTCATGAAGGAACGCAAGATGCACGAAAATCTCCGGGAAAAGGCCTTTGACGAGTTCAAGCAGGAACTGTCGGCCCAGGAAAGCAAGGAAAACGACCAGTTGGTGAGTTTTACCTATCACAATAAAGACGAAGATTAATACGGGAGTTTAGGATACATGGCAGACGAGGAAGCTTTATCCAAGAAAGAACAGAAAAAAGCGGAAAAAGCAGCAAAAAAGGCTGCAAAGAAAGCCGCCAAAGAAAACGGTGAAAACGGTACCGAAGAGGATGAAGAGGAATCCGGAGGCACGGCCCTGATCGTGGTGGTGGCGATCCTCATCGTCCTGGTTTGGCTTGCTATTTTTGCCCTTTTGGTAAAAATGGACGTGGGTGGATTTGGCTCTACGGTGCTTTATCCCATCCTAAAGGACGTTCCTTATGTGAACATGATCCTTCCGGAAACGGAGGATTATGCCGAGGAGGACTCCGCTTATCAGTTTAACAGTGTGGACGAAGCGGTGGTTCGGATCAAGGAGCTGGAATCCCAGCTGGCGGAGGCCCAAAGCGCCGGGGATGCGGACGCTTCCCATGTGGCGGAACTGGAATCCCAGGCGGCGGAACTGGCGGAATACAAAGCCAAAGAAAAAGAATTTGAAGAAACCAAAGAAAAATTTTATGAAGAGGTTGTTTTTGGGGACAATGCTGTCGATATAAACGAATATAAGAAGTACTACGAGAGTATTGAGCCCAGAAATGCCGAAGTTTTATACAAACAGGTGGTGGGTCAGATCGAAAATGACAAGGAAGTGGAAGATTACGCAAAGACCTACGCTTCCATGAAACCCGCCCAGGCAGCTGCCATATTTAACACCATGACCAATGACCTTCGTCTGGTGGGCAAGATCTTATGGGCGATGGATACCGACTCCAGAGGAAAAATCTTAGGTGCCATGGACGCCGACACAGCGGCCAGTGTCACGGAGCTGATGGAACCCTAAGTTTTTCATAGATCTTTAGAATATCAGGGACGAATTCTAAAAACGCTACGGATGGCAAAGAATACACCTTTTGAAAGGAGGATGTAAACTTTACATGAAACTGACGAATGTGTCTCAGATTCCTTTACCGGGAGTCATGTTGAACACACCGGCTAAATCCGCAGCGAAGTCAGAAGGCAATCAAACCGATTTTTTGCAGATCATGGGAGGTTCTCTCTCTAATGCAGACTCCATGAACCTGAATTCGGAAATATCTGCTCCGGCAAATAATTATCCGAAAGTCGTGGAGAACGAAACAAAAACAGGATATCGGTTTGAGAATCCAGCCAGAGAAATACCACAAGCCGAAACGACTTCAAACACTGCAAGCCCCGAAGAAGTGGCAAAGGCAGGCGAGGAATTCAATAAGTTTATTGAAAAGACCATCGCCACGATCTCCAAGGAGATGGATGACGTATCCGAAGAGGATATCGTAAAAGCAATGGACAACTTAGGTCTCGAGTGGGTGGATCTCACCATTCCTGAAAATGTGACCATGTTGTTGTCGGAACTCTCCGGTGAGGAAGGAAGCATCGAACTTCTGGTAAGTGACACCATCGCAAATGTGACGAATGCGGTGGAAGGCTTGGCAAATGAACTGTTTGCCGCTACCGGATTAAATGATGACTCGGAATTAAAAGCCGTACTGTTCGAGGGCGGGATCATACCGGATGAAGAGACGGAAGAAACTTCAGTGACGCTTGGACCTTTAGGAGAGGTCACGGAAGCGGAAGATCCTTTGAATGAGGATGTTTCCACACCGTTCTTCAAACCAGTTCAAACTGATTCCGAAACGGAAATTATCACAAAGGTGCCTATGCAGGAAGTTACAAAAACAGAGACAGTTGTAACTGCAGAGGTCATCGACCCGAAAACGGTCACGAAACAGGAAGCTCCCATAGGGGACGTTAAAACGGAAGAGATCGGTAAAGGCGGACAGGAAAAAGAAAACTTCATCATCACCGATGTAAAAGAGGATAAACCTTCGGATAACCAATCGAAAGATTTTGGAAGCGGCTCCTTTAACAATCAGCAAAGACAGCCCATGCAGCCGAAGGATACGGAATCCGTTTTACCCCCTCACACAGAGCAGGGCGCTGTTTCCACACCCATCGTACAAGCAAATACAGGAGTCTCCTTCGGGGATATGGTATCCGAAACCCAGTTTTCCTATACCGACGTAAATCCCAGAGCCATTATGGAGCAGATCGTAACCCAGACCAGAACCTTAGTGACGGAAACCTTCTCCTCCATGGAATTGGAACTTCATCCCGCATCCTTAGGCAAGATGTATCTGCAGGTCTCAGAAAGTGACGGACACATCACTGCAAGACTCTTTACGGAAAATGAAAACGTAAAGAACGCCATGGAAAGCCAGATGGTTGCCTTAAAGGAAACCTGGGAAGCCCAAGGGATCCGGGTGAATGCGGTAGAGATCACCGTAGGGACAAAGGAATTCGAAGAGCGGCTGGATCAACAAGCACAAAACGATGTCTTCCAGCAGAACGCCGGCAGCGCGAACCAGTCCTTTAACGAAGAAGAGACCCCACAGGGCAACCGGGTGCGGAGCATCGATTTAAACCATTTAGATGAGATGCC
>JAEEGL013721324.1_pt1 | contig 14549 bp, 7 predicted proteins | sample 9134231 | NCBI WGS metagenome assembly JAEEGL01 (sample SAMN16246548, study PRJNA631951) | gut metagenome | biome: gut microbiome; feature: rumen; material: fiber-attached | host: Bos | place: Iran: Karaj | collected 2018-10
CTCTTACAACACGCCATGCGGTACAAGTAATGAAGCTTGCAAATATCGCGCCAAACATAAAAGCCAGAACAATACAGTAAATGCCGATAAACAGCGAATCAAAAAGCGGATATGAAAGAATCAAGGCCAGATCTCCTTAAAGGTTAGTTCTGACTTTGATTATACACTTTGAGAAGAATTGCCAAAAGACACAAAAAAGCACCGGGCTCTTTCGAACCCGGTGCAGTGAAAACTATTTAGTTTTTAGATGGATACTAAATAAAATTATGTATTATTCTCAGCCATCGTCTGTGTTGCAGTTGCAGCACCATATGTCCATGAACCACCAGCGGTATAGTTATAGTAACTTGTGTCTGCAGTCTTAAACTTAATAGAAATCGAATCAATAGTGAACTTAGCAACATCCGTGTCACCAGTCTTAACAGTATATTTAATTTCTGCAACGTCTACACCAGTAAGCTTCTCAACTTCTTCTACTGTAAAAGTTCTATTAGCACTCTTAGTATCTAACTGTCCGCCCTTACCGTATGTCTCTGTAGCGAGAGCCTGAACTGCTGCATAAACTGTGGAAGCTGCCTGATATTCCTTTTCCTTCTTAGCTCTGTCAATGTAACCAACGAGTGCAGGTACGAGCATAGCTGCGAGGATTGCGAGGATTACGAGTACTACAATGAGCTCAACCAATGTGAAACCCTTCTTTGATGACTTACCAACTTTTCTCATGTCTGTGACCTCCTTTTGTTTGTTCACCCTTTTCAAGTGAGTTTGTTTGTTTTTTGATTTGTCAAATGTGTTTGACTTGCTTGATGGTCTTACTATAAACCATTCCAAAATCGAGTTCAACACATTTTCGCCACAATTCACCAGTGGGTAACAATTTGTTTATTCAAAGCAAAATATGACATAGTTTGCAAACTGCCTGTTAACGGAAGGCTCCTTTTGAACTAATTGTTAATGGGAAACAATTCTCGATAAAAAAATGACATTTATGATAAATGCAGCGCAATTGTACGCGTATATGCCACGCCCTGATCATTATTGACTGTAATAAGGCATTTTACATATGCAGGAGCACCTGTATCAACATCATACGTAAGTTCCGAAAAGCTAAGATCCACTGTATATTTGCCATAGGCAGTATTAGTTAACGGATCCGTGAAGTCATAATAGCCATTAGGGAAAACAAAGCTGTCAACATTCGTTCCGGATGAGAAATAGCCGTAGTGAACGCGCCCTATGCCGGAAGCAACCTGGTCTGCAGCAGGATCTGCAGAATTAAACATTCTATAGATAGCGCGGGAATAAAGTCCTCCGGTACCGGTTTCAGCTGAATCAGCGGAATCGTCAGCGGTTTCACTGACCTTAACAGCATTATACAGCTCACCTGTGATCTCATAATTTGAACCAATCGAGATGCAGTAGTCCGGAGATTTCCTTATAATAAGCACCTCTCCGCTTGAAAGCGAAGAAATAGAATCATTCTCACCTACCAGTTCATAACCATTTGAGGTGATCCATACATCGCCGGCGCATTCTATATTGTTTCCGGTACATGCACCTCTTAACGAAGAGGCAACATTGTCCGCTATCAGCTGAGCCTTGGCCAGTTCATTATGGTGGGTATAGATCGTTGAAATAGGAAGAATAAGAGATACACAGGCAACAGCAAATATTGCTATGAGGGCCATAGCAACTACAAGCTCAACAAGTGTAATAGCTTTTTTCGATTTGTAATGTCTCTTATTCATAATAAACATGTCTATTACCCGAATTCATAAACAACATATTTGGTTCCGTCAACCGAATAAGTATATCTCTTTATTGGCATTGTTTTAGTTGAGTCATTGGGATAAGTAATCGGCGCACCATTTTCAGGATGTGTCGTGGCGAGCTTGTTCTGAAGAACGCTCATAGAATCATCTGCTTTCTTTCTATTTTCAGAAGCATAAATCTCAGTATTAGCAGCCCATGACAGACCCTGAGCAAAAAAGATAAGCATTATTGAAAGCAATGCAAAAGCAACTACTACTTCAATAATAGTCTCACCTTTTTTATTCTTAAGAACGCTTCTTACCCTGTCTCTTAACTTAATCATTTTAATATTGCCTCACATAAACAGCACCGGAATTAAGATAGGTTAATTTGTACTCGTACTCGGCATCTGCAACTTTTGAGCAGACCGTTATAACAGTATATGTTTCCATTGCCGACGGATAGTCCTTGACTGTAACCCTTACCTCGGAATTTGGGATTGCATATCTGATATTTGCTGAATCATCAAACCCATTAAGTTCATGCGGATCAGTTATATCGCCGTTTTTCATGGCTTTGTCAATCGAATCACCTAAACTGACTGCAATCATATAAGCCTGGTCCTGTTGTTGCTGCTTATCTGCTGAAGCCAACAAAGTAGTTGTCGTCATACGTAAAACAATTATTCCGGTAATAATTATTATTGCAATGATCGACACAAGAACGAGGCTGGTGCCTTCATTCTCCCGCAAAACAGAAGACAATTTCTTATTTGTTTTTCCCATTTGTCGCAGTTTCATGTTGCATAATCTCCGCATAACTCTGTACTAACCGGTATAATTATTTATGTTTCCTCTTCCCACAGTGCATAAATCTTGTAGTCATGATAAATATCAATCGTACTGATTTCGATAGGCGTGGTGAATTGATCATCTTCATACCAGCCGACAAATTTATATCCTTCTCTTTCCGGTTTATATTCTAATTTCTTTCCTTCAGCTACAGGAATAACTACCTCATTACCTTCGCTTATAACTATTGTAACGTAATGCGCTGTAGCCCATTTAGCATATATCGTATAGTCTCCGTCTATACCAAAATTCATGGTAATCGGATTAGTGAACTCGCCATCTGTAAACCAGCCGTCGAAAACGAAGTCATCCTTTTCCGGCAGATAACTAAAGATATCGCCTTTATCGACTGTCATCCTAATTGGTTCACCCTCACCTAAGTAAACGGTAATAATGTATGTTTTAATCCATTTAGCATAGATATGCACATCAGCTGTAACAGTCTGGCTGAAATCGAATGCTTCAGTACACTCTTCATCAGCATACCAGCCACCAAATCTATATCCGCCTTTAGTAGGTTCATTAATATTGAAACCGCTCAGATCAGATTCATAATCCACCTCGGTTTCACTTGTGTTACCGGTATCAATATGAACGATAACCAGGGGCTTAGCCACCCATTTAGCATAGATCTCAATATCGGCCGTAACCGGTTCAGAGAAATCATACTCTGTTTCGAATTCAGCATCTTTATACCAACCGGTAAATGTAAAGTGTTCCTTAGTCGGATCAGCCGGTTTTGTGATGCATGAGTTATATTCTATCCTCTCAGAAGGAATATCAGTACCGTTGTAAGTAACAAGCGGATTATCCTTCCACAGAGCATAGAGAGTCATAGCACCGGTTATCGGTGTATCCAAAGTGAATTCCTGTGTGCACTCCTCATCGGAATACCAGCCAACGAAAGTACAATCAGTCTTAATCTGCTCATTTATCTTCGACGCATCTAATATATCGTTATATTCTACTGTCTGCGCTTCAACAGGGACTCCACCGTTGTCTACGAAATTAACAACGTATTTTTCTTTCGTCCACTTAGCATAGAGCGTCAGATTGTCTGTTACCGGATCAGCAAAATTATACTTTGTTGTTAATTCAGCATCCTTATACCAATCAACGAATAAATGACCGGTAAGTTTAGGAGCTGCAGGACGCTCAACAACACTGCCCTTAGCTATGCGCTGAGGAACATAAACTGTTTCTCCACCAGCTTCAAAGTTAACAGTATACAGAGGCAAAATAGTGAATTCTTTTACAACTTCACCTGTATAATTGCCCATACCGGCAATCTTTACTTTGCCTTGCCCGGGCTGAGTGTTGTTCTCATATACCAAAGTGTAATCCTGGTTCTCAACAAGAGGCGTTTCCTTGCCATCCTTCTTATATATTACACTCACCGGTGGCTTAACCTCTGTACCGTCATCATTAAACGGAATCGGAGAATCAACTTTTATTTCAAATTCCGTAGAATTAATATCCGGCGAAGTAATTTCAAAATACTCTTTTACCTGACCATAATACTGTCCGATTCCAACGACTATTGCAGCCGCCATGCCAATCTTGTTATTTCTCCAGTAAACAACTGTATAGTCCACACCAAGAGTTAACTCTTTTCCACCCTTAATTACCTCAACAGCAGGTTCAACAGCCGTTCCGTTATAAACATTGACAGGTGTAAGTATCCTAACATCCTCGTTTATCAGAATATAATCAGGATCTTCCGTAGGGATAATGGGCCAGTCTCCATAATGAACACCTTCCCAGTGCCTAGCAGGCCTTTCCGGAGTCGAAAGCTGAACAGATATGAAAGTTCTAAGCGGGAATTCCGGGACAGTTCCATCTTCATTCTTCAATGTCGAATCAAAAGGATTCGCATGGTAAATTGACGTAGCATCCTTCTTTATATACTCATTGCCCGCACCATTCCACATAGCTCGTCTAATTTGATTAACACCGATGCGGCTTTCCGGGATATTTCCTACTCTTGGAAGTTCAGCATTGATCTTATCTACTACCTTACTGATATTGAATATAGCGACATTATCCTTTGTAGCGCATCCGGCAAAAGATCCGAAATTCGTCGAAGACTCAGAATTAATAAACACATATCCTGTACAATAGCATTCTTGGAAGAAGCTTCCTTTATTAGCATCTGTGCTGCCAACAAATCCTCCGACACAATCCTCGCCGTTTACAGAACAAGTAGAGTAACACTGACCAATCTGCGTAGCACTATTGCTTATAAAGCCTGCGAAACCGCCTACATTCTTTTTACCGGTAACATTCTCATAGAGAGGAATATACTGTCCGCCGACTGTATGGCCGCCGCTATAGCAGTTATTGATCTTTCCGCTATACACACATCCTGCAAATCCGCCGACATCAGCATCTTCTCCATCGCCTCTAACTACAGCAGTACTAAAACAGCCCTGCAAGTTAACACTGTATGTGCAGCCTGCAAAGCCACCGACATCAGTTGCTTTAGAATAAACTGCAGCATTTGAAGAATAACTTAATACATAGAAATATGCTTCAAAATTGGTACTGCAGTCTTTGTTACCATAATTCTGCGTACCGGAACTAGATGTCAATATACCAACTGCTCCACCTACACCACTGTTATCACGCAAATCTACATCAGTATTACTTAAGTCATCACCACCGGCAAAGACCATACTTGTATCAGTCTGATCTTCGTTTCCGATTTTCACTGAAATATATGCATTGGTATTCTGACCACTAGCTACTTTATAGATTCCTATTGCGCCACCAGCTTGTACACATATACAACCATCTGTGACAGTATCTACTCCATATACAGTACTTAGTGAACCCTGATAGTCGCCTATTCTGGTAGCATTTTCCAAAGATACATCAAGTCTTCCCATAAGTTTAGCAGCACTAAATTCTCCGAATGCTCCGCCTACAGCAGCCTTTCCGGAAACAATTGCTTCTGACAGCTTAACTGTCATATTCATATATATATCAAATGCGGCAGTGCGGGTTAATTTGCCGCATACACCACCCACATAATCGCCATTACTGTATACTACCTTTACCGTATTTACATCATAAGTTGACTTTGTTTGTGCAGTACCGCCACTAAAGAATGAATAGCATGCTCCGATCCATCCTCCAACATAAGAAGAACCGTTAGTGGATACTACACAAATCGAAGGACCTGTTGCTGAAATATTGATAACTTTAGAACTACTCTGAGAAGAACCTGTATCACCGGACTTTCCGATAATACCACCCAGATAATTGCCATGACCTGTAATCAAAAGGCCATTATCATATGTCCTATAAGGAGCACCGCTGCTTCTATTGGCGGACAGGGTATCGATCTGACCACCTGTACCACTTAAGCTAATGTTATTAATCGTGCCTTTAAAATGGAAACCGATAACACCACCGATACAGGCATCAGGATACTGCTTTGCACCCTGCCAGATCGGATTTCCGGTATTCATCACAACAGAAACATTATTAATCGTAAGGGCTTTAGGAGAACTACTTGAACCCAAAAGTCCTATAGCACCGCCGAGATTACTATAACCCCTTACAGCCTTATCATTATTAATAGTAACATCAATGGAAGATATTACTAAATCCCACTTTGTATTAGATCCCTGATGTCCTATTGCGCCACCAACATTAACGCCACCATCGACATAGGAATCTCCGGAAATATTAACTGTAACAGAAGGCAATTCACCTTCGCTGTAACCTAAGGCGCCTCCGATGCAATCACCATTTATCAAAGTATCATCTTCGAAATAGCCACCGTAGATTTTGGATTCTCCGGTTAACTCAACGGTTACTTCAGCGATTTTTCTAAGGTTATAACCGACCGCACCACCAACATAATTACCTGTACCGTAAATCTCAGCACTGCCATTCCCGCCAATGTCAGTCGCTACAGATGCGACTTGGCATGCATTGTATCCGATACCTCCGGCAACATTGTTGTTCCCCGTAATAGTACCGCTGGAAGACGCAGAAATGTGACCATTATGAATCTTATTATATCCAATGGCACCGCCGACATTTGAACCTTTTGCTGTCAATGATGAAGCACCAAGAACAGACACTATAACATATTGGCAATTTGTATTACCCTTATCGTCGGAATCAAAAAATCCTACCGCACCACCCAAATTAGCATTATCACCAGCAGAAACAGTGGATTCAATATTAATCGGAGAGTCAGTAAAATCTACTGCAATTTTTGAATTATCAGCAACCCAATCAGGATAACAGCTTCCAAAGTGACCAATAGCACCACCAACATTATATGTTCCACTTATAATTGCACTATCTTCAGATGATCCGGACTCAGTTGTAACGCTGACAGCTCCGCCAAACACTCCGTTATTTGTATGTATAAATCCGATAGCACCACCAACATTTGCATCGAGTCCAACAATTCTGGAAGGATGAGGAAGGACAACATCAACATTGACCATAATATTGTCGCCGGTTTTATTGTCAGTACCCGCAACAAGTTTTTCAGTATCAACATCTGCACTATTAGAATTTTCCCAGCTGGTTGATCTGAGTCTGCCGATTGCACCACCAACGGATTCAGTTCCACGCACGTCTAAAACAACACCAACGGCTTTCACCGTAGCACGATTTACTATTCCGCCAGCTCTCAAAACACCGGCAACACCGCCAACACCTTTGCCATCGGCATGGACTGTAAGCGTAGAACCGTTACCATCCAACTCAATTATTCCGGTGCCATCTCCCTGCACCCTGACATCACCGCACACACCACCAACAACAGAACCGGTGCCTGATACAGTTGAATCGCCATTAACCTTGGTGATAATAGTTCCGCCCTGAAGATTCGGATTTCGGCCGACAGATCCACCAATAAAATTTTTGCCGTCTACTGTTGCACCGGAAAGTGTGGACTGAATCTCACCATATTCAGCACCCTTACTCCAACCGACAGCACCACCAACGCAATAATTGCCTTTAATCTTTGCTCCGTTGTTATAAGCATATATACCGCCATAATTGGCAAACAGTACACCAACAGCACCGCCGGCATTATAATTTGCATGAATATATCCTCTATTCTCGACGAACACATGAGAATTCTCAGTCAGATAACTCTGATCATTATTCTGAGCTGCGCAGATTGCACCAATTGCACCGCCGGCACCCGTAATTCTTTCACTATATTTATTACTGTAATAAACAATCTTTGTGTTTTCACCATTAAAAATGTTGGTAACAAGAATAACTTTTCCGTCCTTTATAACTCCGATTGCACCGCCGGCTCCGTGATTGCTTGCGCTGTCATCACTGATAGCTGAAATCTTCGTACCGTTGTTTTCAACATCCAAATAGATCGTACGATCAGAAACATTCTCAATACGACCGTATACACCACCGGTACACTCTGCTTTGTTCAAAGGATTATTGTTATCATCTAGTAATGAACCAATAGCTCCGTTACCATTAATTACCGTCAGGAAAGACTTGGCAACCGTACTGCCGTAATCATAACCGATTGCACCGCCGACTTCATTCAGTTTCGAGTTTGTATTTCTAATAAGAATATTGCCTGCGTTATTGACATAAACACTCATATAATCGCCGTCGCAATTATTCATATAACCAATTGCGCCGCCTACATTAACGCCATCATTACCATTATCCAGCTCAAGGATCAAGGACTCTTCAGGCAAATCAACATAAATCTGATAGTCATCACTATCATGGTCAGAGAATTCAACTCTGCCCGTTCCATCAGTATCATAAGATGAAACTGTGACTTCTGATACAGAGTAAGTAAGACTGCATGAATCCAAATAACCAATGGCACCACCAACATGGTCCGTGCCTGCTATAACACAAGAGAGGTTATCATCTGAGCCTGTAGTTGATTCAACCGGCAAAGTAAACGCACTGCTGCCGTTAGGGTTACCGCCTACAACTAACCTTGCACCAATATCAGCGTTAGAATATGCAATAACTCCTCCTACATTGCCGTTACCGACAACTGCAAATCTTCCATTAATCTCTAGAGATCCGCTAATAGCAGAGGATTCATTCTTACCGATGATGCCGCCTGCACCCGGATAATTGCTTGACAGCCAGTAATCATCTTCTTCAGAACTTGACAAAACAATCGGATTGCTCATCATAATAACATTCTGATCATCATCAGCCGCACTATTACCTATAGTTCCACGATTAAGTCCGACAAGACCACCGACATAGTAATTAGCATTTAGTCTGCTTTGAGAATTTATACCTATAGTTGCATCCGATTGTGAAATTAAACTATAGTCACTCGCTGACATATCGTTGACATTGGAAAGAACCATATTAAAGTTATTGGTATAAATATTAAATACAGTTCCACTATTCTTGCAGATCAAACCATATCCTTCATCAGTGTTATTTGAGAAAGAAGAGGTCCTCATCTGTAAGTTGTTGATAGAGTACTTCTTTCCGGAAGCATCAGACATGGATGTCAATGTTTGGCCTGCTCTCAATTCATTTATAGCCGGGAATGAGACAATCTTTAATAAAGATGTATCCGCGTTATTGGAATTCGTAATGGCAGCAGGCGTTCTGCACTCACCATTAGAACACTTAAAGACTTTAACATCACTTACTGTAAGCAAGTCAGATTTATCGGTATACCAATCCAGATCACGAACGATCCTGTAATTAGCATTCGAATTTTCAATCCAACGGATATTATAAAGATGCCTGAATGAGGTGATAACAGCATCTCCGCCTTGAGCAGTCCAACTCGTTCCGGCAACGCTGTCATTGTAGATCAGATCTCCGAAGAGAGTATTTACAACACATTTACCTGTTGTACCTTCTTCAGCATTATCAGGAGAATCGTATTTCGCCATACCGCTTCTTACAACATAACAATAAGAGGTATTACCCTTTACTCTTGATACACCGGTAAAGTAAACCGGATCATCAATAGCTCTGGCAGCTTTCATATCAGTTACTGTTTTTGTTTCTACCGGTTTATCTGCTTCAACATACCGGTCAAATGTTCCGGAGAATGTTGCACTGATATTACGTGGTATATTGCCAAACAATCTTTCACCGTTGAGTCTGGTATCAGCGGGGGAACTCTCATCAGAACGAATAACCATGCAGTCTAATGATAATCTGTATTCGTAATATCCTACAGTAGGATCAGGACAACCTACACGGTCATCACCAATAACTTTTGAAACAGTCAGCGGGAAACGCATCGTTTTACTTGATAAACCACTACTTACAGTAACATCAACAAGAGCTGTTCTGCTGTATCTCGTTATATATGTTTTACTGTTAACACACTCATGGATAATTGTCTCATCCTGATTCTTGACTCTGTTTCTGTAATTACCAAGAGCATGTTCGCTGATACCAAGCTCAATGTTGTTATATGTCTCAGCATTTCCTAAATCAGTTCCTTCTGAAACAAGAGTAAACATCAGATTCTTTTCGTTATGAGCCTCACGGAGTACACCGTCTGTATCAAAAATTGCCCAGGATACATCCAAAGTTTCTCCATTACGGAGATTAACCAAATAACCACTGTCGGTAGAATCTGCAAGGATATGACCATCAAGCTCATTGATAAGACTCTGTGGAATATGAACAGGACATACTCCATCAGGACCCGTAACAGAATCAGCCGTACCGTCGAACCAACCAACAAGGCTGGTATCTCTTCTGTATGTATAATCTCTTTCAGGCAGACCATCTTGAGCAGAACCAATGCAAGTGCTATCCCAACCGGTTTCACTATCATTCTGTCGGCAATAAAATGCTGATGCAACCCAAGCAGAATAATATATGGTTCCCTTTGAGTAAGTAGCTACCACATCTAATTCAACAGCAATAGTACCGCCAAATATAGACTTATCATAAAACTCGCTTGTTAAAAGATTATAAAGGTAACTATCTTCAGATCCAGAAGGGGAATTCGGATTATATGTAAGAGACAACTTCATCGTGTTTGATTCATTGTTCTTATCAAGGTCCTTTTCAAAAGCAGTAATCTCTGCAGCAGAACACTTTAACTCAACAAGCTTACGTGTCCAGGAATCGTGCGTACCATTAGCAACCTGGTCAGAAAGAGCATTTTGAGCAGCCTGATAAATTGAAACTGCACTTTGAGAGTTCTGTTCAAAACGCGATTTTTTGATATAGCCGAATATTGTAACAACGCCAACAGCAGCAATGATAGCAATTATCGCAAGAACTACGATAAGCTCAACCAAGGTAAAGCCGTGGTGCTTCTTACCACTTCTTCCAAGATGATATCTGCCTGTTAAAATCTGTCTTGTCATTCGGCCTCCTAAAGAACATACCGACAATCATGCATAATAACGCAAATAATTTTTATTAAATTATATTGTTTGCGTGGGCATTATTCAAATAATGTAGTGTTAATCTTTTGTTTCATATATGTGGTAGTTTTGTTAATCCTGCATTCAAAAATGCCTGATTCTCAAGTGTAACATTGTTACACTCAGTATTTTTTCAGACACATTTGACTGCACATGATAGACATTTATTTTGTTCGAAATGCTGTCGATTTAAGAGCTGTTAATTATCACGCAATTTTGCTGATTTTTGCACATTATGAAAAAACCGCAGAACACTGAAAATACTACTAATTAAGAAACTATGACCATGCTGTAACAATTTATTTTATTAACTGTCTTTAACAAATTTTCGTGCTAAAATTATTTTAACTTATTAGGAGGATGCCCTAAGTGTCGGACAATAATTCCAAGCCAGTACATGTAGAAGGTACGCAGTTTTATAAGCGAAGCTACTTCCGAGATGTATTGCGGATCGTTGTGATCACGCTCGTGGCTTTTGTGTTCTTATCTATACTTATTATGTGGTTTGCAATTGATTCCGGCGCAAGACAGGCTTACAAAGAAGCACGTGATGTCCGCAAGGCATTGAGAGCTGTAGGAACAGAGTACTATGGCGATACGACTTCTATCTACGATCCTCACAGCAGCACAGGTCTCGTAGAAGGAGCAGCTGAGAAGATCGCTGATCTATCACACCGCAATGGTTCGGTAACCCTTTATGAATGGGATGCTTCTACTAATGGTCCTATAAGTTTTGAATACACCAAAGGCCTTTACCGTGTTGTATATACCGATACAGGTTACAAGGCAGGTATTCAACCGGGTGTTGAGGGCGATTTTAATGTTTATTACTCGTTTGAACTTTTGAAATACGAGACTGAATAATATATAGACTGAAGAAAGGGACTCCAGATATGCCGGAATATAAGTACCAGGCTCAGGACAGCAAAGGCAAGATCGTTAAGGGTAAGGCTGATGCCTTTGATGAAGCAGATCTGCAGAAAAGATTCCATGATTCGGGTCTTCTTCTTTTGGAGGCTAAGCCTATCGTAAAACAGATGGCATTAAAACCTTTAAAGAAGCCGAAGCTTGCAGATTTCTGCCGTCAACTCGGAACGCTCATCAAATCCGGAGTTATTCTTGTAAAAGCTAGTGAGATCATCGCAAATGACGAATCAATCACCGATTACGAAAGGCAGCTTTATCTGAGACTCCGTGACCGTATCGTTCAGGGTGTTGCTTTATCAGCTGTTATGGAGGAACTTGAACCTGCGTTCCCTCCACTTCTCATCTTCATGATAAGGGCAGCAGAAACTTCAGGTACTCTTGATACTACATGTCTCCGCCTTGCCGAGCAGTATACAAGCGAGGCTCAGCTTGAACAAACAGCGAAGAACTCACTTACTTATCCGAAGATCTTAAGCGTACTGATTGTAATCGTTGTAGCTATCCTTTTCGGTTACGTTCTTCCTCAGTTTGAAGATATCTTCTCTACACTTCCTAAACTTCCGCTTCCTACAAGGATTCTTATGGCGATTTCCAATTTCGTCGCTACCAAGTGGTATATCATAGCAATCGCGGTCGTTCTGATCATAATTTTCGGTAAGATGATCATTAAGATCCCTGCTGTCAGAATGCTGATCGACCACATCAAGGTCATGGGCAAGTGGGGAAAACTTACAAAGGTAATTTATTCAGGAAGATTTGCACGAACTATGAGTTCCCTTTACTCTGCAGGCATTCCGATCCACAGCTGCATCGAGATAGCAAAGAGCACTATAGGAAACAAATATATTGAGTCACAGTTCGATGAAGTTGAGCGAAAGGTTGCTGGCGGTATGCCTCTATCCTCCGCACTTCTCGACGTCGACGGATTTGTATCCAAACTTCCCGCCACCATTAAGGTCGGTGAAGAAACAGGTATGCTCGGCAATATGCTCGAATCCGTTGCAAATGACCTTGATTTCTATTCGAAGCAGGCGCTCTTGCGTCTTACTTCCTACATAGAACCTGTAATGATCGTAATCATGGCTGTTGCCGTCGGCTTCATCATGGTATCTATCATTTACCCTATATATCAGTCTTATCAAACGATCGGCGCAGGATCGTAAGATCAAGTCAGTAAACGAAAGGAAACAAAGCAAATGTCTGAAGTAGTATTTCTGTCGAATACCAACATCCAGATCGCATCAGGTTCTGCTGCCTCCGATGGTGTAAGAGTATCAAAGCTCATATCTTCACCGCTTCCGGAAGGTGCAGTCCTTAACGGCGTTGTAATGAATAAGGAGACTGTAATCGAAGCTATCAAGCTCGCATGGCAGGCCAACAAGCTTCCCAAATCGGAAGTCACTCTCATCATCAACAGCCCGCAGCTCCGTGCAAACAGAGTCGATGCACCTATTCTTGCTGATAAGAAAACAACAGAATTCATCGAGCGTGAAACCCATGATTCTGAATACGGCAGATTCCAGAATCCTGTCACCGGATGGTATGTTGTAGGTAAAGATACTAAAGCTAAAACACAGAAAGTAGTTTATGAGACTGCGGAAATAGATTTTGTAAATAATTACGTTGACATCTTTGCCCAGGCAGGACTTAAACTGAAGTCGATCCATAACGGAGTACAGCTTGGTACTGAATATTTCACCAAGCAGGCTTCCGGTAAGACTGTCCTCTACATGATCCTTGACGGCAAGTCACTCGTTACGATCTTCTTTGCCGAAGGTAAATACTACTACGATTCAACTTCACGTGTTTTCGGACAGCCCGGAACACCTGAATTCGCACGCGAGATCTATGCTTCTATCTCATCAATCAGACAGTTCATTTCAGCTCAGCATCTTACTGAGACTGTAAAGGATATCCTATTCTGCGGTCTTGCTTATTCACAGGTAAACCAGCTCGCCAACGATATCCTCAATCTCGACAGTACAGTCGATATCTCGATCGCTCAGCCCCCTCAGGGAACAACAATCGGTTCTGATCAGGCGCAGTTCCCGTTCTTCGTATATCCGATAGCAGGTCTCCGCCGTATAGACGAGAGAATGCCGATCCTCAAGAACACAAAGCAAGCCAGCAAAAAGAAAAGTGAAAAGGGCTTTATGTCAAAGCTCATCGTTCCATTCATCTGTATTCTGGTTGCTCTCGGCATCGCATATGCAGGATGCCTTGTTTTCAAAGCAAACGAAAATAACGCCCTCAAAGAAATCGAAAAGCATATCTACGATCAGGATGTTATTGCCAAGGTTGCCGAATACGATGCAATGCATGATAACATGGCCGAGATGGGCGAGATCCAGGGAGGCGTTGACCTTCTCCAAAATGATTTGAACTCCTACCCGGTTCCTGATTCCTCGATAAACAACAAGATCCTCGAAGCTGCAAAACAGTATGGCGTTTCTGTTGATTTCAATTCATACAGCGCATCTTCCGGTGTTTTCAACATCACTGCTTCTGCCAAAGAAGTTGAGGACATCAATTTGTTCATCGCAGATCTCATGTCAATGGATATTTTCGAGAATGTCGATTACACAGGATACTCTCTTTCAGATGACGGCAATCGTTGGGAGATCAA
>JAEEGL014628442.1_pt1 | contig 14549 bp, 13 predicted proteins | sample 9134231 | NCBI WGS metagenome assembly JAEEGL01 (sample SAMN16246548, study PRJNA631951) | gut metagenome | biome: gut microbiome; feature: rumen; material: fiber-attached | host: Bos | place: Iran: Karaj | collected 2018-10
GTATTTATATTTCACGCGAGGACAAGGGCTTTACGACTTTTGATTTGCGTATAACCGAGCCGAACAAAGAGCCTGCTGTTGCTCCTGCAGCTATGCACAGCCTTGAGCATCTTATGGCGACTTGGTTCCGAAATTCCGAAGTAAAAGATGATGTTGTGTATGTTGGTCCTATGGGATGCCTTACTGGAATGTATATTATAATGACAGGGAATTATTCTCCTGAGGATATGCGCCAGCTCACAATCAAGTGCCTTGAATGGATTCTGACACAAAATGAAGTTCCAGCAACCAGACCTGAAGCGTGCGGAAATTATCTTCTCCATGACCTTCCTATGTGTATTTGGGAAAGCAAGCGTTATCTTGATCGTTTGAAGAATGATTTTCATTGCGAATATACTAAACTTCAAATTGCTCTTGATGACGGAAAAGTTTTTGCCGACGCATAACGATTCAACATCTTTGTTTTATGGGGCGAGAATTCGCCCTAATAAGAGCCGTGGAGCGAAACTTCCCCAGAAGATAGAAATTTTTTCTCGCCTGTCGGAATTTCCACTACAAGTTCTGCTTTTTCCGATATGTCAAGGACTTTAGCCTCATAGCTCTCCCCTCTCATTCCTGCGGCGGGATTTACTCGGACTATTTTTCCAGTGAGAATCGAGCGTTTTCTGTACTCAGAAATCATTTTGTCAAGCAGGATTTTTTCTTTTTTCTCGTAGCTATCGTAAAATGCCAGAAGCCGTGACACGACTTGGGCAATGATTTCATTTTTGGACACAGCGGGAACAGTCTTTCCTTCGGCGGAAAGAGAATCCTCAATATTTCCGGCGATTTTTGACAAAGTTTCGTCAAAACCGGCGTTTTTTATGTTGATTCCGATTCCGACTATAGCGGCTTCGATTTTTCCGGTCTCAAAATTTGAGATTCCTTCCGTGAGTATGCCGCAGATTTTTTTGTTGGCGCAGAAAATATCATTCACCCATTTGATTTTGCACTCCGTTCCGTACAATGAATCCAAGGCTTCACAGACTGCCACGGCGGCAGATGCGGTGAAAAGCGCAGGATTCTCAAGTCCGTTTGCGGGAGCGTACAAAAGCGAGAAATAAATTCCTGCCCTTGACGGAGACTCAAAGACTCTTCCCATCCTTCCACGCCCTGCTGTCTGCTGCTCTGCTGCAAAAACGGCGCGGTTCAGTTCCATTCCCTTTTCGGTCAGCTCTCCGTTCTGGTCTCTGAACGCTCCGACAAGAACGCAACGGCGTTTTGCCTCCGAATTCGTGGAGTCAATCGTATCGTAGCAGAAAATTTTTCCTGCTGTGGCACCGCATTTTTTTAGGTTCGCGTCGATTTTTTCTTCCGAGAGCTTGTCAGGAAGAGAAGAAATGCGATAGCCCTTGTTCGTGACGGCTTCTATTTCAAATCCGTCGTTGCGCAAGGAATTGATTGATTTCCAGACTGCCGCACGCGAAATATTACATTCTCGGGCAAGTTTTTCGCCTGAAACAAATTCTGAGGAGTTTAGAATAGAAAGAATCTTTGTTTTTGTTGTCATTTTAATCCTGAATAAAGCAAAACATCTTGGGCTGCTTTCTGAGCGACATAACGCGGCATGAACAAAGCCTTGTCGCGCTTGAATCCTAGCATATACGCAAAGAACGGGTTCGTCTGGTTTATGAACCCAAGCCCCGTTGTCTTGTACTCGGGGATTCGGTTCATTGGGAAAAAGCCGAAGATTCTGTCTTTGTCCTGATTGATAATAGGCGATATTGAGTCGAATGACATCTGGTCAACAATCAGAAATATTTTCTGCTCGCCGAAAATCGAGGATGACAACCGAAGAAGTTCCGTGTATCCTTTGATTTTGTTTTGTGTGATTTTCTCATCGATTTTCTTGAAACTGTCCGATTTGTTCTTTTTTGCATCAATATATTCTTTGCGCGCAAAAAATTTCCTAAAATACCAAGAGTCCTTATCGGAATCAAAAACAGGCATATCAGGAGAATAAAAGTCAGCGGCAAGAATTTTGAATCCTTCTTGCGAAAGAAAAAGGAGATATGGCTCGTAATCCTGAACTGTACCGTGCGGGCCTGCCACGAAAAGAAGAACAGGATTCTTTTCAAAATCTGGATTTTGTTCGGACGGCTCGTATATGTTCAGAAAACCGGTCGTTTTTATCTTCCTGTTCTGAAATTTGTTTGCTACGATTTGGAAATGTGTTGTTGCGTTGCCCGCTAGTCTGTATGATGTTTTTTTGACTCCGAATTTCTCTGGCTCCGTTTTGATTGGGGAAAAATACACAAGTCCTGCGGCAAGAAAAAGCGCGACAAGCAGCTCTACAACAGTTGTGATTATAAATAACGCACTGTAGCGGTCAACTATGAGCTTTGAGAAAATTCTCATGCAGGAGCGGATATTAGTAAGCGCAAAAATCAATGCTACGGCTGATACCGCGATTGTTTGGAGCGACAGCCCGAACGCGGGAAAAATCAGCAGTGAGGTAAAAAAAGCAATAGGTGCCGGGATTGCGAAACAATCTACACGCTCGTTCTTTATAAAAAAAACTCTGATTCCACTCAGAACGCACATGAAAAGTACAAGCAGCTGAGCTAAAAATTCTTCAAACATGACAAAATCATAATGCCTATTTTTGTTTTTTGCTACTTTATTTCTTTGCGTTTTTACATTAAAATACGATAGTTTAGTTATCTTCATTACGAAGATGTAAAAATTTTTTATGGAGAAGTAATTATGACCAAAGACGAAGTAAAGACCAAACTTAAAGATTTTTTCGTTTCAAACCTTGGTGTTGACGGTTCAATTTTGAAATTTGATACGCCACTTTTTGGAGACGAGATAGGTCTTGATTCAGTTGATTCTCTTGAAATCATTTCATTTGTTGATGATGAATTCAGCGTTTCAATGACTGGTGTTGATAAAGAAAAATTCTTGAGTATCGACACTATTGCAGATTTCATCTCTGAGAATGCTTAGGCTTTGAAGTTTCATGGCTTTCTCGGCGACGAGATTTTTCGGTGGTTTTTTGCCACCGATATTTTTTAATTAGTTTTATTTTGGAATTTTCTTATGACAGCAGATAATAAGCGATGTGTAGTTACGGGACTTGGAATAATTTGTGCTATCGGTAATGATGTAAAAGAAACATGGAAGAACGCACTTGATTCAGTATCGGGAATTCATAAAACGACATCAGTTGATACGACTAATTGCTATGCAGATTTAGCCGCAGAAGTAAAATGCGACACATTGGATGATATAGATTTTCCGGAAGAAAAGGACAGAGTTTCAAAACTGTGCATAAAAGCTACGAAAGAAGCTCTTGGCGATGCCGGATTAGATGATTTTAATGATAACCAGAGGGTAAGTGTCATTATCGGAAGCTGCGTTGGCGGCGTTCTTAGCGTTGAGAACTATCATGTCAACGGAAGAAATGTGAGCGACATTCCGAAAATGCCTATTGCACCCATTGCATCTCAGGTGGCTGAATTCTGCCATGCTGGTGGCGTAGTCACAAACATAGGAAATGCTTGTGCGGCAGGAACTATTTCTATTGCCTATGCTTGTGATTTAATCCGGGCAGGAAAGGCCGATGTGGTCATTGCAGGTGGAGCTGATTCGTTTGCGGCAGTTCCGTATGCAGGCTTCCTTTCTCTTCATGCGCTTGATGAAAACGGATGCTCTCCGTTCAATCATTGCAAGGGAATTACTCTTGGAGAAGGCGCGGGCATTGTTATTGTGGAGTCTTATGAGCATGCCAAAGCACGCGGCGCAAAACAATACTGTGAGGTTTTGGGTGCGAGCGTTACGAGTGATGCGCATCATATAACCGCACCGCGTGAAGACGGTCTTTGCCAGATTGAGGCAATCAACCGCGCCATTCAGAATTCGGGAATCAAAAAATCAGATATTGGCTATGTGAACGGACACGGAACAGGAACAGCAAAGAATGACAACGCCGAATTCCTTTCGCTCCATACTGTGTTTGACGAGGAGAATCCGAATCTGAGCGCAAGCTCCACGAAGGTTATGACAGGTCATTGTCTTGGCGCGGCTGGAGCAATCGAAGCCGTGTTCAGTGTGAAGGCACTTACGACTAATACGGTTCTTCCTACGCTCAATTACAGCCCGGAGGACTCAGAGAGCCTTAAGGAAAAAGCAAGAAATCTTGATTTCGTTCAGAACAAGCCGCGCTCAAAAGAACTCAACAGCGTGATGAGCAATAATTTTGCGTTCGGCGGAACTAATGCCAGTATTATTTTCTCAAAGCAGCAGGGCAATGTTTCAAGTCAGTCAGCAAGGGACAAGAAAATAGCCGTCACTGGAATTGGAATCGTAAATCCGCTCGGAAATAGCAAGGAAGCATATCTTGCGTCAATTAAGGCTGGGTTTAAGCCTGAGTCGGCTTCTATTCGTTCAACAATAACAGAAGCTGATTATAATGAGCTTGGCGTAAAGATGGCATTCTATAGAAAACTTGATAATCTTAGCCAGCTTCAGACAGTTTCCGGCATGAGGGCTCTCAAAGACGCGGAGCTTGCCGTAACCGAGGAGAATGCCAAGAAGATTGGTATTATCGTTGGTACGAGCGAAGGTGCGCTTGGCTCAACTTATGATTTCGAGGAACTGATTGCGGCGAGCGGAAATTCAAAAGGAAGTGCGTTCAAGTTCCCGCATACAGTTTACAATGCGGCGGGCGGTTATCTTTCGATTTGCTCTGGTATCAAAGGATACGGCGTGACTGTGACAAGCGGACCTGTTTCTGGACTTACAAGCATTGCATATTCGATGAATGTTATCCGCGACGGGCAGGAAAGCGTGATGATGGCCGCAGGAACGGATGAAAATCTTCCTATAATCACGGAATTTTTCCAGAAAATGCATTTTGCGGCTGACAGTGTTGTTGCTCCTTATTCAAATTCAAACGGATTCGTTGTTGGTGATGGAAGCACATCGATTATTCTTGAAACTGAGGAATATGCTAAGGCACGAGGTGCAAAAATCTATGCTTACGCTCTCGGCTACGGAAACGGCAGAAAGAATGTCAAATTCGGAAAGCTGGAGAATTCAGGCGAGGCTCTTGATTTTGCAATCAACGATGCGCTTAAAGATGCGGGCGTTTCTATTGATGAGATTGATGCGGTGTTCGGTTTTGCGAACGGATTCAATGTAGTTGATTCAATAGAAAAGGAATCTTATATCAGGGTTTTTGGTGACAGAATTTCTTCAATTCCTGTTGTGCAGGTAAAAGAGCGCACTGGCGAAGGGCGCGCAGGGTCAACGACATTGGCGGCTGCTCATGCGGCTCTCATGCTTGGTGGCGAACTTACACAGGATGACGCTTATTTCATCGGCAAAGATGGAAAAACTGAGAAGAAGTCGGTGGAATCAAAAAATCTAAGAAAAGTTCTCGTGACATCTTTTGCAACGGGCGGTTCTTATTCAGCTGTAGTTTTAGGTAAGTAAGGAAGAAAAATGAAAGTCGCAATTGTTACAGGTTCATCAAAAGGAATTGGAAAAGCATGTGCCATTCGTCTTGCTAAAGATGGATACACTGTTGTTATAAATTATTCCAGCTCGGACGAGGCTGCCAGCCAGGTTCTTGAGCAAATCAAGAAAGATGGCGGGGACGGTATGGTTTACAAAGCTGATGTTTCTGATTTGTCTCAGGTTAAGAATATGGTTCGCGATGTTTACAAAACATACGGCAGAATTGATGTTCTTGTGAACAATGCTGGTATTGTCCGCGATGAGTATTTGCTCATGCTCAAACCAGAAACGCTTGATAAGTGTTTTGACCTTAATGTAAAGGGATATTTTTATTGTGCCCAGCAGGTTGCGGTAAAAATGTTCAAGCAGAAATCTGGTGTTATTATAAATATGTCGTCCGTAAGCTCAAAATTTTCTCTTCCGGGTCAGAGCGTGTACGGAGCTACGAAAGGCGCGGTGAACTCAATGACGCAGACTTTGGCAAAAGAGCTTGCTGGCTACGGAATCCGTGTGAATGCAGTTGCGCCGGGATTCATAGAGACAGAGATGATTGAGGCGATTCCCGAGGATATCAGAAAAGGCTATATCGAAAAGATTCCTCTTCAGAAATTCGGAAAAGCGGAGGATGTGGCGAATGTTGTTTCTGCATTGGCATCTGATTCATTCTCTTATGTGACTGGTCAGACGATTGTGCTTGACGGAGGTCTTTCTTTATGAGCATGAATATTTTTGAAATCAGTGAGAAGATTGCGCAGCGTCCGCCTTTCCAGATGATTGAGAAAGTTACGGAGCTTGTTCCGAACGAAAGCGCGACAGGCATAAAGAATGTTTCCGTGAACGAGCCTTATTTTATGGGTCATTTTCCGGGAATGCCAATTATGCCTGGGGTTCTTGTTGTGGAAAGCTGCGCTCAGTTGTGTTCCGTTGTGATTGAGAAAAAGCCCGAGGACTTGGACGATAAGCTCTATGTTCTTCTTAAGATAGACGGCTTCAAATTCGTAAAACCAGTGATTCCTGGCGACAGGCTTGAAATCACCGTGAACAAAACTAAGGGCGGAGGCGTTCTTGTCGGCTTTGACTGTGTTGTTAAAGTTGATGGTGTTGTGTATGCTAAAGGCGCGCTGACATTTACGACAGTTCCTAAAGATTCGGTTGGAAAATGAGAAAGATTTTAGTCATTAACGGAAGTCCAAAGAAAGAAAACAGTACAACTATGGTTGTGACAAAGGCTTTTGTGGATGGTATAAAAAAATCAGGTGAATTTGAAAGCGAGATAATCGATGTGGCGGCTTTGACTGTAAAGCCTTGCTTGGACTGCCTTTCATGTTGGGGACGCAGCGAAGGGGAATGTGTCATAAAAGATGATGATGTTCCTTTTGTGAAGCAAAAAATTCTTTCTGCTGATATAATTATTCTCAGTTTTCCACTGTTCTTTTTTGGGATGCCTGGTCAAATGAAGATGCTTCTTGACAGGCTTCTGAGTATTCTTAATGCGTATTGTGGTCAGGAGGTACCCGAAAACGGTTCGTTCCACGGCTTTCGGTATGATATGAACGGAAAAAAGCTCGTAATCATTTCAGGTTGCGCATGGAATGACCAGAAAGTGTTCGACCCGCTGATAAATCAGTTTGATTGTATTGTTGGTCACGGCAATTATGACACTCTGTTTTGTCCGCAGGTAAAAGCTGTTGTTGATCAGGGAATGAAGCCACGCCTTATAAGATATTTGAATAATTACGAGAAAGCTGGCGAAGAATTTGGAAAAAATGGTTGTCTTTCTTCAGAAATGAAAGAATTATTGAAAAAAACACCTTTTTCAAAGACCGTATATAAACAGATTTTGGAGAAATTCTGGGAAAAAGAAAGATTAATCGGAACAAAAACATGAAGATTTTAGAATATCCAATGAAAATAATCTCAAAAATCTCTTTTTTTCTCTTAAGAATGTATATCCGAATCAGATATATGCCAAAAGCCGTATTTACGGATAAGACCGTTCAGACGAATAGGGTGAATAGTCCTTGTATCATAATTGCGAACCATACTTCCGTGATTGACCCTCTTATTCTTCTTACTGTAATAAAGGGCAAAAAAAATATTGTCGTGGCAAAGGACTGGTACGAGAAAAAGCAGTTTCATTGGATTCTTTCCAGAGAAAAGTGCATTCCGTGTGATAGGTATAATCTTGATACTGAATGGATTCAGCTTGCGAAAAAAAATCTTGCTGAGGGAAAATCTGTTATAATATTTCCTGAGGGAAAGACCCGTCAGGACGGCGAGCTGAACGAATTCAAGTCCGGCTTTGCGTTCCTTGCCCGATACACTGGAATTCCTGTTCTGAGCATTGGAATTGATGGTATTTACAAATTTGGTCATAGAACAAAATATATTGTTGATGTTCCTGAAAAGGTCGAAAGGACAAAAGGAGTTCCGTCTTCAGAAGATTTGGCGCAAAAAAGCGAATATTTCAGGCAGAAGGTAAAGTCTCTCAAAGAGAAGGTTTTGAGCAAATGAAAGTTGGTCTCGTTCTAGAGGGTGGGTCTAGAAAATGCTTGTTTTCTGCGGGCGTTCTTGATGCTATCATGGAAGAAAATATTAAGTTCTCGTATGTTGCCGGCGTTTCTGGTGGTGCGCATGGTGCGCTAAATTTTCTTTCTGCGCAGAAAGGACGGCTTCATAAACTTTTATACCCGAGCAAGGCGCGTGAGGGAAAAAGAGCGCACAGGGTTTTCGACGGAATCAGGAAAGAATTCCACATAATGACTTACGAATATTCGTATGATAAGAAAGACCCGTTCGATTTCAAGAAATTTTTTGATTCAGATATTGAGTGCGAGATTGGAATGACTTGCGCTGAATCTGGGAAAATCGAATTTCATTCTGAGAAAAATGATGAGAAGCGTCTTTTGGATTTGGTGGGGGCATCTTGTTCCCTTCCGCTACTTTTTCCGCTCGCAAGGGTGAACGGAAAGCATTATGCCGACGGGTGCATATCTGATTCTATTCCGTATGACAGGGCTTTTGAGAAAAATTGTGACAAAGTTTTTGTCATATCAACGAAAGTTCCTGGCGATCAGGCTACAGATTTCTCAAAGTACAAGGTGATACTTCTGCCACTTTATAAAAAGCGGTTTCCGAAATATTATGAACTTTTGATGGCTCGTTACAAGATTTATAAGGCTCAGTTTGCAGAAATGGAAAAGCTTCAGAGCGAAGGAAAAGTTCTTATTTTTAAGCCGGAGATTCCTCTTTGCGATTTGTTTGAGACGAAAGTTCCGAGGCTTGAAAGTTCTTACAGGCATGGTTACGAGTATGCAAAAAAACGCATGGGCGAGCTGAAAAAATTCATGGAGGCGTAAAATGATTGAACTTACGAGCAAGCAGAGAAAAATACTGGAGAAAAATGCGCAGGGGCTTTCGACTCTTGTTCAGGTTGGCGGCGCGGGCGTTACTGCGGAGCAGGAAAAACAGATTGAGCGTCTTCTTGGCGAGCATGAGCTTATAAAAGTCAAATTTAACGAGTTCAAGGACGAAAAGCGTGAACTGAGCAATTTGGTTGCGGAAAAGACAAGCTCAACGCTTGTGCGCATAATCGGGAATGTGGCTATATTCTACAAGCCCGCAAAAGAGCCAAAGGACAGAAAGTACGAGAAAGAGCTTAATCAAGCCGGAAATTTTGTGGTTGAGCGCGGTCGAAACCACTCATAATCGACAGTGATCCTAAAAGATTGTGTCTTCGATGGCAACAGCGGAATACAAGCTGGTAACCAACGACAACGGCCCCCCCGCGCCCACGAGCGCAACTGCCCGCGCGGGAGTGTGTTATGCAAACAACCTCGTCATGCTGAACTCTCGGATTTATATCGCTTGTCTAAGTTTTTGCAATTCGTTATAGTAAAGGTGTTTTCGAGTCTGAAAACGCTTACATTTCTTATCCGCCGATTTATCCAAATTGCAGGGCGGAGTTCAGCCTGTATGGGCATGAAAAACTTGCTAAAAAGGAGATTCACATGGCAGAATCTATCTTGAACAAAAATCATTATCTTTTTACATCTGAATCAGTGGGCGAAGGTCATCCGGACAAAGTTGCGGATCAAGTTTCTGACGCAATTCTTGATGCGTGCCTGCGCGAAGACCCACAGTCTCATGTTGCTTGCGAAACATTCACAACAACGGGAATGGTGCTTGTTGGCGGCGAAATTACGACGAAGGCAAAAATTGATGTTCAGAAAATCGTTCGCGATGTAGTGCGCGGAATCGGATATACAAAAGAAGAGTATGGTATTTCCGCAGACTCAATGTCTGTTATGAATGTGATTCACGAGCAGTCGCCAGATATTAATCAGGGCGTTGTTGGAACTGGTCTTGACGAGTTCAAGGGACAGCAAGGCGCAGGAGATCAGGGGCTTATGTTCGGCTTTGCATGCAACGAGACTCCTGAGCTTATGCCAGCTCCTGTAATCTATGCTCACAAATTGCTTTTGAAAGCAACTGAACTTAGAAAATCAAAGAAAATTGCTTGGCTCAGACCAGATGCAAAGTCTCAGGTTACGATTGAATATGAAGGACACAAGCCTGTTCGTATTGATACAGTTGTTATTTCTCACCAGCACGATGAGGGACTTACTCACGATGAAATCGAAAAGACGATAATCGAAGAGATTATTAAGCCAGTTCTTGAGCCGACAGGTCTTCTTGACTCAAAAACAAAGTATTTTATCAACCCTACAGGAAAATTCGTTGTTGGCGGTCCTCACGGAGATGCAGGACTGACTGGACGCAAAATCATCGTTGATACATACGGCGGAATGGGAAGACATGGTGGCGGCGCATTCAGCGGAAAGGACCCGAGCAAAGTTGACCGCTCCGCTGCTTACATGGCGCGTTACATTGCAAAGAACATTGTGGCTGCAAAACTTGCGGACAGGGCTGAGGTTCAGCTTGCATATGCAATCGGAGTTCCGTTCCCGGTTTCAATCATGGTTGACACATTCGGAACCGGAACGGTCGATGACGGAAAAATCAGTGAGGCTGTAAAAAAAGTGTTCGACTGCACTCCGGCAGGAATCGAGAAGACGCTTGATTTGAGAAAGCCGATTTACCAGAAGACTGCAAGCTATGGTCATTTCGGGCGTGATGGTTTCAGCTGGGAAAAAACCGACAAGGTTGATGAGCTGAAAAAAGCATTGGCTGAATAAAGAGCCGGGCGGTCATTTCTCATGTCTGCTAGCAGGCAGATTGAAATGACCGTTGCTACGAGCCGATAATTTTAGCCACTGATTGCTTCGGAAAAATCGTTGATTTCTTTTAGGTACAGGTCTATTCCACTTTTCCAGAATGATTTTTCTGTTATATTAAATCCGCAGAGCATACATAAATCTTCGCAGCTCATTGAGCCGGTCTTGCTCAGAAGCTCCGAGTATCTGGATGCGAATGAGGGGTCTTTTTTGTAGAACGAGTACAATCCCGCGGCGAAGAGCTGTCCGAACGCATACGGAAAATTGTAGAAATCAAGGTCTGTGGAATAATAATGCGACTTTACTGCCCACATATATTCATGCCGCTCTTCGTTAAGACCATCTCCGTAGGATTTTTCCTGGGCATCGCGCATAAGGCGGCAGAAATCTTGCGAATTCAGTTCGGATTCTGCACGAGCCTCAAAGACACTTCGCTCAAAGTAGAATCGGCACAAAATGTCTACAAGAACTTGGCTTACATCCTGCAAGTCCAAGTCAAGAATCTGCATTTTATCGCTTCCAGTGCATTTTGAAATCATGTCCTGCTTTACGATTGTTTCTGCAAAAGTTGAGGCTGTTTCGGCAAGCGTCATCGGGTAGGAGAAAAACGCGGCGGGCTTTCCTTTCATGCACGAAAAATGGTAGGCGTGTCCAAGTTCATGTGCGAGCGTGATTATGTCGCTGAAACTTCCCGTAAAATTGGAAAGGATTCTGCTCTCGTGGTTTATAGCAAAATCTTCGTCATAAGCCCCGCCGACTTTGCCCGCCCGCACTTCTGCGTCAATCCAGCCGCGTTCAAAAGCGTTGCGCGCAAAATCGCCCATCTCTTTTGAGAACGAATCGTATCTTGCGATGATATAATCTTTCGCTTCGTCAAAAGTCCAAGTTTTGGAGAGAAGCGAGTCTTTTCCGCTGGCTCCGCATTCTACGGGCGCGAACAAATCATAGAAAGCAATTCCTTTCCCTTCCCTGCCCGCGCTCTGGCTTGCAGTTAAGTCATGCTCAGAAAGGAACTTTGCCTTTAGCTTAAAATACTTGCGCCAGTCAGGGAGGGACTCTTCGATTGCCCCGATGAGTGCATCCAAAGTTTTGCGTGAGATTCTTGCCGAAGAAAGCGAGCGGTCGATTGCGGATTTCCAGTTTCGTCTTTTATTCAGGGTGACTGTTTCGCCTTTCAGATTGTTCAGGGCTGCCGAAAAAGCAATTTCATTTTGCCTGAGCAGTGCAATTTCTGTTTCATAAGATGATTTCCGCAGATTTTTATCCGCTGAGTAGGCATCGTTCCGAATCGCGTTGAATGTTTTTCCGCTCTCGTCCTTCAAGTTCGATATAATCTGCTCGTGAAGGCGTCCCCACGCATCTCCGCCCGTGCGCTGCAAGTCGGAGGCAAGGTTTTCTTCCTGAGGCGGCATCTGGTGCTTCGTTTCCTCAAGCTCTTCTTCAAGAAGATACTTGTACTCGGAGAATTCTGGAAACCGCCTGTAAAATTCGTCCAGATACTTGGAATTGGCAAGAAGCACGGAGCGGAACGAAAGCTCTATCTGCTCGTAGCGCAGAGCTATTTCTTCGATTTTTGAGATATTGTTCAAGTAGCGTGTGTTAGTCGTATCGACTGAATAGATTATGTATGCGTACGCGCTCAGGGAAGACGCAAGCGCAAGAACATGATTTTCCGCCTCAAGGTAGCCTTTGAGCCAAACTGGAAAATCAAAATTCTCGGCGGCTGTTTTTATGAATCTTTTTCCGGAAGCCAGAAGGTTCTCAAGGTTTTCCATGCCGCTTTCGTAATCGGAAACGGCTTTTTTGTATGTGTCTGAATCAATAGAAGAAAAGATGGAATCAAGGTTCCATCTTGGTGTGTTTAAATTGCTCATAAGAAACTATTTTAACACAAATGGTGGTTTCGACAAGCTCAACCAATGTTTTTTCTGAGAGAGGCCGCACTAATTTTCTTAACAAATCGGTTTCCGAAGAGGTCTATTATTTGATAAACTAATCAGTATGAACGAAAATTTAGCAAAAATACTGGCTTGGGGTGAAAATCGGAAAATTCAATTGGGAGCTCTTTTCGGAATATTCATTTTGTCGTCATTATTGTTGTTTATGCCAGGTATAACGATTGGGCATGATATTTTTTTCCATTTGCTGCGAGTTGCCGGTCTTGCGGATGAGCTGAAACGGGGTAATTTTCCTGTGCGGCTTCAGTCAATTTGGCTTGATGGATATGGCTATCCAGTTTCGATTTTTTATGGCGATTTGCTTTTGTATTTTCCTGCCGTGCTTCATTTTTTGGGACTTTCTCTTACAAGAGCGTTTTCCCTTTATCTTGTGGCGATTAATGCCGCTACGACACTAATCTCTTATGAGTGTTTCAAACGAATCTTCAAAAGCAGGAACATAGGGCTTTTGGTTTGTTTAGTTTATACAACGGCTTCGTACAGGCTTTTGGATATTTTTGTCAGAAGTGCCGTTGGCGAATTTTCTTCATTTTTATTTTTCCCGATTGTAGCCCTTGCGTTTTATAATCTTTTTTCAGATTCACCTGAAAAGAATTTTAAAACAGCTTTATTATTGGCAGCTGGAATGTCGGGTCTTGTTTTGACGCATATTCTTTCAACAGAAATGTGCGCTCTGATTTTGTTATTGATTTCTTTATTTTTTCTGAAAAAAGTTTTTTCAAAAAAAATCTTCCTGACTTTGCTTTCGGCGGTTTTTCTGACACTTTTGTTCTGTGCATTTTTCATTGTCCCGTTAATTGATTATTCGATTAATGTTCCCGTGAAAATCACTCAGATGACAGAAAAGCACATTCAAAGCGGAGGCATTTATTTTTCACAATTGTTTGCATTCTTCCAGAATCCGTTCGGTTATGATTCTTCCAGCGTAAAGGACAGAATGTTGTTTTCGCCCGGAATGCCCCTGATGGCAGGTCTTGTTTTTTCAATAATCTATCTTGTTTATTACAAGAAAGACAAGGAGCTTTCTTTTTTTCTTATGCTTTCTGTGTTCACGCTTTTTATTTCATCTAGCAGATTCCCGTGGGACAAAATCGCATCGACAAAAATCGGAATGTTTATTTCTCAAATCCAGTTTTCGTGGCGGTGGCTTGGAATGGCGACTGTTGCTTTGACGCTGCTTTTGGGTCGGCTTCTTGTCCTGCATGATAAAAATCATCGTGTGGTATGGGGCGGCGTGATTTGCATGGCAATTTTGCAGACAACGGCTTTTACGAGCATTTATATTAATCAGGCTGGAAATTATGGGGCCAAGGATTACACAGAATTTGGAAATAACTGGTCTATAGGGAATGAATATATTCGCCTCGGAACTGATATTAAAAATCTGAGCGGAGAAATAGAAACTAATAATATCAAAATATCCAATTTGACAAGAAATGCAAATTCATTTCAGTTTCATGCAAAAGGAATTGAAGTCGGATTTGTGGAGCTGCCGATTTTTAATTACAAAGGCTATACAGCTGTGTACGAAAATGGCAAAAAATTAGCTGTGACTGACGGCAAGAACAATGTTGTGCGGATTGTTTTTCCTGAGAATTTTGATTCAGATGTTTCCGTCCGATTTGAAGAACCGCTTCTTTGGAGGATAGCTTCGATTGTGTCCCTATGCTCTGTTGTGCTTGTTTTGTGCTTTCTTCTGAACAGGAAGATAAAAAACAAATCGATTGCAAAATAAAAAATTAAGTTTTTGCAGGGCTTTAGTTTAGAAACTATTAGCCTTAATTTCGAGTTTCAGAAAATTTCGATGGTTGAGCGTAGTCGAAACCATAATAATCAAAATTTTTGTTTGTAA
>JAEEGL014709827.1_pt1 | contig 14549 bp, 34 predicted proteins | sample 9134231 | NCBI WGS metagenome assembly JAEEGL01 (sample SAMN16246548, study PRJNA631951) | gut metagenome | biome: gut microbiome; feature: rumen; material: fiber-attached | host: Bos | place: Iran: Karaj | collected 2018-10
GCTGTGTCTGCCAATTCCACCACAGCGGCGTGTTTACACGAATATCATTCAGGAATTGCCCCTATGTGTTTTGCGAATGTTTTTAATGACATTTTTGGATTTTGATGAAGTTCCATAATGACACAATTCTTCATTGCTTCTTCTAATGTTTTAAGAGCCTCTTTTTCCGATCGCTCTTTTCCGAGTTCATAAAATTTAATCATTGCTTGGGTATAGGCTTGCATAAACTCTTCAGTAATTTCTGCTGACCCAAGCCCAAAAGCACGCCCGTAAGCAGTAAAAGCATTAGCAAAGTCAATACTGATTTTATTTTTTTCAGAATCTGTCATTTTTAAACTCCTTTTAAATAGTTTGTTAAAATATTATTAACTTACTCTTTTTATAAAAACTATGTCGTCTGCTTCGCCGGCTATTTCTCCGAGATATATCCATGTTCCACCAAATACTTTTTCGGGGTCAAAATCACATTGCACATGCCAGCCGATAACAATTCCGATTGGATAAACTAAATCAAGAATTGCCCTTTTTGTTTCTTCATTCATTTGACTCTCTCCTCTTCTTTTCTTTCACAATGATAAATCCAACGTCTACAATTAGGACACTTACAGAAATTTACAATCCTGAAACAATGGGTATCCACGACATTATTAATTTTATTGACAATGAACAAGCTGAGTTTGGATTTTTTCTTTGCCATTAAACGAGTCTTGCAAGTAGGGCATTTGATCATGTCTTTTTCCATTTTAATCTCCTTTTTTAATAATTCCTTATTCTTTTAATTCAGCTGAAAGCCATGCTTCTAAATCGTCTGTTGTCTTGATAGCAATTAGCACGTTGAGCAAATCATCGTCGTCGAGATATGCAATAGATCGAACGATATCTGCATTTGTGCCTTGTACATGCTCATCAAAATGATAGATATCGTCTTTTACTCTTACGCAATGAGCGCATGGAGCAACCGTTTCATCAATGTCAGACCACCGTCTACCTGACTGATAGCCTCTGTACATGCATGTACTGCAATCGGGTTTAGCATATGTACTCATAACTTTCTCCTTCATCTTTACCCCGGCGGGTTTGGGAATGTTTGCTATAAATTCGTCATACTCCCTCCACTCCACTCTTATAATGTTGGGATAGTGTTTCATAGCTTCCGCTGAAAGCACTTTTTCAAACCCATGATGCTTCACCGCATCATCTCTTTGCCGCTTTGCTTCAAAGTTGAAAATAGTGCCATTTCTACTCGCATAGAATGTGCGTGTCCATGCCCAACTCATGCTTTTTCTCCTTCGTCTTCGGTTATTTTTCCCATTCCTCTTCTGCTTTCAGCGGTTCTGGGAGTGGCATCCAGTGGGTGACAGTTGCCTCTGTCTCTCTGCCATCGTACATCCAAACGCCGCTCCACCGCATAATATCAACAACGGTTGCACCAAACCATGGTTCAATCGAAACTGTCAGATAACGGGCATTTTTGCTCGGCAATCTGCTCGTCACCGGAATCCACTTCGGTTTACTCAGTTCCTCAATAGCATCGGCGGCTTCGCCCAACAGCGGGTAATCGTTGAGCGTTCCCAACTGCTGAATGTAAATACGGCGATTTCTCAGCCGCTTTATCAGTTCTTCATAATACATCTCCGTCTACCTCCTTTTTTTTAAGTAGTTTATTAAAATATAATCAATTCACCTAATCGTTATACTAATCGAATATAAAAATGCTATCCCGACGTTCTCTATTCTCGTTAAGATCGACATATCCAAGACTCATAACTGCGCTATCTAAATCGTACACTTTACGTTTAAGTTTTCTAAGTTCGTTTAAAACTTCAGTAATATTAGAATACATCGACCTGATTATCGGGTCTAAAGCAATGGCGATTTGATTTTTAACCCATTCATCGTCTCTTTCTTCAAGCCATACATACTGAATTTTGAGAAAATCATTTTTGTTTTCCGATGAAAAAGGGGTTTTTGGTGTTTTAGGAATATTATCAAAAGTATCAAAACAAGTGCCCGCGACATATTTTGATGACTTATCTATTGGTTTTATTCTCATTTTTCCATTCCGTTCATAAATATAATCGGGTGCAATATTTCTTAATCCATATTTTTCAAGCACATAAACCCAAATTTTTTCCTTCTTGATGGCCATCGTTTAACCTCCTTTAAAATTTTTTAAATAGTTTATTTAAAGCTGTGGATGCAAAAGCTAAAAGGCCATGTGGTTCTGTCGACCCAATGTTAATTTATTGGTCCGTAACCATTAGCCTTTTAGCTTGTCTGTTAAATGTTTGTTTCTTTCCTTCTCGTTATAGACCATGTATTTTTGGCGAAAATAAAAACAACATGCATTGAGGAATCGAACCTCCTCTTACACAATTGTGTATCACCAAGACTCCGCTATGTTGTTCAATTAACGCTATGTATTTTTGGCGAAATTAAATCGGCGATTTATCAAATACCGTCTCCCACGGTTCTCTCGCCAGTGGTTTCATTCGCAGCGCCCACATCACCTGTCGAACGGATACAGTAGGATATAAACCATTAATCGGTTTGTCCGCTCTGGAATCAAAGTAATTCTTAAAGTCTACGTGCGTATAGATAGCATCTGAAATATCAGGCTGAACAGGCCCCCACCATGTCACTTTCTGGTTACCAAAGCCAAAGCCATGGTATTGCTGAATGATGGCGAGGCCCACTTCTCCTTCTGTAAAGAGAGTACATTGATCATATGCAGGATGATCACATGAATATATAATTCCGTACTCAGCCGATTCTTTAAGTTTCGGATCAGTTGTGTGGTATCTCATTGTTCATCGATTTCGAATTTAATAGGAAACCAGGCTGTGATTTCCGGGGTATTCATATCATAGTCATCACTATTGATCCTGAATCGTCCATTTGAAAATGGAACCATATCAGTACACCATCCGGAACCATCTTTGCTCTGTATAAAGACCAGATAATTTCCATCCTCGGGAGGTAAACTATCTTCAACGTCAATAAACGGGATTTCTATACGGTCTTTCTTTCCGCGCTTTTCCAGCAGGCTCATGACAATGTATCCGATCCCGCCGATGATAATTGATTTAGTGAGTTTATTCATTTGACTTCTCCTTTAATATCGTTTTCTTCTAACAGCTGCAGCATGAGATGCCGCTCTGAGTTTTTCTCTCCGTGTCCGCAAAATATCACGGACCACAACAAATGCCAGGGTAACGATGGACAAAAGAAATGCGACCTGACTGCAGATAACGCAGACGTCTAGAATTGAAAGGCTGCGTGCAATGTGAAGTAGAGTTTCGAGTACAAGCTGATCGTCCATTTTTGTTCTCCTTTTTTAAAAAATAAAAAAAGAATGAGAGCCATGTAAGACTCCCATTCTTTGATTAAATTTGGTCCAGTGCGAACTTGACCGATGATATCTCGTCGTTGGAAAGCTTCATCCTCAATTCCCTTGCCGTTGCAATAACGAGATTGTTGATAAGATTCCACCGACGATGACGATCTTTTTCGCCTTTGATTTTATCAATTCTCTTTTTGCTGCTAACAATATGGTTGAAGACGATTCTTTCGTTAACCGTCAACCACATGGCCATTATCTCACCTCCTTTTATTTTTCATACTAAGAGGTGTAATTGTGGCAGTTAGGTTTAGAAAAGAATATACTTTCGGATAAGGTCACGAATGGTGTTAAGTTCTTCCAGGGTTGCTCCGCGTTTGTTTGCGAGGAAGAGAATTGCATGAGCCAGGATCTTGCGTCTGAGGGTACCTGCTTCCTCTGCGCCATAGTGCTTTTTAAGCACATCATTAACATAGGAAGGCCCGATACTCGCATCGGTCTCACGAAGAGTGTTGACGATCTCTTCCACGGTTTTTCCCTGATACCACAGATCAAGGACGTTCTGTCTTCTGCTCTTTCTTTCCATTTTTAATCTCCATTTTTTAAAAATATATTTTCAAAGCAAAAGAACAGAAGCCTTGAAATATCAAGACTTCCATCCTTTTTGCTAAGAATTATTCAGGTTTAGTCCACAACTTGATCGGCAGACCTTTCTGAATCACGGGCCAGAATTTGCTCGTCATAGAATTCGTGGCTTCGAAATCCAACATGGTCAAACCAAACCCCAAAGTACCAATAGTCTGAAAAAAGCCTAGTCCGGAGCTCACGATGAATTTCACAATATCCCAACGATGCTTTCGATCTTCGTTGTAGAGATTGATCATCTTCTCCTGAGACTCTTTCAGGTTTTGACAGATCAGTTCATAGTTCGGGTCGGTCGGATCCGTATTGGCGTATTCTTCGCACGCTTTTTTGTACGTCTCTCCTACTCTAGCCCATAAGACTTCTCGTTCTTGCCTGTTTTTCCAACTCATAGATTTCTCCTTTCATAATTATTTGCACTATAAGCCGTGTTTTTATTGCAATTCTAGAAATGTTTAGGCGCTTCTCTGAAAATTCGGTACAAAATATAAATTGATAAAAATAGTAAAAATACCAGGGTCAAGATCTCGCATTTAATAAAAAACATGCCGACAAAAATAAGCAGCAGTAGCATGATCTTGTTATTCCTCCCATTCTTTTAAATGACTTTTAGTATCGATCTTTAAAACAATTGTTTTCTTTTTTTCTATAACTTCTAAAGGAAGATCTATCGTGAATAAATATACCGTTTTGTGTTCTCTGGAATTATCTATATGCAAGGTTCCCGCTATTTGACCGAATTTTCTATTAATGATTATCGACCGAACAGTTATAACTATAAGCACAATACCAAATATCAAACTTATAAGCTCGAACAGCATGTCGTACGATAACAGGTTCAGAAAAAATTCTTTTAGCATATACTCCTTTCCGGAAAAGAATAAGAGCCTTGAAATATCAAGACTCTTACCCTTCTCACAATTCTAAAGCAGGTTTTACAAATCAGTTCAGTAGCCAATTAAAGAATGCTAATTGCTTAACCGTCGAACATATGAATATCATGACGATAATTGCAATTATCACCCATACAATTTTGTCTTTATCCAAATTTTTGCCTCCTTTTTTTTAGTTTTCATTTAAGGAGGTGTTTTCTTGGCAATGCCGGTTACTCCAGACCGATGAAGTGCTTGAGGTAATCTGCGATTCCACGCTTGAGAAGATTCCATCCGCAATACACGGCAGCGGGAGGATACATCATAAACACGGGACTGCTCATCAGCTTTTTATGATCTGGTTCATAGTATTCAAACTGAATGCCAATGTCCCTCTTTTTCTGATCTTCCCTTTTGATTCTGCCGACGCATCCGGAGATTGCGTCAATGATTTCGCCAATGACCGGGTTTCCTCTTGTGCGACTTGTTCTCATTTTTGAAACTCCTTTTTAATATTTATTGGCAAAAGAATAAGAGCCTTGAAATATCAAGACTCTTACCCTTTGCTCAATAGCAAATTTCGTAAACGATCTTTTCGATGAGTTCGCCGACCTTGGCGCCATACAGATAGCTTACTACCACCAACGGAATATAAAGTAGTACAGCTGCTCCCACAGCAACCAGTGTTTCTTTGAAGTTCATATTTAGATCCTCCATAAAAATATATATTGTAGCTATTATAGAGAATGTATTTTTGGCAAAAAGAAAAATCAAAGAGCCTTGAATTTTCAAGACTCTTTGATTTGACAGATTACTTTCCCTTTTTCTGTTTCTCCACTTTTTCCTCTTTGGGAGCTTCTTCGGATTTTTCCGTAGTGACCGGAGGAGCCGTCTTCTCCGCGACCCGAGCGTCGACTTTGTCGTCCCACGCCTTCTTCTGATTTTCCTTCTCCAGATCGTGCGCCTTACGGCGGGTCTCTCTGTTCGTCTTGCGGATCTTGCGGGAAGCCGCGATGTCAATCATCACGCCCTCGAAACCGCCTCTTTCCTTGAATTTCTTCACTCCAAGAGCGATTCCTGAGCCGAGTGCAATAACACCGACGGCACCAGCAGCGATCGCAGGAACATTGGTTCCGCTTTCAGCCGATACTGTAGCTTCATTTTCTTCAGAATCGTGGTTCGATTCTTCGACCGGATCATTGTTCGTAAGAACAGTTTCCTCAGTCATAACAGTTTTCTCTTCCATAGTTTTTCTCCTTTCAATAATAAAAAAGTTTTATTAGAATTTGGAAAACATCATCTGTTTTCATTATAGTAAGTGAATTTTTGGCAAAAATTTAAAGAGCCTTGAAATTTCAAGACTCTTTAAATAGGTCAAATCAGCCGCATAGAGATGAGAATATCATACACTCTTTCTCCGGCTGCCCGACGCCTGGCGAACTCAAGCTTCTCTTTCTTGTTCATTCTTCGTCTCAACGGAACGAGTACTCTGGAACTTGGATCCCACACGGTATTTTCTCTGCGGTATTCGACTCCTATGCGATCGCTGATTCTTCTTCCTTCAGCAATGATCGCCAGAGCAGTCGGAATTCCAACTGCGATAACATACTCCTTGTTATTGATCGCCCAGTTCTTGAGCTCATTCGCCTTGACACGAGCTCTGAATTTGAGCTCGTTCGCCTTGTAACGAACATCCTGCTTCATTTCTTCGAATGTTTTCATATTTTTATCTCCTTTTTTATTTTTTGGGCTCTTGTCCCATTAAAGTAAATGTATTCTTGGCGGTCACCTATAAGGATTCTTTATTGCAGAATATAAACGGTTTTCTTCAACAAGTTTTTTATAGTAACGAATCGTGAAACATTTTGCGCACCAGCTCGGCAATATAGTGAATTCATCATTTTTTTCCCGAATGGCTACATAAGGAAATTTATAAATCTCCTGCATTCTCGTGATTTTGTTTCCTATAAGCCATCGGGACGGTTTCTTAATTTTCATATAAGGTTTGTACATTCTATTGCTCCTCCTGTTAAAATATAAAAGAAAAAGACCGAGGGCCATGTAAAGCCCTCAGTAAACATAAGAATAATCTGGATAATCTGCATCCTCTCGATACTCACGAATTATTCTGTCCACTTCTTCCTGGTTCTTTGCAACTCCGAGAAGCCACGTTCCTCTTTCGTCCGTTACCCATACGGGAATCATGGTCTCCTTTTTCTGCGTATTCGCCATAGTAGTTCACCCTCCTAATTTTTTGAATATCTCGAAGATCCATTCTTAGATCCTCATCATATAGAGGGTATTTTTGGCAAAAAAGAAAGCGAGCTGTTAAACTCGCTTTGTAGGATCAGAATCCTATTCTGTCCAGTTTGTATGCCGCTTTCTTTTCCTGAACATTGATCTTTTTATTAGTTTCTTCCGTCATCCGATACACTTTTGCCTTGGTGTCCATGGCTATTCTCATCCAGTTCTCTATAATACGAGGGGCATGATTAACAAAGTCATAGACTCTTACGCATATAATGTATATGCCAATCACGGTAAAGAATTTCATAAAAATACCTCCTTATTATTCTATAAAGAGGCGTGTTTTTTATGCAATTATCGTATCTTATCTAATATCCAGAAAGCTTTTCTATATCGGTCATAGAACACATCTTTGCAGCATGGAATGTCTTTTACAGTTTGCAGATATGTGAATGACTTGCCCCAGGCAATAGACAACAAAATATAATCAGCAAGATCCTCATCCGATTCCCGACACGCTTTCTCGACCTTTGACATATTTGAAATATAAACTTCCCGATCTATTGCCCGTTGCTCTGTGGGATTACTTAATCGTCTATCTATAACGACTCCGCTCGCTAAATTAGAATACTGAATATCAATCAGCTTCTTTTTCCATTCCGGATATTGCAAACAGAAATGCTTTAGTTCATAGTATCGTTCTTTGCTAATATGCCATTTGCTCTTATTGCTCAACTCTGCTCGAATAACAGTACTCATGCCAAGGTGCTCCTTTCGTTTAATGCTAGAAATATAAACAGAATTTTTGTCACCTTAGTATGGTATATGCACTAGCTTACTATGTTAACTAAATTATGTAAAATGGAAAAAGAAAAGAGCCTCGTAAATGAGGCTCGATCCTTTCGCCCTTAAATCAGGCGGTACCTTTGAGCTTAGCTCGTAACTTTGTCTCGATCGCCTCGACGCCCGTGATCAGCAGCGAGAACGGGATAATCATCAGCAGAATCGTGCCCACGATAGCCAGAATCGCCGTCTTAGCGACGACAAAAGTGACTTTCCCGAGCCCGGGTTCTCCGGATGTAACCCTGAGTACGCTATTGATCTGTTCGTTTGCATCTTTGATGATCTCAAATGTGTCCTTGATCTTACTCATAAATAATACCTCCATAATTTTAATATAGTCATAATAAAGAATGTATTTTTGGCAAAAAAGAAAGAGGATATGTAATATTCCATACCCTCTTTTTCCGGTTACTTGTCTACTACTCTGCTTATGATTTTGAATCCCAGGTAAATCAATACCAGTCCGATCATAACTTCAATTACTACCATAAAAATTCTCCTTTCATATAAACAAAATATGAGTTCAGTAACTCATAATAGTAATTGTATTTATGGCAAAATAAAGAGGACCTGCATAATGCAAATCCTCTGGTTTATTTAAAGTTTATTTAGTAATTTCTTTAGAAGTTTCTTCATTGTCGGTTAAATATTTGTCGACAAAGTCTGACCCAATTGCGTACGGAATCTCAAATACTATGCAAAACAAGACAGCTGCTTCACCTAATATAACAAATAGAGTATTGGATATAACTCTCAGTGTCATAGTAGGATCCTTCTGCTTAATTTTGCGCTTCTTTTGATCCGCACCTTCTTTTTTGACTTCATCACTCATAAATATCACCACCTTTCTGAGTGCTTCCATACTAGGCGATGTATTTAAGGCAAAAAGAAAGAGCCCATGTAAGGCTCAATCTTTTAGTTAACCAGATTACGGCTTCATTTTTTAGTAAGAAAATCCGTAATATTGCTGATCAGTTGGGTATTGTTGTCTACCATTTTATTTGTCGTCATCAGCATATTTTCTAAAATTTTCACCTGATTCGACAAAATATCAGTGATCGCATTCAATACCGATATCTGCTCTTCCATTTTTTTGATTCTTTCTTCCATTTAATGAACACCTCCTATCTGTTCTATATTAGAACATGTATTTATGGCAATGAATATCGGGTTCCAAAAATTGGTGTAGAATTGGTGTAAATATCAGTCTCTCTGCTCTTGTTTCAATGATTGCGAGATTTCAAATAAATTCTCGCAACGTCCTCAGACGGTCTTATATGCTCTTATAAGTCCATTTTGACGGAAATCTGGTACGATTTTGACCCATATGTTCTCATAAATCCGCATAACTTTTCATTGAGTTGGTGTAAAACTGGTGTAAATTCTCGGCAACGTATTCACGAGATATAGTCGTGTAAATATCCATGGTTACAGTAAAGTTTTTGTGCCCCATAAGCTCCTGAATAACCTTCGGATTGACACCGCTCTCGCATAATCTAGTGCAAAATGTATGACGAAATGTATGCGGTGTAATATCCGGCAATGGAGTTTTTGGCTTAGAGTCATTGTAGGACTTAACGACCCTGTTTACAAGTCTGCCGAATCTCTCAGGAGATAGCAATTTACCGTCCTGGGCAAAAAATATAAACCGTGTATAACCATCAATAGTGCATGAGAATCGCATTACGTCGCACCGCTCTTTCTCGATCAAGAAAGCGGATTTCACGTTAGGAGTCATCGGTATTGTTCGAATGCTGGAAACGGTTTTAGTTTTCGAAATTCTCAACCGGGAGGAATTTCCGGTTTCGTATTCGGGCTTGTAACTGATAGACTTGTTCACGGATATAAGGTCTTTATTGAAGTCGACGTCATCCCAAGTAAGTGCCAGGGCTTCCCCTATTCGCAGACCAGTCCCCAAGAATATCACGAACATAGGGGCATAATACTGATACTGTGGATCCGCATTGACATATTTAATGAGTGAATTCTGCTGTTCTCTTGTTAAGGATCGTCCTTTGACGGTCTCAGCACTTGACCTTCGCAAAATATCACGAATAGGACCGATACAAGGATTTGTGCGTATCAGCTCATCCCTGCAAGCGAGATCAAATAACTGTCTAAGGACATTGTCGATTACGCGAATTGTTCCGATTTGCAGCCGATCGTCTTCGGATAAATGGGAATAGAACCGTACAATATCGCTGTACTTAATGCGGGAAATATCAGTCGACCCAATCCAGGATGATTCAACATGAGCTTTATACATGTTTTTGTAATTTAGTCTGGTGTTGTGTCTCAGATCTTTGCGAATATCCATGAACGTTTCAAAGAGATTATTCAAGGTTGCTTCGGAATGAGTGCGCTCTAATAACGAATTGGAAATATCAGTCTCCAGGGCCCGTAATGACTTCTCACTTCTCTTCCCTTCCGGGAGCTTATCCGTATCTACCAGTTTCCAGCTATATACCGTTTTGCGTTTTCCGGAAATATCATAGTACCGATACATATATTCTCCGGTCTTTCGTTGGGTTTCGCCATCTCTTAGAACTCTGCCTTTACTGTCCTTTCTCCTTTTCATAGTAGCTCCTTTAAAATAGAAGGAACCCGATATTCGGGTACAGTTTAACATGATGTGAGGAAAAATAAAAGAACCTGTAAAAAGTTCTTTTAATGGAATAAAGTTTTCGATCTAGAGTAGTGCCGTACCTAACTCTTTCTAGATAATACGGTTGTTCCGTCTCCTAAGTCCTCAGTTGACTCTAACATAGGCGACCACGCCTCTTGCTCCATGCTATTAACAGCCTTTTGGCCCCCAAACATTTCCCTGATTGCCTCTCGTTTGCTCTAGCTAAGGCCCTTCCCATCAGGCCACTCTAACTTTCCGGTTAGAAAGCTGGGCTTTATTCTCAAAATATACCATGTATTTTTAGCATAGTACTAAATATCGCTGCTCTGATCAATGAATTTCTCGAACAGCACCCTCTTTATCTGTATCCGGTTGCCATTATAGAGAATATAAACAGCATTTGGATCCTCCGCCAGGATACGACGCAGCTTATTTTCCCCTATCCGGAAGTATTGAGCCGCTTCTTCAATAGTGAGTGTATACTTCTGCCAAATCGGTATTTCCCTCATAAAAACCTCCAAAAATAGTTTAAGCTAGGTTAAATTAAAACGATTTGAGGTAACCCGAGTATGGTTTTGAAAAAATTAAAAGAAAGGTAAAATGGGCATTTTGACTGATTTTGAGGCAAAAAGAGAAGGGACTTGAAATCCCTTCACATGTCAAATAAATCGTACCAAATATCGTCGCCGTAGTCCGAATCAACCTCTGTATCCATCCCTTCGCACTCACAGATGAGTGTGGCCGTCCATGCGCCTGACTCGCTAACGATCAAATACATTCTAATATTTGCCTCGTCGTAGTTAAACTCCGGTTCAAACCACTCCTCTTCCTTGAGCTGTTCCATGTCAAGATCCAGAGTGATGAAATAGTCTCCGGTGCCGAGCTTGGTGATCTCTTTGATCACGAGCTGGCCTTCCATTCCCTCTCTTTCGAGATACAGTTCAAGCATCGACCCAAATCGATCCTCAAACGAATACTTTGGAGTGTAATTCTCCGCACTCGCCGGTACCATCATAATCCCAATAAGGATCATGATCGCCATAAAAATGCTTACAAATTTAATTCCATTCTTCATTTTAAGTAAATCTCCTTTTAAGTTTATTTTTTGAACTTGTGTTCTCATAAAAGGGCATGAAATTTTGGCGAAAAAATAAGTAAGCCTTGCAAAATTAGCTTACTTATTTTTGAAGAATAGTATCATTCACTTGATAAGAACACCATCCTTCACCATTTCTTGGTGCCCCTCCCAGGCTTTGTCGTACTTGTTCGCGACCCGTGCGATCAACACGATCATCGCGATTCCGAATACCACCAATCCTGTATAATAGAGCACACTTGCGATAATGCTAAGCATGATTATTTCCTCCTTAATTAATAGTTTCTTCTTCAATATAGTGTATGAAATTTTGGCAATAATTTCTGACCAATTACCTGCTTATTTCCGACCTTTTAGCTTCTTTTAAAACATTCATACATTGTTTATAATAATCGTACAAAGTCAGTCAGGAGGAGAAGACAATGTACATCGAATATAATCCAAATCCAATGGCTCGAAGAGTCGGAGATTGCTCTGTTCGAGCAGTTGCCAGGGCTTTGAATATCGACTGGGAAACCGCATACACTAAAATATTCATCAACGGATATGCAATGGCCGATATGCCCAGTTCCGATGCAGTGTGGGGATCCGTCCTCAGACAACACGGATTCAATCGAGAAATAATCCCTAACACTTGCCCTGATTGCTACACTATTTCCGATTTCTGTGCGGACCATCCGGAAGGAACATTTGTTGTTGGATTCCGAAATCATGTTGCTACGATCGTAGATGGCGACTTATATGATGCCTGGAACAGTGAAAACGAAATCCCGATCTATTATTGGTATTTGAAAGGAGCTGAAGAAAATGCCAGCGTATAATAACTATTACCCGACTCTCTATCCGAACTACAATTATCTGAGCAATCAGCAACCTAATTATCAGCCTCCGGTTAACATGCCTGCTCAGACTCAACCGTTGCCTCAGACTCCAAATATCACACAGCCGATCACAAGTGGAATGATCTGGGTGAACAACGAGCAGGAAGCGCAGAACTACCTGGTTGCTCCAAATAATGCGGTAGCTCTTTGGGATAGCAATAGCCCTGTTGTATATGTCAAGCAGGCAGACGCCAGCGGCAGACCGTTCCTCAAAATATATGACCTCACGGAAAGAGGCGCGTCCCCAGACACTTCCAAAAAGGCTCTTGAATATGCAGAGAAGGAAGAAGTGACCGCTATGAAAGCTGATTTTGAATCTATTCGCAATGAGATGAAAACCATAAAGAAGGACGTCGCTACTCTCAAACGAAAGAGGGATGATATCGATGATGAATAATATGTTTATGGCTTATCTCCAACAGCTCATGTCCAATCCTCTTCAGTTCTTACTTCAGAGAAGACTGAACGTTCCTCAGAATATCCCAACAAATGACCCAAATGCGATCCTCAACTACCTGGTTTCATCCGGTCAGGTATCTCAGGAACAAATCAATAGAGCGTATCAGTACGCTCAGAATCTTAAACGCTAATCTGTATTCTTCTGTGTATCGGGTGCACACGGTAAACAGTTAAGAATAAATATCCGGTCGATAAGACCGCTGACCGCAACAGTTAATGCGGTAGAAAGGAAAACGTATGGCACTTAATGAAGAAAATGGCGGTATGGTTATGCCCGTAGCTCCTGCATATGCTGGTTCTGGGTCCGGCTTTGGCGGATTCGGTGGCGACTGGGGCTGGATCATTCTTCTCCTGCTCGCTTTTAATGGCGGTTGGGGATTCGGTGGCGGATATGGCAACGCTATGATGGGAATGGATGGCTTCGGTCTTTATCCGTGGCTCAATAATTCTCAGAATATCAGCGGTGGATTCCGTGACCAGATGCTCAATACCTCTATTGCAAGCATTGGGGATAAAATCACTTCCGGCTTCGGTGACGTAGCGACTCAGCTGTGCGGAGGGTTCGCAGGAGTGACTGCGTCTGTTACAGGTGCGCAGAATGCGATTGCAGCTCAGATGTACGGCAACCAGATCTCCAACCTTGAAAGAAGCTTCGCCGCTCAGACGGCCACGACTCAGGGTCTGTCCGCTCTCCAGTCTCAGTTTGCTCAGTGCTGCTGCGACAATAAAGCGGGAATCGAGGGACTGAAGTACGCAATTGCTACTGAGGCTTGTGCTGACCGCAATGCTATTTCCATGGCCCTCAGAGATGTCCTCGAAGCGAATAACACGTCCACGCAGAAAATTCTTGACACCATGTGCCAGGATAAAATCGATGCGAAGAACGAACGTATCGCTGATCTGGAACGGCAGCTTACAATGGCTAACCTCGCAGCCTCTCAGAATGCTCAGACGGCTACTATTCTGGCCAATAATGAAGCACAGACGACCGCCCTCGAACGGTATCTTGCTCCTACTCCGATCCCGGCATACATGGTCCAGAATCCGAATTGCTGCGCCGGTTTTACCGGATGCGGTGCGTAAGGCGGTGATGTCATGGCGGCAGAGTATCTTGCCAATGCAGTCCAGAATATCAATCTGAATTCTCCGGCTGTATTTACGGCATCTATTCCATGCACTCGTGGGTATGTATACCATGAGGACGAAACTGGAATTTTTATTCTTCGCGGCATCACTTGTAATCAGTGTTTTGCCACATATCAGGTGACATTCAACGGAAATATCGCGATTCCAGAAGGAGGAGCTGTTACTCCGATAGCTATTGCTATTACGGTAAATGGCGAACCCAGACTGACTAGCAGAGCCATTTTGACTCCTGCCGCAGCTGAGGATTATGGTAATGTGACCAGCACAGCTATCATTAAAGTTCCTAAGGGATGCTGCTTCAGCATTTCTGTGGAATATGTTCCTGCCTCTGCAGATCCGACAGTTACGCCAACACCTGTTATTGAAATGCAAAATGCTAATCTCGTCGTAAATCGTA
>JAEEGL014745744.1_pt1 | contig 14549 bp, 13 predicted proteins | sample 9134231 | NCBI WGS metagenome assembly JAEEGL01 (sample SAMN16246548, study PRJNA631951) | gut metagenome | biome: gut microbiome; feature: rumen; material: fiber-attached | host: Bos | place: Iran: Karaj | collected 2018-10
ACGGGGATAATCGTGTTTTATCCCGAAAACGGTGTAAGCCCCATGCAAAAACGCCAAATGTGTACCCAAGAGGGAAATAACGTTTCTGTTTGCGCGATCAAAGGCAATTTTGACGACGCCCAAACGGGTGTTAAAGCTATTTTTACCGATGAAAGAATAAATTCCCTTTTGCGTACGGAAAACAAACAGCTTTCAAGTGCGAATTCAATAAATTTAGGCAGACTTTTGCCGCAGGTGGTATATTATTTCTCAGCGTATCTTGATCTTGTAAACAGGAGAAAGATCAAGATGGGCGACAAGGTGAATATCACCGTTCCCACGGGAAATTTCGGCAATATATTGGCGTCTTATTACGCTTTTAGAATGGGGCTTCCCGTAAATAAATTTATTTGCGCCTCTAACTCAAACGATGTTTTGACCGAGTTTATAAACACGGGCGTATATAATAAAAACAGAAATTTCTATACAACTTATTCCCCTTCTATGGATATCCTCGTTTCAAGCAATTTAGAGAGACTTCTCTATCACGTTACAAACGAAAACAGCGAAATGATAAAAGAGCTTATGTCAAAGCTTAAGACCTGCGGAAAATATGAAGTAGACAGCGATATTAAAAATAAGATTTCCGAGCTGTTTTACGGTGCCTGCTGCACCGATAAAGAAACGCAGGAAACCATAGGCAGGCTGTATTCTCAGTCGGGGTATTTGTGTGATACACATACATCCGTTGCGATAAATGTGTATGACAAATACGTAAATGAAACGGGCGATAAAACCCCTTGTATTATTGCGTCTACGGCAAGCCCTTACAAATTCTGCAAAGCTGTTTTGGGCGCAGTGGGAGAAAATGTTCGCGCAAATGAATTCGAAATGGCAGATGCTCTCAACAAGCTTACGGGTGTGGATATACCAAAGCCCATTTCAGAGCTTAAAGATAAAAAAGTGCGCTTTGAAGATTCGATAGAAATAAACGAAATGCCTGATTATGTGACAAAAAACGCTTAAAAGAAAGCGCGGTGAACACTTAATAATGCTTTATACGATCGGAGATCTGCACTTATCACTCGGGTGCGACAAGCCTATGGATATTTTCGGCGGCTGGAACGACTATGTTTCCCGCCTTGAAAAATCTTGGCGCAGGCTTATAACCCCTGATGACACGGTAGTTATAGCAGGTGATATATCATGGGCGATGAAGCTTGAAGAAACATATAACGATTTTAAATTTATCAACTCACTGCCGGGTGAAAAAATCATTTTGAAAGGCAACCACGACTATTGGTGGGGAACAAAAACAAAAATAGAAGAGTTCTTGCAAAAAAACACTTTTAACACAATAAAAGTTCTTTTTAATAATTCTTATACGGTAAACGGAATATCAATAGCGGGCAGCAGAGGCTGGTTTTACGATGTTAAAGACGCAGAAAACAAGAAAGTTCTTAACCGTGAGGCCGCAAGGCTTAATACATCTATTATAGCTGCGGAAAATAAACCGCCGGTGGTATTTTTGCACTATCCCCCGATTTTCGGCGATTACATATGCGACGAGATAATGGATGTTTTGAAACAAAACAGTATAACCCAATGTTATTACGGACATTTGCACGGACGCGCTGCCCACGCAAAGGCGATACAGGGTATATACGAAGGCATAAAATTTAAAATGGTTTCGGCAGACGGTGTAGATTTTACACCCGTGCTTGTAAGATAAAAAGCCCCCATATCCGACAAATTTGAGCGTCGGATATGGGGTCGCCGATTACCGGACCCGGTAATATCCTTTCGTTGTCTGCGTAGCCGGGAAGTGCCGGATCGTATGAATTGAAAAATGCAATAATTGCTCAATATAGAGTCAAAATATTGACTTTTTTAGGGCAAAAGATTATACTATAAAATAAGTTTGTACGTTCGATTTTTAAAAACGGAGCGTTAGAAAACCGCAGGCAGGTGAGAAAATAAGCTGTGTTTATAAATCCTATAATTATTTTGATAACGGTTGCGATAGTTGTTATTGCAATTATGTACTGCATTATAAAAAACACCAATTTTCCCATACTTACGCTTATGTCTATATTGATATTCGGAATATACACTTCTTTTGCTTATCTTATAAACAGCGTTATATATTCGAAAAACGATACGGTTTTTTCTTCAAACAACGCTTATTCGCTTGTAAAATTTATAACAAATATAAAAGAATATTCTTATTCTGCGCTGGAGACGGCATTTTCTCAATACTGTGCCGTAATGAAGATCATTATGGTTGTAAGCATTATTTTTTTGGCGGCTGACATTATAAGGATATTTTTCAAAAGAAAGTGAGTATCATACAATGAAAATTTCCGGAAAAATACGTCTTTCAAGGAGCTTTACCTGCGTTGCCTTGGGATATTTTGACGGTGTGCATTCAGGACATACAGAGGTTATCAGAAAGACGGTACAGTATGCAAAAGACAATGATTTAAAGTCTGTTGTGGTGACATTTGAGCAAAACCCGTCAACTGTACTTAATTTAGAGAACAAAGAGATAATCACGGGCAACCTTGCAAAGTGCGATATTATAGAGTCGTATGGGATAGATTGCTTATTTATGCTGGAGTTTAGGGAATATATGGATTATTCTCCCGAAACATTTGTGAGAGAGGTTTTGCAAAAAAAACTTAAGGCAAAAGCTGTTATTTGCGGATTTAATTACCGTTTCGGCAAGGGCGGCGAGGGTACCTGTGAAGACTTAAAGGAGCTTTGCAAAAAATACGGCATAGAGGCGATAGTTATTCCCCCTGTTTATTACAACGGTGAGCCGATAAGCTCTACAAGGATAAGAAAATGTATTGTTTCGGGAAATATAAGCGAGGCAAACGCTATGCTGGGGCATTACTTTTCCATTGACTCAAGGGTGCTTCCCGGAAGAAGGCTCGGCAAAAAACTCGGGTTTCCCACATTAAACCAGAAGCTTTTGCCAAACGGAGTACAACCTTTTTTCGGTGTTTATGCTTCGGTTTATACATATAAGGGCGTAAGCCTTCCCGCTGTAACAAATGTGGGGATAAAGCCCACTGTCGGCTCAAATATGCCGCTTGCGGAAACGTGGGTCTTCGATAATGAGATAGAGCGAATGTATAATAGAAGAATTTGCGTTTCCCTTATAGATTTTATCCGTATGGAGCAAAAGTTTGATTCTATTGAAGAACTTAAAGCCGCTGTTTTGGACAGCGCCGATAAATCAAAAGAAATTTTAAAGAAACATTTCGGAGATATTGAGAACATAAAGCTATGATTTTTAAAAACAGAGATAAAGAGAGTGTCAAATGGCTAGTAACAAACGGCAGAAAAATGATTTTTCCTACCGTCATACTTACAATTGCCACTATGATCAATGCCTGTACGGGCGTAATATTTGCCCTGTTTTCACGGGATCTTATCAATACTGCCGTAGCAAAAGATTGGGACGGCCTGGTTTTTTCGTTTATAAAAATATGCGTTCTTGTAGTTGTTTTTCTGACTTTGCGGGTTATTACATCCTTTTTGCGCGAGTATATTTCAGCGAGGCTTGAAATCACATACAAAAACACATTATTTGAAAAAATAATGAGAAAAGATTATTCGCTTATTTCGTGTTATCACAGCGGAGATCTGATGAACAGACTCACAACCGATGTAAATGTAATGGCGGCGGAGGCTATGTCGTTTTTTCCGTCCATCGGTGCTTTAGTTGCCCAAATGATATCCGCGCTTATTGTTATATTTGCAATAGATCCGTTTTTTGCCCTTGTTTTTGTTGCCGCGGGAATTTTTGTATTCCTGTTTAGCAGGGTATTTAAAAGATATTCGAAAAAACTGTATAAACAGCTTCAGGACACAGACGGCAAAACACGCTCATTTTTACAGGAATCAATTGAAAATATGCTTGTTATAAAAGCCTTTTCTGAGGAAAGACAGATTTCCGACAAAGCGCTTGAACTGCAGGAAAACAACTATAAAATAAGAGTAAAACGCCGCAGATTGGGCATTGTTACAAGCACGGGTATGTCTTTTGTTATGGAAGCCGGCTTTATTTATGCCCTTACCTGGGGAGCCGTGGGAATATTCAACGGTATGGACTTTGGTACCGTAACGGCAATAACACAGCTTGTAAGCCAGGTGCAGGCGCCGTTTTCGGGCTTGTCGGCAATTTTATCCAGGTGGTTTAACCTTACCGCCGCCACGGAGCGTGTTATAGATATATGTAACCTTGCAGACGAAAACCCTCAGGGCAGGCAACTCTCGGACAAAGAGTCAGAAAGTGTATACAAAAACCTTAAATCAATTTGCTTTGAAAATATTTCTTTCAGATATGACCGCAATTCTGTTTTGGAGGATGCTTCTTTGCAAATCGACAAGGGCGATTTTGTCTGCATAATGGGTATATCCGGTATAGGCAAAAGCACGCTTATGAAATTATTGCTCGGCGTTTATAAGTGCGAAAGCGGAAATATATCTCTAAAGCTTGAAAATGAGGAAAAATTATACGCAGACTGTTATACAAGACCTCTGTTTTCGTATGTTCCGCAGGGCAATATGCTACTCTCGGGAACAATAAAGGAAAACATATCGTTTATGCGCGAAAATGTTACCGATGAAGATATAAACAAGGCAATAAATTTAAGCTGCTGCGACGAATTTATAAGTGAATTTCCGCAGGGCTTGGATACCCTTATAGGCGAAAAGGGAATGGGACTCTCAGAGGGTCAGACCCAGAGAATAGCCATTGCCAGGGCGCTTGTAACAAAAGCTCCCATAATACTTCTTGATGAGGCAACATCAGCCTTGGATGAAAAGACAGAGCAAAAGCTTCTTAATAATCTGAAACAGCTTAATAATATGACCTGTATTATAATAAGCCACAAAAAGGCGGCGCTAAACATCTGCAACAGGCATATAGCGATAGTTGATAAAAAGATAGTTGAAATAAATACCCCTAAACATTAAAATCAAACCAAAATACAAGAGCCGAATTATTTTATTTAATCCGGCTCTTTGTAAATATTATTAAGGCGATGAAATATGTTATTTTATAATTGCTTTACCGACAAAATGATTTCAAACGCTCAAAAGCTTCAACAAGACCTAAACGCACACCCCGAATTGAGCTTTAACGAAAATTATGCAACAAATATAATAACCGATAAACTTAAGTCTTTAGGTATCGAAATTATTGATATAGGCACCGAAACGGGTGTTGTCGGCTTGCTTAAGTGCGCCGTAAAGGACGCGCCCTGCATAGCATTGCGAGCCGACATAGACGCCATAGAGACAAAAGACGGCGCAAGCCATCTCTGCGGACACGACTGGCATACTGCGGCGCTTATTTGTTGCGCGGAATACCTGTCCCAAAACAAAGAGAAGCTCACAAATAATATTGTATTTATTTTTCAACCAGGTGAGGAAACAACAACAGGGGCGAAAACGCTTATAGATAACGGATTGTTTGAAAAGCTCCCGGTAAGACCCGATATGCTTTTCGGACTCCATAACCGTCCCGAAATGCCAAACGGCACGGTGCGTGTGCAAAACGGAGCTTTAATGGCGGCAAAAAGCGATTTTACAATAACCGTCAAGGGAAAAACCGGTCACAGCGGCTCCCCGCACCAATGCATAGACCCGATAGTTGCCGCCGCCGCGATAATAAATGCCGTGCAGACGATAGTAAGCAGAAACACAGACCCATTTGAGCCGTGCGTGTGCGCCGTTTGCTCAGTACACGGGGGAACGCCTGCAAATTTTGCGCCCGAAAACGTTACCCTTACGGGAAGCATACGCTCTCTTAATAAAGACACTCATTTGATGTGCGAAAAGAGATTGAAAGAAATAGCTGAAAACACTTGCAAGGGCTATGGCTGCGATTGCTATGTAGATATAAAAAGGCTTTTGCCGGTACTTTACAACACCCCGGATATGACCGAGACAGCCAAAAATATTGCGCAAAGGGCAGTGGAGGAAGCAAGGATAATAACCGCGCCGCCCTGTATGGGAAGCGAAGATTTTTCCGTGCTTGGAGAATATGTGCCTTATTATTTTTACTGGATAGGCAGTTCTAACGGCGAGGGCGAGCAAGCGCCGTGGCACAGTGAAAAATTTACGGTAGGCGACAAATTTCTGAAAACAGCCGCGGCAATTTTCATTTCGTGCGCTTTTTATGAGATAAAGAAATAATATGAAGATATTAACTGTAAACGAATATTTAAAAAACACATACGGCAAAAAAATGTATAAGCTTGCACTTAGCTGTTCCGATACCTGCCCTAACAGGGACGGAACGACAGATACACGCGGTTGCATATTTTGCCCGAACGGCGCTTCCGACGGCTTTGCGCAGAGCTGTGATATGTCCGTAACGGCTCAGATAGAAAATGCCGAAAGGCTTGTTGCAAACAAAAACAAAAACGGCGGATATATAGCTTATTTTCAAACGTTTACAAGCACATATGCGCCGATTGAGAAGTTGCGAAAGTGTTTTTACGAAGCGGCTCGTCACCCTGATATTGATATAATATCCATTGCCACAAGGTCCGACTGCCTCGGGGATGATGTGATCGACCTTATAAAAGAGATCAACGCCATAAAGCCTGTTTGGGTGGAACTGGGACTGCAAACTATAAATCCCAAAACAGCGGAGTATATAAGGCGTGGGTATTCGCTTGACGTTTACGATAAGGCAGTCCGCGCGCTTAAACAAACAGGCGTGCATATAATAGTGCATTTGATTTTGGGCTTGCCTTACGAAACAAAAGAGGATATGGTGCGATCTGCCGATTATGTGGGTAAAAGCGGCGTACACGGTGTAAAGCTCCAGCTTTTGCACGTGTTAAAGGGCTGTGATCTGGAAAAGGAATATAACGAAGGAAAATTTGAAACCCTGACGTTAGAGCAATACGCGGATATTTTGTGCGAATGTCTGACGGTGCTGCCCGAAAACACAGTAATACACAGATTAACGGGTGACGGCGCAAAAAAATATCTTGTCGCGCCCTTGTGGAGCGCCGACAAGAAAAGGGTAATGAACTACATTAATAAAAGAATTGCCGATTATTAAAAACAGGAGAATTAAAATGACAAAAGAAAAGATAGCGCGAATAAACGAGCTCGCAAAAAAATCAAAGACCGTAGGCTTAACATCCGATGAAGCAACCGAACAAAAAAAGCTGAGAGGCGAATATATAGCCGAAATGAAAAACAGCCTTAAAAATCAGCTTGACAATATCTATATCAAAGAGCCGGACGGCACCGTAAAAAAAGCCCGTAAAACCCAAAAAGACAATTGATTTTAAGGGTGATATTAATGAAATTTGACCACATTTTTATAGATATAGACGACACGCTGTTTGACTTTTCAAAAGCGGAAAGGGCGTCGCTTGAAAACCTGTTTAATAAACACGGCTTGCCTTTTGACGACGAATTTCTCGCAAAATACAGAAAGCACAACTTAAAGCTTTGGCAGAATATTGAGAGAGGCATTTACACTACGGCTGATTTGAGCGAACTGAGATTTGACACTCTTGTTGACAAAGAAAGATTTGATTCTCACGAAGAGTATCTGAGATTCAGCAACGGCTATATAGACGAGCTTGCGTGCTGCCCTTTTGTCTTTGACGACGCCAAGCCCATGCTTGATAAGCTTTACGGGAAATGCAATATGTATATCGTGACAAACGGAGTTACACGGGTGCAGTATAACAGACTGAAGGCTTCGGGCTTTGACAAATATTTTAAGAAGATATTTATATCGGAAGAAATAGGGCTTCAAAAGCCGCTTAAAAAGTTCTTTGAGTATATTTTCAGAGAAGAAAACATTACCGACAAAAGCAGATGTATCATACTTGGTGATTCTCTCACTTCCGATATGCAGGGAGGCAGAAACGCAGGCATTACCACCTGCCGCATTGTCAGAAATAAGAAAATAGAGCCCAACAGCTTATGTGATTATCAAATAACAGGATTAGATGAATTTGTAAGCTTGGTTATGCAAGGTGAGTAAAATGAATTTTTATATACATACATTTGGGTGCAAGGTAAACCAATATGAGTCCGAATATATTGCTCTGTTGCTCGAAAACAGCGGCTTTGAGCGTGTTTTCGAGCCAAAGGCAGATATAATAATAATCAACTCTTGTACCGTAACATCAACAGGCGACAACAAGGCCTGCAAATATATGCGCAGAATGAGAAGGGAAAACCCTGATTCGGTAATTGTTTTAACGGGTTGTATGACTCAGGCGTTCCCCGATGAAGATTATCCCGAAGCGGATATCGTTCTGGGAAATTATTCGAGAAAACAGGTCGCGGACGCTGTATCACGGTTTTTGATATCACATACAAAAATTGTGGACGTAAAGCCGCATAAAGCGTCAAAAGGCGAAGCCTTTGAGCCTATGGCGATTAGCCGTGACGAAGAGCACACAAGAGCGTTTGTGAAAATTGAAGACGGCTGCAACAGGTTTTGCTCTTACTGCATTATACCCTATGCAAGGGGCAGGGTCAGGTCGAAAACTATTGAAGACCTGAAAGAGGAAGTCCAAGGTTTGGCTGAATCGGGATATAAAGAAATTGTTCTTGTGGGAATAAATCTTTCTTGCTACGGACAGGATATCGGCTTAACATTATGTGACGCCGTGGAATGCGCCTGCGCCGTAGAGGGAATAGAGCGTGTAAGACTAAGCTCGCTTGAACCCGAGCTTATGGACGATGAGACTATAAAACGCCTTGCAAAGCAAGAAAAGCTTTGTCCGCAGTTCCATTTGGCACTGCAAAGCGGAAGCACGTCTGTTCTGAAAAGGATGAACAGACACTATACCGCAGAAGAATACTTGAGAATTGCCGAGGCTCTGAAAAGAGAATTTGATAACTGCGCCTTAACAACGGATATTATGACAGGCTTTCCCGGCGAAACGGATGAGGAGCATAAAGAGAGTATGGCGTTTGCCCAAAAGATAGGCTTTGCGAGGGTGCATTGCTTTGCCTATTCACGCAGACCGGGAACGGTTGCCGACAACATGGAAAATCAGCTTGATAACGGACTTAAAAATACGCGCTGCAATGAAATGATAGCCGCAACCGATAAATTAAAGAAAGAATTTTTGAGATCGCAGGTAGGTCTTATACAAACGGTAATAGCAGAAAAATACATAAGCGGAGTACACAGCGGCTATACGCCCAATTACACTTTGGTAAAATTCAGCTCCCCAAAAGATATCTGCGGACAAACTGTAAAAGTAAAACTTACAAAAGCTTTTGACGACTATGTTGAAGGAGAACTCTGTTAAATCAGCTGCTTTGTCTTATTGTTTCAAGCATAAAGGCTACTTCTTTTTCTGTTTCTTTATTTGACAGATATTCATAGGAATACAGGGCAAAACCGTCACATTCAAGTTTTCGTGTGTAGGCTATTTGACGGGCGATGTCGTCCTGTGATTTACGCCATGTGCCTTCATCGCAGTCACTGCCCGATTTATAAAGCGCAAGCCCTATATATAATTTGACATTATCAAGTTTTACAAGCTTTTGCCACTGCTTACAGGTCTTTTTGAACGGCAGATAAGGATTATCGTCATTTGTGTATATCTGCGGACAAAGATAGTCTACGTAACCCGGTATACTCCCCCAGGCGTACACATCTGCACCCATATCAAGGTCATTTTGCACGTTGCCCTGGGGAGAAATGCCGAAAACTACTTCTTTCTTGACGGAATGAACGGTTTTGTAAACATAGCTTATAAGCATATTCACATTAGCCGTGCGCCATTCGTTGAGCGTAAGGGGAACACCGTTTTCGTCAAGTGTTGAAAGATAATTGTCATATGAGCTTTTGTCGTATGCCTTTGCAGTGGTGGGATAAAAATAATCGTCGAAATGTATACCGTCTACATCGTAATTATTCAGTATCTCTTTTACCCCGTTTATTATAAGCTCTCTAACCGAATAGCTGGACGGATTTAAATATATCCCGTTTTCCCATTCAAGTACAGAGTCGCTGTCGAGGCTATGTACGGGGTTTTTGTCCGACAGCTCAAAATTTGATTTATCGCTTGTAACACGGTAAGGGTTTATCCAAGCGTGTATGTAAAGACCGCGGCTGTGGGCGGCGGTCACCATATATTTGAGCGCGTCAAAATCGCATTTTTCGCCCTGCTTACCCGTTAATATATGTGATGTGGGGAAAATATCCGATTTGTACAGCGCGTCGCAAAACGGCCTTATATGAACAATAAGGGTGTTTAAGTCGTTGCTTATAGCGGTGTTCATAATTTTGTTGAATTTATCTTCAAATGCGGATTTGCTTCGATCTTCTGCACTTAATTCAAGGCTCATAAAAGGCACCCACAGCGCACGCATTTCGTTTGTTTTTACGGCGCGTCTGTTATCATCGGAAAAGCCCAACTTATTCAAATTATTATTGAATATAAACGGAGCTTTTACAGCCAAAAAAGACAAAATACATCCTATCGCCGTAACCGCGGCGAATATTTTTATAAATTTTCTCATTTTTTATCCTTCTTTCGGAAAAGGTGATAATATGTTTGAAAAATATCCGTTATTAAAGCCGGTTTTGATATACCTTGCGGTGATAAGCCTTATTTCGGTTATAATTACCGTTTATGACAAAATTGCCGCAAAGCTCGGCAAACGGCGTGTACCGGAAAAAACGCTGCTTTTGTTTTCTGCACTTGGCGGTTCAGTGTGTATGCTTATTGTTATGGAGATCATACGTCACAAAACAAGAAAGCCGAAATTCATGTTCGGTATACCGGCCATAATAGTTGTGCAGATTGCAGTTACGATAATTATTTTGAAATATACGGGTGTTATATGAGCGAGCTTAATAATAAATTAATATTCAACGTGGACAAGGATTATGACGGCAGCGACGTTAAAACTTTCCTGAGGAAAAAGCACGGTGTTTCCTCGCGGCTTATCAAAAAGCTTAAAACGCAGCAAAACGGCATATTGTTAAACGGCGATAGGGTATTTGTAACACATTATCTGAGGAAGGGAGATATTGTTACGCTGAACCTCCCCGAAAAGCAAACAAGCGTTGTTCCGAGTAAAATGGATGTTGACGTTTTATATGAGGACGAATATATAATTGTCTTTGACAAGCCCGCAAATATGACCGTTCATCCCGTTCACGAATATGTAGACAATACTCTTGCCAATTTTGCGATGTATCACGCACAGCAAAAGGGTGAGAGCTATATTTTTCGTGCGGTAAACAGGTTGGACAGAGATACGTCCGGCTGTGTTTTGTGTGCGAAAAACGCTTATACAGCCAATTTGCTGAAAAACAACGTTCATAAAACATATTACGCAGTATGTCAGGGCGATGTAGCACAAAGCGGCACGGTAAACAAACAAATTGCCTTAAAGCCCGACAGTAAGATAGTGCGGCATACGGTAGAAAGCGGGGGGAAGCCATCGGTGACACACTATACACCGGTAAAAAGAGTCGGAAAGCACACCCTGCTTGAAATAACATTGGAAACAGGCAGAACACACCAAATACGGGTACATATGTCAGCTGTTGGTCACCCTTTGGCAGGCGATGACTTATACGGCGGCAGTATGGAACATATAAACAGGCAGGCTTTGCACTGCGGCAAGTTAATAATTGATTTGCCTGCCTATAAAACGCCGATAACAGTGGAAAGCCCTATACCTGAAGATATGAGGATGATTTTTTGTGATAATTGAAAATATGGAAATAACAGTTATTAAAAGCGCAAGAAAAACGGTAGCCATACAAATAAAGCCCGACGGCAAAATTTATGTGCGTGCGCCATTTGATATGACCGACAGTGAAGTGCGTGATTTTGTAAGCGAAAAAACTGATTGGATAAAAAAGACACTGCGTAAATTTGAAGATTTAGAAAAAAGGGGCGGGAACAATATTCCTCTCACACAGCAACAACTAAATGAACTAAAACAAAAAGCTTTTGTTTATATAGAGCCGAAGCTTAAAAAATATGCCGCTTTATTGGGCGTTGAACCTGCCAAATTGACCGTAAGAAATCAAAAAACGTGCTGGGGAAGCTGTTCAAAAAACGGAAATATAAGTATAAACTGCTTTGTTATGCTTATGCCCGAAGAGGTGATAGAATATATTATTGTACACGAGTTGTGCCACTTAAAAGAGATGAATCACTCAAAGAAATTTTGGTTGGAGGTAGAAAAAATTATACCCCACTATAAAAATATCAGAAAATGGCTTAAAGAAAACGGATCCCAAATTATGATGAAAAACGTACGGCAATAAATAAAAACACGGTTTTTATGTAGAAAATGCCAAAAAATAACGATTAAATTTGTTATATTTTTTGTTGACAGCTACAATATTTTTTGGTAAAATCAAATAAATTGTGGGTACAAATTATTTGTGCCCTTTAGGAGGTTTTATAATGAAAAAAATTCTTGCTGTATTATTGGCGGCGATGCTCGTATTGTCATCGTCAATAACGGTAAACGCAGAAAGCATCAAGGATATTTTCGACACGGGCAGCACAGACGCCGCCCCGCAGGAAAGTATTATTGAGCTAGAAGGCGAGAAAGAAGAAATATTAGGCCTGAGCGATTCGGGCAAAACCGGAAAAACCAAATCGCGCGGTTCGATAATTACTTGGGATTGCGGTGCAACTCAAGGTACTGTTACCGCACAATATGACGAATCTACCGGATTTCTTACGGTAAGCGGTACCGGTCCAATTAAAGAATACGGAGCTTCTTATGAAGTTCCTTGGGCCAATTACAGGTCCCAAATAACCCGTGTGGTTATAAATGAAGGTGTAACAACACTGGGAAAGAGTTGCTTTAATGATTGCATAAGATTGGCCCGCGTAGAGTTGCCTTCTACCGTTAAAGCATTGCCTGCCGGCGTTTTTTATTCCGATCCCTCTCTAAGTGAGATCGTCGGCAGTGCTTCAATAGAGAGCATAGGACAGGATGCCTTATATTCTTGTTCTTCGTTAAATTCACTTGATTTGTCCGGTGTTAAAACATTGGAAAACCTTGCTTTGAGAAACAGTAGTTTAACTTCCTTACATTTTTCAAACAAACTTAATTCTATCGGTGATCAAGCGTTTGTTGGCTGTTCAAAATTGGAGAGCATTGTTATTGACGCAGATAATAGTTATTACAAAGCCGTTAATAATGTTATCTATACAAAAGACGGTAAAACTTTGATTTTATATCCCGCAACAAAAGTTAATCCTGTGCTTGATTTTTCCACATTGGAAAGCAGTCTTGAGAGAATAGCGGGTTATTCGATCACAGGAAACGCAAATATAACTGAAGTAAGGATTTCTTCAAATATAAAAACAATAGATACGTATGCTTTTTACTCAGACACTAACCTGTTAAGGATAATTTTTAACGCGGGTTCACAGCTGACGGTAAGCAGAGCGATTAATTCAAACTGCCAAAAGTGTAAGACTGCTGTTATTGAAGGCAATAATGTGCCGAAATTCCAGGGTGTACTTGACCCGGTTGTAAATTATATTTTTAAGAATGCCGACTCTGTTTTTGCAACAAATCAAATTAACACAGTATTTCGTAACAAAACCTTTGTAGGTTATTCCCCCTCTACCGCAGAAACTTTTTATAACAACAATGTAGGCCAACAACCCACAATGAATTTCTTGTCCATTGGATCCTCTATTACTGTTACTTTTAACGCCAACGGCGGAAGCAATGCGCCTTCCGCAAAAGCGGGAACAGCAGGCGGAAACTTTACCATTCCGTCTGATACTCCTACACGTAACGGCAAGACCTTCGGCGGATGGGCAACAAGCTCTTCTGCAACAACCCCGGAGTATTACCCAAATCAACAGGTTTCTGATTTTGTTCAGGACACCACCCTGTATGCGGTTTGGCTTAATAATTTTACAATAGCATATAACGCGAACGACTCCGCCGGACCTTCCGCGACAAATGTACCTGATTCACAAACGGGAAGCAGCGGAATGCGCGTGCCTAATACAATTCCCCAGAGAACCGGATACAGCTTTTTGGGCTGGTCTTTAAATAAAACTTCAACTTTGGGACAGTATCAGCCGGGAGATTTGCTGATGCTTACAAAAACCACTATTTTATATGCTGTTTGGCAGGCTTCAAGCACTCAGGTTAAATATTATATGAACGACGGTACCAATAACGTATTTACCATGCAAACTATGGCGCCCGGTCAAACAGTCAATGTTACAACTGACAAGCCCACACGCACAAATTACAAATTTATAGGTTGGGCTAAATCATCAGGCGGTAATCCTGTTTATTACGGCGGAGAAACATTGAGTGACCACACTTCCAATACTATTAATCTATATGCGGTTTGGAGACTTTTATCTTATACCGTTACATACAGCCAGGGCTCATACGCAGCGCAAAATATGCCTTCGCCTAACACAGCCACAAAGCAGTACGGTGTACCGCTTGCTATAACAAGCGCCGAACCCACAAGAGAGGGCTATGTTTTTGCAGGCTGGTCTGAAACTCAAGATCAGACGACTTGCGGCTATTTTTAC
>JAEEGL013053840.1_pt1 | contig 14548 bp, 9 predicted proteins | sample 9134231 | NCBI WGS metagenome assembly JAEEGL01 (sample SAMN16246548, study PRJNA631951) | gut metagenome | biome: gut microbiome; feature: rumen; material: fiber-attached | host: Bos | place: Iran: Karaj | collected 2018-10
AGCATTCATTTTATTGGCAATTCTCACTGTCGGCATGGCTGCCGCCACAGCACAGGATGTGAAAATCAAACGCGGCAAGGTGACTATGAGCGAGGCCGACTACAACGTGCTCAAACAGAAAGCCGAGCTCTACGAGAAAACACAACAGGCGCTGAACGAGACCCTGGCTGCTTACCAGAAGCAGCAACAGATGAACGACATGTACCGCCCGATAGAGCTGAAAGACTTCAACGACTCGGCATCCTATGCCATCGGCAAGGACATCTACCAGAGCTGGCTGCAGCAGAATCTCGGCATCAACGGACAGGCCGCAGGCCAGTCCATGATTGACTGCTACAAGGGTCAGAACACATGGAACGACGCCATGATGCGCCCGCTGCTGAACCGTTTCCAGCAGGAGTTTGAGAAACGTCAGCGCGAGGAACAGGAGAGAATGATGGCCGGCAAAGACGATAACATCGCCGCCGGAAAGAAATTCCTGGAAGAGAATGCCAACAACAAGTCGGTTTATCAAACCAAGAGCGGCCTGCAGTATAAGATTGTCAAGAAAGGCAACGGCAAGAAACCCAAGGCCACCGACAAGGTGAAAGTCCACTACACCGGCACTCTTATCGACGGCAAGAAATTCGACAGCAGTGTGGACCGCGGAGAGCCCGCCGAGTTCTTCCTGAACCAGGTCATCCCCGGCTGGACTGAAGGTCTGCAGCTGATGGATGTCGGCTCCAAATACATCCTGTATATCCCCTACAACCTCGGCTACGGCGAGCAGCCCATGGGTGCCATTCCTCCCGGCTCGACACTCATCTTCGAAGTCGAACTCCTCGACATCATTGCGGGAGCACAGCAGAACAACAACGGTATTCAGGTAATCCGCAAGTAAAGCATATGAACACTTTCGGCCACTCCTTTCGGCTGACAACCTTCGGTGAGTCGCACGGCACAGCCCTCGGCGGGGTCATCGACGGTTGTCCTGCCGGGGTGGTGATTGACGATGGCTTCATCGCCAGCGAGCTGCTCCGCCGACGCGAGGGAGACAGCCCTTCGTCACTCACCACGCCCCGCAAAGAGCCGGACACGACAGAGTGGCTAAGCGGCATTTATGAAGGGAGAACTCTGGGGACACCCATTGCATTTGCCATACGGAACCAGAACTGTCAACCCGAAGACTACGAAGCCTTGCGCGACTGTTTCCGCCCCGGACATGCCGACTACACCTGGCAGCAACGCTACGGGTGCCGAGACCACCGCGGCGGCGGACGCGCATCGGGACGGGAGACAGCGGCTCGCGTGGTGGGCGGTGCCGTGGCAAAGCTGTGGCTTGCCACCCAAGGAGTCTCTATCCATTCCCTACAACAAGGATTCGAGGTAATGTGCATCATTGAAGGGGTACCGGCCGGTATAGGAAATCCTGTCTTTGACCGCCTCAATGCACGACTGGCCTACGCCATGCTGTCCATTCCCTCGGCATCATCCTTCGAAATGGGAGAGAATGCCGGCGATTGGAAAAGAGCCGCCGGGGACTACCCCGACCAATGGATTGCCGGAGGCGAAGGGGCCACCCTTACCGCCACCAATCATTGCGGTGGTGTACAAGGCGGCATTAGCAACGGAATGCCGATTGTTTTCCACACCGGTTTCCACCCTCCGGTCACCAACCCCGACGGAATGGTTTGTCGCATGGCCGACGGCTCACTGAAAGCAGTGGCACCGCACGGCCGCCACGACCAAGACCACGGCACCCGGCTGCCAGTCATCGTCGAGAGCATGGCTGCCCTTGTCCTGGCCGACTTCCTTTGTTTGAGAGTTAAAAGGATTGACGAATTGAAAATTGAAAATTGAAAGTTGCTGCCGCACCCGGATAATTTTCACTTTTCATTTTTCACTTTTCAATTTAATTAATTTTCAACTATTAAAACCTTCCTCCCCTAAAACCCTAAAACCTTAAAACCATAAATCGACATGAAACAAATCCTCATCATTGCCGCAGCGCTCCTGCTGCTGACGGCATGCGGCAACAGAAACGATATCGTCATAGAAGGCACCCTGGCCAACGGAGCCGGCAAAACCATCTACATCGAAGAGATGACACCCGATGCCCGGCTTTTTATCGACTCGGTGACACTCGACAACAAAGGGCATTTCAAGTTCCGTTATGCCATGCCTTACAAGACATTCTACAATGTGCATATCAACGAGGAAGACTATATCGTGCTGCTGCCTGACTTCGGTGAGAAAATCATCATAGAAGGCAGCTACGACTCCCTGTCGAATACTTATCGACTGCAAGGCGGCGGCGACTCGCAACTGCTATGGCAATTGCAGGATTACGCCAATCAGGGGAGCATCGTGCTCCGCGACATCGTGGCTTCCGACCGGCAGAACCAGCAGCTGCTCTCCGAAGGCAAAATTACCGAGGCCGAGTATACCGCCGCACGCAACATCACCGATTCGATATACCTGGATGCATTTGCCGATCAACAGCATTATGTGGTAAACTTTATCCAAGACCACCTGGGTTCCCTCACCACACTCATCGCGCTGTACAAACCCTTCAACAACCGCCCCTTGATAAACCCCGCCGACAGCTTTGAGTTTTACGAGGCCGTACTGGAAGGACTTGAGGAAAGCATGCCCGACAACCCGCACACACTCAGTTTCAAGAACCAGGTGGAACGCACCCGATTCCAATATGCCCAACAATAAACTCTATTTCATCACCGATGCCCATCTGGGCGCGGGCGCCGACACCCTTCAGCGAGAAAAAGAGCTCTGCCAGCTCTTGGAGCGCATGAAAGAGGATGCCGCCATGGTCATCTTCCTTGGCGACATGTTCGACTTCTGGTTCACCTACCGCCATGTGGTGCCAAAAGGCTTTACCCGGCTGTTCGGGCAAATGGCACAGCTGGCCGATGCCGGAGTCGAGCTGCACTATTTCATCGGCAACCACGACATGTGGATGTTCCACTACTTGGAGGAAGAAATGACCATCACAATGCACGACGACCCTGCCGTGCTGGAATACGACGGGAAGAGGTTCCTTATCGGTCACGGCGATGGCCTCGGCCACCTCGACCACACCTACGACTGCCTCCGTTGGATTTTCCGCAACCGTGTCAACCAAAAGCTTTTCTCCATCCTTCCTGAATGGATGACCTTCGGCATTGCCTCCGGCTGGAGTCAGAAGAAACGCAGCACCCGCCTACGCAAGAAACCCGAAATACTGGAATACCAAGGCGACGATCGGGAGGGCATCGTGCTATACTGCCGCGAGCGCATGATGAAAGAACATTTCGACTACTGTGTCTTTGGCCATCGCCACACACCGCTCGTCAAAGAAATAGCTGCCGACAACGGCACCGCCACAACCTATGTCAATGTAGGCGACTGGCTAATCCATCGCAACTACGCCGTTTACTCCGAGGGTCAAATAACCCTGCACGACCAAGCATAATACCCATACATCAAAAAGAAAGCGGACATCCGATAACTCACGGGTGTCCGCTTTTCTTATTACAAGTTTGTAGTCCACTATTTGTGCTGAGGGTTGTAGAAGACAAACTGGTCGTCTATTACGTCGATGATAATGGTGTCGTTGGTCTTGATTTTCTCTTCCAGTATCTCGCGGGAGAGCTCGTTGAGAATTTCGCGCTGTATGACACGCTTTACCGGACGTGCGCCCATGGCGGGGTCGTAGCCGATGGTGGCCAGGTGGTCGATGGCCTCGTCGGTGGCGGAGATGAGTATCTCGTTTTTCTCCAGCATCTTGGCGGCGTTGTTCAGCTGTATTTTCACCACTTCGCGTATCTGGCTCTTGGTGAGCGGACGGAACATGACTATCTCGTCGATACGGTTGATGAATTCCGGACGTACCTGCTGTTTCAGCAGTTCCAGCACGGCCTTCTTGGTCTCGTCCAGCTCGTATTCGGTCACGGGGCCACCTTCTAGCCGTTCACGTATCACATCGCTGCCCATGTTGGAGGTCATGATGATGACCGTGTTCTTAAAATCGGCGGTGCGGCCTTTGTTGTCGGTCAGCCGTCCATCCTCAAGCACTTGCAGCAGGGTGTTGAAGACATCGGGATGGGCTTTCTCGATTTCGTCAAAGAGCACGATGCTGTAGGGTTTGCGTCTGACGGCCTCGGTGAGCTGGCCGCTCTCGTCGTATCCTACGTATCCCGGAGGCGCGCCGATGAGACGGGAGATGCTGTGCCGTTCCTGATACTCGCTCATGTCGATACGCACCATCATGTCCTCGTCGTCGAACATCACCTCGGCCAAGGCTCGTGCCAGCTCGGTCTTGCCCACGCCTGTGGTTCCGAGGAAGAGGAAGCTGCCTATGGGTCGGCGGCCGTCGCTGAGGCCGGTACGGCTGCGTCGGATGGCGTTGGCGATGGTGCTGATGGCCTCGTCTTGTCCCACCACACGTTTGTGCAGCTCGTCTTCCAGGTGCAGCAGACGCTCACGCTCGCTCTGCAGCATACGCGTCACGGGGATGCCCGTCCATTTCGACACCACTTCGGCTATCTGCTCCGAATCGACTTCCTCGTTGATCATGGCGTTGTCGGCCTGCATTTCTTTCAGCTGCTGTTTCAAGTCGGCCACATGTTTCTCGGCTTCTTTGATTCGGCCGTAGCGCAACTCGGCCACTTTGCCGTAGTCGCCGGAACGCTCGGCCTGCTCGGCCTCGAATTTGTAGCTCTCGATGTTCTTCACCTCCGACTGGATGTTCTCGACAATGCTCTTCTCGCTCTGCCAGCGTGCCTTCATCTGGTTGCGCTGCTCGCTGAGGTCGGCAATCTCTTTGCCCAGCTGAGCCAGCTTGTCGGTGTCGTTCTCGCGCTTGATGGCCTCGCGCTCAATCTCCAGCTGACGGATACGGCGTTCTATCTCGTCCAGTTCCTCAGGCACCGAGTCAATCTCCAGCCTGAGCTTGGCAGCCGCCTCGTCAATCAGGTCGATGGCCTTGTCGGGCAGGAAACGGTCGCTGATGTAACGGTTGCTCAGCTCTGCTGCAGCAATGATGGCTTCGTCCTTGATACGCACTTTGTGGTGCACCTCGTAGCGTTCCTTCAGTCCACGCAGTATGCTGATGGTGTCGTTCACGTCGGGCTCGTCGATGAGCACGCTCTGGAAACGGCGTTCCAAGGCCTTGTCTTTCTCGAAATACTTCTGGTATTCGGCCAATGTGGTGGCACCGATGGCCCGCAGCTCGCCACGAGCCAGTGCCGGCTTGAGGATGTTGGCGGCATCCATGGCTCCTTCTCCGCCGCCGGCACCCACCAGGGTGTGAATCTCATCGATAAAGAGGATAATCTCGCCGTCGGCCTCGTTAATCTCACGGATGACGCTTTTCAGCCTTTCCTCAAACTCGCCCTTGTACTTGGCACCGGCAATCAGTGCGCCCATGTCCAGGCTGTAGATGGTCTTGCTTTTCAGGTTCTCCGGCACGTCGCCGCTCACAATACGGTGTGCCAAACCCTCGGCGATAGCCGTCTTACCTACACCGGGCTCGCCAATAAGGATGGGGTTGTTCTTGGTCCTGCGGCTGAGAATCTGCAGCACACGCCTGATTTCCTCATCACGACCGATAACGGGGTCAAGCTTGCCGGCCTGAGCCAGCTGGTTGAGGTTCTTGGCGTACTTGTTCAAGGCGTTGTAGGTGTCCTCGGCGCTCTGGCTGCCCACCTTGCTGCCTTTGCGCAGGTCGGCGATGGCGGCCTTGAGGCTCTTTTCGCTCACGCCGGCATCCTTCATCAGGTGCGCTACCTCGTCCCTGCCGGACAGCAGCCCAAGCAGCATGTGCTCGATAGAGACAAAGTCGTCGCCCATCTCGGTGGCCAACTGTGTGGCCTTCACCAATGCCTGGTTGGCGTCGTTGCTCAGATATTGGCCGCCGCCGCTCACGCGTGGCAGTTTGTCCAGCAGCGCATCCGTCTGCTGTGTCAGCCGGGGGATGTTCACCTCCAGTTTTTTCAGAAGGAACGGTGTGACATTCTCATCCACACTCAGGATTCCTTTTAGCAGATGCCCCGACTCGATAGCCTGATGCTGTCGCGCGGTGGCAATCTCCTGGGCCTTCTGAACGGCCTCCTGTGCTTTGATAGTAAAATTGTTTATATTCATGATTGTATTTTTTTATCTAATTCCTGTGCAGCTACACACTGCAACACACCTACCCACTCATCAACTTCCAAGCCAGCATCAGCATAATGACATTTTGTCAGCAAAACAATATAAAAATCCACACACCACTAAGACATTCTGTCACAATGCAAGACTGCATCATTATTCTGTTCCCACACGCGCAATAAAAGCAGCAACCCTGCGTTATAACATAAAAAAGAACGATGAACATCTTAGTTACCGGCGGGGCCGGATACATTGGCTCCCACACATTGATAGAACTTTACAAAGCGGGGCATACCGCTGTAGTCGTTGACAACCTCTGCAACTCCAATCCCGAGTCGCTGCGACGCGTTGCAGAGATTATCGGCATTGCCGAGATCCCCTTTTACCAAATTGATATCCGCGACCGCGAAGGGCTTGAGCGTGTTTTTGCCCGACACAAGTTCGACGCCTGTATCCATTTCGCCGGTCTCAAAGCCGTGGGAGAAAGCGTAGTGAAACCCTGGGAGTACTACGAGAATAACATCAGCGGCACGCTGACACTCGTCGATATTATGCGCCAGAACGGCTGCAAGAACATCATCTTCAGCTCCTCGGCCACCGTCTATGGCGACCCTGCAGAAATCCCCATCACCGAGAAATGCCCCAAAGGGCAGTGCACCAACCCCTACGGCTGGACCAAGAGCATGCTCGAGCAGGTGCTTATCGACATACAGAAAGCCGACCCAGAATGGAATGTCGTCCTGCTGCGCTACTTCAACCCCGTGGGTGCACACCCGTCAGGACGCATCGGAGAAAACCCCAACGGCATACCCAACAACCTCATGCCCTACATCACACAGGTAGCTGTGGGCAAGCGCAAAGAGCTGGGCGTGTTCGGCAACGACTATCCCACACCCGACGGCACCGGCGTGCGCGACTACATCCATGTCGTAGATCTCGCCAATGGCCACGTCTGCGCCCTCAAAGCCATCGAACAACGCTGCGGCCTCGGCATCTACAACCTCGGCACCGGCCACGGATACAGTGTCCTCGACATGGTCAAGGCCTTTGAGAAAGAAAACAATGTGAAAGTCCCCTACTCCATCCAGCCCCGCCGTGCCGGCGACATAGCCACCTGCTACAGCAACCCCGACAAAGCGCAGAGAGAATTAGGCTGGAAAGCTCAATACGGCATCAACGAAATGGTGCGCGACAGCTGGAACTGGCAGCGCCAGAACCCCGACGGCTACCCAGAATAAGGTGTGAATGTGCTAATGTGTTAACGTGTGAATGTGTGAATGTGTGAGCCCTTGACTAACGAATTAACACATTTACGAATTAACGAGTTCTTAAAAAATGTCCACCCACAAGCCTTTGGGGAAGGCAACCATTAGAAGGAAAAGCAGGGCGATAATAATAAGCCCAATAGTAACCACCAGTTTGAACACCCTATAGAGGGTGCTCGGCTTGCGCTCGTGCTTGCGTTCTTCAAACTCCTTTGTCATATATTGTAAAAAAAAATCGGAATAATCAGATTATTCAAAATAATCCGATTACTCCGATTGTCAGCTAAAGTATTTTACCAAGCGAAGAGCGGACGATTCTGCATCATCTCGTTCACCTGGCCGGTAATCTTGGCACGGACGGCCTCGTCGGTCGGGTTGCAGAGAACGGTGTCGATCATTTCCACTATCACGGGCATGTCAGCCTCTTTCAGGCCACGGGTGGTGATGGCGGGCGTTCCGACGCGCAGACCACTGGTCTTGAAGGCACTGCGGCTGTCGAAGGGAACCATGTTCTTGTTCACCGTGATGTCGGCAGCAACCAGTGCGTTCTCGGCTTCCTTACCGGTGAGTTCGGGGAACTTGGTGCGGAGGTCGATGAGCATGAGGTGGTTGTCGGTGCCGCCGCTGATGACTTTGTAGCCCTTGTTGACAAAGGCCTCGCACATCACCTTGGCGTTCTTCATCACCTGCTGGATGTACTGGTCGTAGCTGTCGGTCAAAGCCTCGCCGAAAGCAACGGCCTTGGCAGCGATGACATGCTCGAGGGGACCGCCCTGAGTGCCGGGGAACACAGCGCTGTCGAGCAGTGCACTCATCTTCTTAATCTCGCCCTTCGGGGTGGTCTTGCCCCAAGGATTGTCGAAGTCCTCGCCCATGAGAATCATACCGCCACGGGGTCCGCGGAGGGTCTTGTGGGTAGTGGTGGTGACGATGTGGCAATATTTGACTGCATTGTTCAGATAGCCCTTGGCGATGAGGCCGCTGGGGTGGCTGATGTCGCCCATGAGGATGGCACCGATTCTGTCAGCGATTTCGCGCATACGCTCCCAATCCCAGTCGCGGCTGTAGGCTGAACCACCGCCGATAATCAGCTTGGGGTGATGCTCAAGAGCCTTCTTCTCCATGTCCTCGTAGTCAACCATACCGGTCTCTTCCTTCACCTGATAGCCAACCACTTTGTAGTTGATGCCGGAGAAGTTGACGGGGCTGCCGTGACTGAGGTGACCGCCGTGGTTGAGGTCCATGCCCATAAAGGTGTCGCCGCTGTTGAGGCAAGCCAGGAACACAGCCATATTGGCCTGTGCACCGCTGTGGGGCTGCACGTTGGCCCAGCAGGCGCCATAGAGTTTCTTGGCACGCTCGATGGCGATGGTCTCGCTCTGGTCAACAACCTGGCAACCGCCGTAGTAACGCTTGCCGGGGTAACCCTCGGCATATTTGTTGGTCATTACAGAACCCATGGCCTCCATGACCTGGTCGCTGACGAAATTCTCCGAAGCAATCAGCTCGATGCCTTTGGTCTGACGTTCCCTCTCTTTCTGGATGAGGTCGAAAATTGCTGTATCTCTTTGCATATCAATAAGTATTTAATTAATATTACGATTTAAACATTCTGCAAATATACGGAATTATTCCGAATAAACATAAATTATTTTCGCTCTAATAAAACAGATGACTGATTTTTGCCGACCCATCTCGTTGTCGCGTCCCTGCGGGACGCTGGAAATGAATATATTCTGTCACCGCACTGCAGAAAAGCAGTGTTAGCTACGCTGACGTTGCTGCATCTCGGCATAGCTCGAACAAGTTCGGTTCTGCTCTCGACTCCCACAACGTTATTGAGATATAGCTTCTACGAGGCTGTTGAAAAAACAGTCCAATATAGCATACGAGCGATTATTTTATACCAATTCAACAAACGACTGCTCACACAATAGTTTATCCAGGACCTGTCGTCCCCTTACCCATAGATGTTTGGGATTACAACAGCCCCATACTATGCTCACAACCACACATAATCTCAATTCTCCACCACCAAGCGTTGGGTGCCTGTCCGACGGCTGCTGGTGGTCAGTGTCACGAGGAAGGCACCCGACGGCAATGCCCCTACGTCGATAGTTAGCTGGCTGCTGTCCGCCAGTGTGTATCGCATCATCTCGCGCCCCTTGGTGTCGCTCACCGTCAGCACTGCCGGGTATTCTTCCCCTGCTACCGAGGGTTTTACCGTCACGGTGCCGCGCGCCGGATTGGGTGCCATGCTGAACAAACCGCCCTCCGTGGCCACAATGTCGCCGATGCCCTGCGGGTTCAGGCAGAACTCCACCGTGTCGCTCCATCCGCCTGTCATCACCGTGTCGTGGATGTGGCAGTGGTGCTCGCACTGCGCCCTGACGCGCACCCAATAGCGCACCGTCGGGTCAATTTCAGTCCTCAGCAAGTACTCCGATGCGCTGGTGACCGTGGCGCGGTGCCACCCGTCACCACCTACGGCGACATACTGCACCTCGAAACGGTCTTGCCCACCGCAACGCTCCCAAGCAAACTTAGGCCATTCGTTGATTACCCCCTCATAGCGCAGCCCCGACACCCGCTGACACACCAACGGTGCAGTGTCCGGCACACCCACACCCGTGTGGAAATACACCTCACGACTCCACTCTCCCCACACCATCGTGTCGTGGATGTCGCACCGGTGTTTGCTGCGCGCTCTGCAGCGTGCCTTGTACATCACCGTACTGTCAAATGACGCAAACACGGTGCAGCTGTCCAAATCGGTTATCACCGTGTCAGCCTCGTCATAATCCTGCCCGTATGGGGCATAGTTCACCTGATAGGCGTTCACATTCACTCCCACAGGGCCCCAGTCACTGGGCGGTATGGTGTTCCATGAAAACGAAGCGTGGGCAGAGTCCAACTCCATCAGCCGGAGTCCCTCCACGGCACCTGCTCGCAGCGGGTGTTCATGCCGGGGATGAATCCTGGTACTATCTTCTGGCGGACGGATTATCGGAAAGAAACTACGTGAGAAATATTTAGAACCTTGAATATTTCCAGAGCTTCCAGGATCAACAGGTCGTTCTGTGCATGTCTCACATGCCCAATCCACTAATCCTGGTCTCATATATTTCCATATTCCCCATGTGCTGTCAAGGCCGTCACTATGACATGTTGGGTCTTGAGGAGTATTATAGTTGTTACCACGATAGTACCAAACTGTCCCGCTGTAACTTCTGTTAGGACAATAAGGTTGGTTTTTTTTCCAATGGTTGTAGACATTGAACCCCGAATGGCTTATTCCAACATAAAAACGTACGTCTGCAGACATCGGTATTGGGTCTGTGAAATAAAACTCATAGAATGGAATAGTGACTGTGTCATTTAGACCATCCGTTGAAATAAACCTGAAATCAGCGTACGATACCGGCGGCTGCTCAATAAAGCAGAACAGCTGCGCAACTACAGTATCCAAAGTATAGCACAGGTTAACTGTGTCCACACGCCTGTCCTGTAGCATATACACCCAGAGATAGGGGAACCGTTCCACGTCTCTTACGGCCACTGCCACGCCATAAACCAATATCTCGTGATCTGGACGGTATGCTGTGCCAAAAAATGAGTCATATACTCTTTGTCCATACATGTAATCTGACATCTCTACACCCTCCTGCGTTGGAGGAGGGGTGAACATGTACCCCGGCGAGCCTGCCGGAATAACAGGTCGCTGCGCAGATACCTGCCATCCTGCTAACAATACAAAAGAAAACAATATCAACCTTTTCATATTACATTTGTTTTAAATTATCAACTATTTTACCATGCACTGGGAAGGAATCGTTGAAAGCACCTGTACAGTGTCTTTTATATCTATTTACGCCTCTTCCCGAAAACACAAATACAATTACAATTAATTGTAATACAAATCTTTTTGCAAATAAAAATAATTTTTCCATGGTAATGTTTCTTTTACAAATATACACAATTATTTGAAACTACAAAAAAAATAAAAAAAAGGGGCAAATGTATCAGAACGGACAGTATAGGTGGTTACAACAGCTTTGAAAATGAATGTAAAAGTGACACACCCGTCCTGGAATTCACACCTTTCCGCCAACCTCGCATCGTACCTATCTACTTTCATTTTTCCATTGAATTGGGAAAAGGAAGATTAATTGAGTGTTAAATAACGTGTAAGAATCGGAGGAAGAAGGACGATACACCAGCCGGAAAAGTTTTTTACTGCGGCGATGAGAATATGTCGGATTTTTGGTGTATTTTTGCAGAAAAATACAAACATTGTAGAGAATGAGAAAAAGTCTTGTGTTGCTGTGTATTATGGCACTGATTGGCATATCCGTGGCTCAGGGTCAGGTGCGTGGAATGAAACGGTCGGCACGGAAAACCCAGCCAAGCAGTAGCGTATCGAAGAAAAACAGCCCCCGGATGGCCACCGCGTGGGTGGATTCGATGATGAAAGACATGTCCCTGCGCCAGAAGGTGGCGCAGCTAATGGTGATACGTGTGCCGCTGAACCTGGAGGGTCAGAAACAGAGCGAGTTCGAGCAGCTTCTGCGCGAAACCGAGGTAGGCGGCGTGTGCTTCTTTGTGGGCACCGCTGACAAGACCCTTCCGCTCATCAAGCGTTTCCAAAGCCTCAGCCAGGTGCCGCTGCTGGTATGCATCGACGCTGAATGGGGTCTCGGCATGCGGCTGAAAGACTGCTACGCCTTCCCGCTCAACGGTGACTGGGGCACGCTGCCGCGCGAAATGGACACCCTGCTCTACGACATGGGACGCGAAATCGGTGCCCAATGCCGCAACATGGGCATACACGTCAACTTCGCCCCCGTAGTGGACATCAACAGCAACCCCAACAACCCCGTCATCGGTCCCCGCTCGTTCAGCGACGACCCCGTCCGCGTGGCCGAACTGGGCATACAATACATGAAAGGGCTGCAGAGCCAGGGCGTCATGGCTGTCGCCAAGCATTTCCCCGGCCACGGTGACACCGAGACCGACAGTCACTTCGACCTCCCCGTCATCAACCACACCAAGGAATACATGGACACCGTGGACCTCTACCCGTTCAAACGGCTCATCGATGCCGGTGTGGAAGGAGTCATGACCGCCCACCTGCAGGTGAATGCATACGAGAAGAAAGCCAACTGCCCGTCGTCGCTCTCAAGTGTCATTGTGAACGACCTGCTGCGGAACAAAATGGGGTTTAGAGGCCTCGTCATCACCGACGGACTCGACATGAAAGGGGTCACCAAATACTATAAAGACGGACAGGAGTCACTTGCCGCCCTCATGGCCGGAAGCGACATCCTCCTGCTACCCCCCGATGTGCCCATGGCCATCAACGCCATCTGCTCCGCCGCCGAGAACGACAAAGAGCTGCAGCGTCTAGTCGACATGCGCTGCCGCCGCGTGCTGCGCGCCAAATACTACCACGGCTGCGCCGACCTGCAGCCCGACAAATGGCATGTGCCCGGCCTCTCCGACAGCCTGCGCTGCGATTCCATCGTCAAAGCCCTCAGTTTCGTCACCCAAAGCCGCATCGACAGCATCGTCAACGACGGCATAGCCAAAGGCGCCTATCCCGGCTGCCAGGTGCTGGCCATGCAGAACGGACGCATCCTCTTCCGCAAAGCCTTCGGCCACCAGACCTACGACAGCCTGTCGCCCGCCGTCACCATGAGCACACTCTACGACCTCGCCTCCGTCACCAAGATGGTCTCCACCACGCTGGCCATGATGAAACTCGTGGAAACGGGCAAAGTGAAACTGAGCGACCCGCTCAGCCGCTACCTCCCCTACCTCAAGCACACCGACAAAGAGCGCATAACCATCATGCAGGCCATGAGCCACATCGCCCGCTTGAAATCATTCGACACCTACTGGAAAAAAGCCTCTGCCACCGACGACCCGCTGGGCAGCGTCATCGAGCAAGTGACCGCCACACCCCTGCTGGCCAAGACGGAGTACGTCTACAGCGACCTGGGCTTCATCCTCCTGGGACAGCTGGTGCAGCAGGTCAGCGGACAGCGGCTCGACATCTTTGTCGAGCGCCACTTCTACTCACCCATGGGGCTGCGCCACACCTTCTACAACCCCACTGAGCACGGCATCGACAGCAACATGATAGCACCCACCGAACTCGACCAACACTACCGTCACCGTCTCGTGCGCGGTGTGGTGCACGACGAGAACGCCTACGCCATGGGCGGCATCTCCGGCCATGCAGGGGTGTTCAGCACCGCCGACGACGTGGCCAAGATACTGCAGATGCTGCTCGACGGCGGCGTGTACAAAGGCAAACGCTATCTCAAAGCCGAGACCATCGACATGTTCAACCAGCGCCACTACGCCATGCTGGGCTGCCGTCGCGGACTGGGCTTCGACAAGCCCCTGCTGCACGGCTCCGGAGGCAGCGCATGCGACGAGGCCTCGCAGAACAGCTACGGACACACGGGCTTCACCGGTACCATGGTGTGGGTTGACCCCGATTGCGGGCTCATCTACGTCTTCCTCTCCAACCGGGTATATCCCAAGGCAAACCCCAACAAACTGGCCCAGATGAACATCCGCACACAGATACAGAGCGAGCTCTACAAAGGGCTAAAAGCCAAGCCCAGCACCGCCGGCACAGCCAAGTTCGGAAACTGAAAAGTTGAAAGTTGAGAGTTGAAAGTTGAGAGTTATCCAGGTGCGGCAGCAACTTTCAACTCTCAACTTTCAACTTACTTCATTCCTCGGGCGGTCTTTATCTGCTCGTAGGCCTCGTTTATCTCGCGGAACTGAGCCTCGGCGTTCTTCTTCACCTCCTCGCCCATACCTTCCACCTTATCGGGATGGTACTTCATTGCCAGCCGTCGGTAGGCCTTCTTCACCTCCTCGTCGGTGGCGGAGCTGGAAAGACCCAACACCTTGTAGGGGTCTTTGCGGGTGGAACCAGTGGAACCATAACTGCGCGAACCGCCGTAACTGCCACCGCTGTGGCCGCTGCCGCTCGTGCCGCCGCTGTTGAAACGGGAATTGACATGCCGCGTGAACATCGACACATAGTCGCGGCTGTTGATGCCCAGCCGCCCGGCAATGACGCGGATAACCGTGTTCTCTTCGGGGAAATAGGAGTTGTCGGCCACTGCCAGCGC
>JAEEGL013702966.1_pt1 | contig 14548 bp, 10 predicted proteins | sample 9134231 | NCBI WGS metagenome assembly JAEEGL01 (sample SAMN16246548, study PRJNA631951) | gut metagenome | biome: gut microbiome; feature: rumen; material: fiber-attached | host: Bos | place: Iran: Karaj | collected 2018-10
GCTTTGGGAACGAGCGCAAAGAATATTGTAAGTCTTTACGGCACAGACCGCTCAAAGTTTTCCGCAGACCGCACGCAGGAAATACTTAACCTCGGTTTAAAAGAAAAACCGCTTACTGTCGGTGCGACCAATTGGACGACTGGAAAAGTATCATGGTTTGCCAAGCAGCAGATGGATATAATTGACAGTGTCGTGAAATCACTCGCGGAGAAAAATCCTCAAAGGGCAAAAGAAGTCATATTTGTTGACGATATGATGGAGTCATATAAAGACAGCGAGGGAAACGAGAAATTCAGATTCTTTAACGGCACAGCTGTAGGCGAAAACAGAATGCTACTTTCAATGAAATCAGACCGGGGCCTTTTGCTTTCCTTCTTCGCCCATGAAATGGGACACCAGATGAAAAAGGAAAACAAGGCGGCGTATGATAATATCGCAGAATTCGTGAAATCTCGGTACAAAGGCGACGAATATCAGAAAACTTTAGATGAATTTGTGCGCAAGGGATATGACCCGGAAGAAGCCAAAGAGGAGCTTATATGCAATTCTCTGTTTGAAGTGTTTGACCAAAAGACAGTCAAGCAGATTGTAGGCAAGGATTACAAATTCGCATACAAAATGCTTGATATTGCATCCGCTCTTGTTCAGGAGTATGACAAGAGACTTGACCAGTTTGCAAATGCCACAAGGGACGGCATAGCGCTTCACTCGGATATTAAGAAACTCCGTGAAGATAGAGACATGGTTGAAGGAATCAGAGAGAGATTCCTTGAGTATGTCAATTCGGAGCCAAGAAGCGGAGAGGAAATCGAAAGCACATCTCCCGAAAATGAAAGCCAAGAAAACTTCTCGATAGCCGACAGAGAGACATCTGATAGGCTTGATAAGGAAGAGTATGTAACAACATACCGCGCGATGGCGCTTATTGACGGAAAGCTATATCCGCCAATGGCAACATATATGGGGCAGAAGAAATCCGAGATGAAGCTTGTCGATGGTGCTGAGATAAATGACTGGATAACATCAGACGAATTTCCGGAATATGTAAAAGATGGTAAGTTTCCGCTTAATAAAGAAGTCTGGAATGACGAAAAGGGCAAATGGGAAATGAAAACCATTTGGGCTGCATATAATCCGTATATGCATTCGTCAAATGTTGTTCTTAACGATCAGTTTTCATCCGCATATAAAAGACCGAATATCGTGACGGTTGAATGCAGAGTACCTGTCAGCGAGCTAACAAGCGGATATTGGGCAGACCAAGCAAAAGACCCCACAGGATGGCATGACTGGAAGGCAGGTAAGGTAGCCGGGAAAATTGCACAGCAAAAAGACTTTAAACGACAAGTGCTTCTTTCAAGATGGGTTAAACCCGTCAGAATAGTACCGGATGCTGAGGTTGCCAGCCTTTACAAAGAGTATCTTAAAGACACCGATGTAACCGTTCCCGATAATGTTGTTACACCGGGGCTTTTGAAAGAGCTTCAGAAGATAGGCGTGCCTATTACAGAGAGCGGGCTTCTTTCACGCGATGCGGATTATGTCAAAGAGGTTAATAAAGAACTTAGCAAATCCGGCGTTGCTGTTGATGCAAAAACAGGAAGCGCTTATTCTATCAGATACACTCTCGATAAAACAGACTTTGATGAAAACAGAATTGCCGATGAGCTTGCAGCTGCGACCGGAAGAACGGTAAAGGATGCCAAAGAATGGCTGAAGGCGGAGCACTCACTTGCAGCAATGATTGTTGAGCATCCCGAATATCTTGATTTTGATCCGGACGACAGATATCAGGCAATAAAAGAAAACTCCGACTATCCGCAGGGAACGGTTGACCTCAGCAACCTTTGCCCCAAGAGAGTGGAGTTTACTACAATGTTTGATATGCTGCAGAAAATGTACCCTGACAAGCTGTTTACCGCAAAAGATGTGGCGCAGATGCGTGACATCCTCAAGAAGAACGGCGTAGATGTTGCCTGCGGTATATGCTTTGTTGAGGATAGGCGTCAAAAGAGCGGAGAAATCGCAGAAGAATTCATTGATATGTGGAAGGCGTCTGCCGAGACAGGCAAGCCTCTCACGAAAAAATCCGGTGCCAATCTAAAAGTCACAGAGGACGCGGCAAAGCAGTACGGGCTTGAAAAAGGAAGTCTGATAACAGCGGATGATAAATACATCCCAACACAGTATGACCTTACAACATATGAGGGATACAAATCACTTACTCAGGATCACCCGAGCATTGCAAGAGCGTTTGAGAACTTTAATAACTCACGCGGTCAGCAGGCAGCCCGCCTTATTGAAGGCAGAGCTGAATACAAGAGACAGATTCTCGACTGGAGCGACGCGAAGGTAAAGAAGGTTAACGATGTCGGCGGTCTCAGAATATTCTCTTTCTCCGATTTTGAAACCGCACACCTTCTCGATCTTGTTCAGGTTATTACAGACTGTGCCACAAGAGGAGTCAAGATTCAGGGCTACACCAAGAGAGCCGAGTTTGCCCGCCTTGTAAGCAAGACGGGAATCAAGCTGAACAGATCACTTATTCCTGCCGGAGACACAGGACTTGAGCTTAAGAACGGTAAATGGGTGCTTACCATAGACAATGTCGAAGGTATAAACACCAAAGACAAGAATTATCTTGACGAGAGAGACAATCCCAACATAGGCAATATAATTATCGGTATAAATGACAAGCAGATTGGCGTGGCAATGCTTGACGATAATATTGACTATATTATACCGTTCCACACTAATAAGGCAGGAGATATCCTCAAGGAGCTTAATATCGCAGCATGGGAAAACTATAAATACTCTCAGGCGGAGAAAGACATCAAGACCGGCAAGAGGACGGCGGATGTCAATATCTACACCGATGTTATACAGAAATACAATCCGCAGAACAAGGTTGAATTTGTAAACGCCTTCCTTGAGGAGTGCAAAAAGCAGGGCAAGATTCCGCGCTTCTCACAATTCCTTAATGTCGATGAGAATGGCAACTATACTTACCGCGAAGGTTATCACAAGCTGCTGCTTGATTTCAAGATGTTTGACAGAGAGGGCAACATCCTTCCACAGGGCAAGGTAACGCCTAACTTTGACCTTGAATACATGAAGGAGCTTCTCCAGAGCGAAGTTGACAAGAAGTCAAATTATAAATTCCCACAGAAAGTATTTGATGAGATTGTTGATAAGTTTGGGGAGAACAAGCATTCAATATCAGACCGCGAATATTTTGACGCCATTGAAAAATACGGCGAGGATTCCGAAGAAGTCACCAAGATGGTTGAGGATGAGCTGAAGCGCAAGGGATATAATTCTCCGAGACTTTGGCACGGAACGCCTACATTCGGGTTTACGACATTTGACCTTGAGAAGATGAAAGATAATCAGAGCATTTTCCTGACATCCAGCCCGGAAATGGCGGAAAGTTATTCCGGCGTAGGCGGCACAAGAAACATCAGCGAAAAAGATATGGATGTGACGAGCCTTACGGATGAGAGACTTGCCGATTTGTTTAATAAAGAAGAATCGCAAAGAGAGTATAAGAAAACCGTATCAAGTTTCAGCCAAAAAGACTTTGAAAAATTAAGCGATGATGTTCAAAATGATATTGAGTTCCTTAAGCAGACCATAAACGAATATCTCCCCAAATTTGCTGATGCGCTTGCGGACGATTTTGACAGTTCCTTATATGATGCGCATCATTATTTAGCAAACCTTGAAAACTCCATTAACTCAATCGGGTATAAGGGTGCACAGGGATATTTGAACGTCGAGCACGATTTGAGATTCTTGGCAAAGGCGCTTGGTGAGCAAAGCAATGTTGATGTTGGCGATCTCTCAGACAAGCTATCAATCATCAAAAGAGATGTTATCAAAATAGCTGAGCTTAAATCGTCACCGTATGTAAAGCAATCCGCCTCAAATATCGGTAACGATATCTTTATGATTGAGAAGCAGGGCGGATCTCAATATTCGTTCTGGAACAGAGACAAACTGGTGAAGCACGTCGCAAAACTATATAACATGACCGGAAACTATGCTCTCAAAGCTAAGCTTGGGAAATCGCTTGAAATTGATGCAGGCGGTACCAACTGGAACAGAGTGCCGTTTAACGAGCAATCCATAGCATTATCCGATAAGACAAAGCTGGATTGGCGCATGGACGGCAAATATTATATGCTTTACAACACGGAAACGGGCGAAGATATCTATGTGGAGCCTGCGAGGGGATCGATAACAAAAGAAACCGACCACCAAAAAATACTGGATTATGTCATTCGCCGGGCAGAAATCGATGCGGAAGCAAGAGATGATTTTTATGTTGGCACAAAAACAACGCGCGACATAGCCGCTTATGCAAAAGATCACGGATATGACAGCGTAGTGCTAAAGAACATTCACGATGACGGCGGAAACAGTTCACGCAGCGGAGAAACTCCCGCAGCCGATGTCTATATTATATTCGACCCGAACTCCGTCAAATCCCTCGACCCTGTTACCTATGATGACGAAGGGAATATAATCCCGCTTTCGGAGAGAGGCAATTCGGAGAATGAGGATATAAGAAGGTCGATATCTGATAGAGACTACTTTGATGAAATCAATAGGAAAATCACAAAAAAGGATGCAGCCTCCTTAAAAGAAATAAATATTAATCATCCGAGGAAATCAATTAATGATTTTACAAGTGACGACATAAAGAAAACACAAAGATGGGCAAGGAGATTTTGGCACGAACTCAAGGAAAAGTCTCCTTACTTCAGATTGTGGTTTGGTGATTGGAGAGCGATTGATAATACTAAGACAAATTATGTAAAATCAAAAGGTACTACGAAGGGCAATCACAAAAATAAGGATACAGATTGGATAATACATATAGGAAAACAGGTGTTCAACGAAACGGGGAGACATACAAGCCAAGCATCTATAGAGGGGGCTGCGTTTTTCGACTATATAGATGGTATAGTTGAAAACGCTGTTCTGCTCGGAACAAACATAAGTGATAAAGGCAACCCGTACTCCACTTTTTTTCATAGTATGTATGCCGTGGTGGACGACGGCGTGGGTAAACGAGTAGCTAAACTAATTGTAGAGCAATTTGACGACTTTAAGGGTGGAAACGACATAAGAAGATCATATAAGCTTGTTAATATAAAAGAAATATCGGCTTCGAGGAACGGCTTACATCCCACACAGGGTGCGGGTCCGTATCTCTCCGCCAATATTTCACTTGATAATATATCACAGCTGTATGATTTTGTCAAGAACAATGATAATGAATTCACACCCGGCAAAAAGGCAAGCGAAGATTTATTTGACAAAGAAACACATAAGCCTAAAGTTTTTTATCATGGAACTCAGGATATTTTCTCAACCTTTGAGATTGAAAAAAGTGGTAATAACTATAGCGGGTTTTCAGCTTGGGGAGCGGGCATATACTTAACGCCAGACAAAGATGCCGCAAAATATTGGGGCAAAAGAGCACGCGGCGAAAAAGAGTCTATCGTAATGCCTCTTTATGTTGCGTCGGGAAATTACCTAACAAACGAAGCACTTACAGACAAAGCGTTAGCGGATAAGATTTGGAATATTATTCCCAACAAGGAGATAATAAGAGAGTACAGGACTGCTGGCAATACTTTGGCAAATTTCAAGTTTGCTGTCTTTTCTTATAATCAGGACAGGGAAAACAAACTTGATATAGGCAAGGCGCTGAGCGCAATGGGCTATGATGGAGTAATCGAAAACTCAAGTCAAAAAATATACTCTTATGGACTTGACCGCGCTCTTGATGCTTCTCAGGTTGTAGTGTTTGATCGCACAAAAGTTAAATCTGCAACCGAAAACATCGGCACATTTGACAGAAATAATCCCAACACTAAGCGCTCCCTCTCCGACCGCACGGAAGAAACCGAGTTTGATGATTATGTTGAGTCCGCCTCTGATGACCAAGTGAAATCAATAGTCGATGCCGTAGACAAAGAACTCCTCGGAGACGCGATGTACTACGGTAGAAAGCTCGGAGAGCAGAAACAGAAAACCGAGCAAAAGGTCAAAGAGCAACGCAAGAAAGACGTAGCATACTATCAGCAGAGAATAAAGGAAATCCGCGAGGACAGAGACCAGAAGATTCTCGCACTGAAAGCACTGCGGTATCAAAGAGATGTCGAGCGTAGAGAATTCGCCGCGCGAAGAGATTATCGGGCGAAGATACTCCGCAAGTATGACAGACTTCAGAAGATGACAACCAATCCCACAGAGAAACAGCATGTTCCTGCGGAGCTTATGCATTCAATAGCCGGATTCCTCGGAGAGATAACTCCCAATCTTCTGCAAGAGCAGACGAGGAAAGACGGCACAATCATTAAGAAGAGAGAGCAAAACAATAACCGGCTTATGGATTTGGTTGCCGCATACAAGGCAATTCAGAATGACTATGAGGATGTGTACGACCCGGAGGTAGCAAACCTTCTTGACGAGGCGTCAACAGCATTCGGCTCCAAGTATCTTGAGGATATGGATTCCAATGAGCTTGCTGATGTCAACAACCTTATGAGCGCAATCGAGCATACCATAAGGAGAGCAAACAAGGCGTTTGTTGAGGGCAAGGAGAGAGACGCATTTGCACTTACGAAGAATCTTATAAGGCAGAGCGAAGAGGGTAAAAAGAGCCGTTTTAACCGGGCGAAGCAAATTGTATGGTCGCAGCTGAATCCGTATTCATTCTTCCATGCAATGTCCAATTATGAGGACGGCGGCTGGATGGATATATATAAAATCCTCAACGAAGGACAGCTCCGTAAGACAAGAATTCAGACAGATGTTGTAGATGCCTTCAAGGAGCTTATGATTAATGCAGAACTCGACAAGCTGTCGGATTATAAAAACGGTCTTGTTGATGTCGGTCTTGTCGGGGCGGATAATCAGCCGATAAAGATTACCAGAGGACTTATGCTGTCGCTGTATCTTCACTTACAGAACGAGCAGAACAGAAAGCACATTGCCGAGGGCGGTTTAACTCTGCCAAACTTTGAAGCGTATTATAAGAACAAAATCAACGCATGGGGCAATGAGACTGTAAGAACGCTCGCAATTAACGGCGATCTGTTCAGACTTCACACGGAGCAGAACAGGCTCAGAGAGCTTAAGAAAAACTCCGATTCGGATGAAATCAGAGCAAGATTTGACGAAGATATTGCGGAGCTTGAGTCACAGATGGAGGAACTCAGGGGAGATGCCGACAGACTTATGGATGATATCTCGCTGAGGATTGAATCCGAATTGACAGACTATGAGAGAAAATTCATTGACAAGGCAAAATGGTTTTTCAACGAGTATTCCAAAGAGAAGCTGAACGAAGCCACGATGCGGATGTACGGCTTCAAGAAGGCTCGCGAAGAAAACTATATGCCGATTATCTCCGACCCGGATTTCCTTAATGCGCAGTTTGAGACTGTCACAAGAGATGCTTCACTTGAGAATATGGGCTTCATGAAGGATAGACAAAAGGGCGCTAACAATGCCATTAAGTTGCTTGACCTCACAGATGTTATCAACGCTCAGCTCAACAAGGTGTCTAAGTTTGCCGGGCTTGCTCCGTCTATCAAGGAATTCAACAGGGTATATAACAAGTCACTCTTTAATGACAAGGGAGGCAAAACAAGTGCGAAGGAAGCAGCTAAGCAGAGATTTGACACATACGGAGAGAATTATATAGAAAATCTCTTAGCAGACCTTCAGGGCGGAAGAAAAGCAAAAGGGTCAACAAATATCTTTTCCGCATTGAGAGGTGCCAACTATCAAGCGGCACTTATGCTAAATCTGAGAGTCGCAATGGCGCAGGCAGGCTCCTATCCTACAGCTGCGGCAGAAATCGGCTGGAAGCCCCTTATGAAGGCGCTTGCCAAAGGCGGCAAAGACGGCAAGGTAATCTCAAGAGCAGACAGAGAGCTTATTGACAAATACACTCCGCTCCTTGCTAACAGATTTGTTGGAGGAGCCTCTACAGACATAACCAATATAAAGAGTACAAACAAGCATACAATAGGCAACCTTGAGAGAAGAGCATTACAGCACACAAGAGCGATGACGGACTGGATATCTATGGTTGATACCGCCACGGTCGGCAGGCTGTGGAGCGTCGCTGAATACTACGTTGACGAAAACTTTGATCTTGAGAAAGGCTCAGAGGGCGAAATCAAGAGCGGAGAGAGCGAGTATTACAAAAAGGTCGCGGAGGTATTCAACAGAATAGTTGAGAGAACACAGCCGTCCTACACTACAATGCAGAGATCGGAGCTTCTCAGGAATCCAAATGAGGCACTTAAATTCTTCACGATGTTCATGACACAAAGGGCACAGAACTTTAATCTTGTGTATGATGCGGCGGCGACATTTGCCCGTGAAAACGAAAAGAGAAAATCCGGAGTATACGATGCCGCAACATACGAAGAGGCAAGAAGAACGCTTACAAGAACAGCTCTTTCACAGGCAATTGCCGGTGTCACACTTGCGGTTATGAAAGGCGTCGCGGATGCTATTCAGCACAATATGAAGGGCTATAAGGACGACGATGACGAGCTAACCCTTATGAGTATACTTGAGCGAGTTTTCAAAACATTCATTGAAAGCGAAATATCAAATATGGCTGGCGGCTCAGAATTGTTTTCATTTGTTGATTCTTTAGTTACCGGCAGCACATATTACGGAATTACAGCCAACCCGATTGAGTCTGTCAACACTATGATTACCACAGTAAATAGCATGATTAAAAACGGAGTAACAGGGAAAAAACTAATAAACTTGGGTAACAATGTTGGAATGGTTGCAGGTATTCCTGCCTCTCAGATGAAGAAATGGGTCGATATGTTTGTCGGCTGGGCGCAGGATATCGCGGACGGCGGAGAGATATATTCCAATATAACCGGAGGCTCATCCGCAAAAAGCACTACTGAGAAGATGGTAAAGAAGTACCTCAGCGGAGATATGGATGAATACCGAAAAATCCGTGAATCTCTCAAAGGTGAGAACGCCAGTACGGTCAAGACAAACATAACAAGCTATCTGAGAGAACAGTACCTTGACGGCAAGATTGATGACGGAGAGGTGCGCAGGGTGCTTACCTATGTATACGGAATGTCGGATACCAATATCAATAAGAAGCTTGATGAATTCAGACAGCGCAAGAACGGCACATATGAAAAGAAAGAATCCAAAAAATGGGGCGAGGAATAATCCTCGCCCTTCGTAATAGGAGGCGACAAAATGGTTGAACAAAAAATCTCGCTTGATTTTGTGAAGAATGGCGTACAAAAAACCGTTTTTGCGAAACAGGGCGAGAACGCGGCGAGGGATATCATAATTTCGCTTGTCGGTAACGGGAAGCCGCTTGATGTGGAAGGGTATACCCTGAGAATGCTGTTTGAGGATGACACTTATCTTCCGCTTGAGACTGAAAACCCTGTACGGTTTACTGTGCCGCAAGCCCTGTGTATTACCGAGGGCGAGAAAATCTGTGAGATTGAGATAAGCAAAGACAGTATAGTTGAATATGCTCCTCAATTCCGCGTGACAGTTGAAGCAACTCTCGGGGCAGAGGCTGGGCAGCAGACGCCTATCGGGGAGCCTATATCGTGGGAGCCGGCAATTGAAACATTAGATCCCTATGAGGGAACACTTGACGGAGACGAATACATAGCTATATACGATCCCGATGTCGGAGCCGCAAGGAAGATCCTTTTATCCGATATTATAGAGTCAGGCGGAGGATCAGGCGGGGGATCAGGCGGAGGCAGAGAAGTTTTTGTGGCAACGGCTACAGCGGTTTATGACGGTGCCTCAACATCGTGGACGGATGCAACTCTTAGCAATGGTAAGACAATACAGGATATAGTAAACGCATTTAATGACGGCAAAGAAGTTTACCTTTCAATTGCGATGTCGTCAAGCGTATCTTACCTTTTCCCGTGTAGCGGAGTAATCAATGTTTCATCTAATCCATATGTATACTTTTGCTATGATGATGGTGGCACTAAATGGATTTTTGGCGGAACGGCTGCTCCTTCCAGCTCGAATACTTTAGAGTTTATTGATGCGTCTCCGGCGACAATTTTCTTTGCAAGCACTACGTTCTCCAGCAACAAGCCCGGGAACGCTACGCTTGCCAACGGAAAAACAGTTGAGGATCTTTACAGTGCAATCCAAACCGGAACGGTTTTAGTTGTTGTTAGCGGAGCAGGAAGCGCAAGAAGTATTGCGTTTGCATTCAGAGGAATGGAGGCAACAAACTCCGGAGTATCAATTACATTCGGCTATGACGACGGCACAAATCACTGGCTGTATGTTGCAGGTGGAAGCGAAACCGGATTAGTGTTTCATGACATAACATAATTTTTAAGGAGGAAAAAATAATGGAAAACTACACAAGGATTGAAAAGTTTCTCGACGGCATACTGAACAACATTCCTGTACCCGAGCCGTACACAAGGGTAGAGATGTTGCTTGCGGCAATAGCTGCAAAGATAGGCTCGGGCGGCGGAGGCGGTGCTTCATCGGCGGATGATGTATCGTATGACAATACCGACAGCGGGCTAACTGCAACAAATGTTCAGGACGCAATAGATGAAGTTGCGCAGAGCGGCGGTGGCGAAGCATCCAATGTTGCATTATTCTCTTTGCAGATGGTAGGACAGAACAAATTCAGAACGGTAGAGACGGCGGGTCAGATTAAGGCAATGGTCGACAGTGGGAAGGCGCTGATCGGAACACTTAATGTCGCCGAGGGAATGACGGCACAGCTCGGTGTAGCCTATGCGGATTTTGCCGGAGTATCTGGTCCGACTAAGACCTTAATGCTATATTCCTATGACGGTGGCTCCGGCAGCCTTGTCCCTATAACGCTGACCGCTTCAACAGATAATGATGTATTTGAAAATTAAGGCGGTGTGTGTATGACAGAAGCAATTATCGTCGCCTTGATTACGGGCGGGCTTTCGCTTCTTGGAAGTGCCATCGCAGTCTGGGCGGCGTCGCGGAAACAAGCAGAAGAATTTAGAGTGCAGCAGGCTGTTATGACCGAGCAGATTAACTCCCTTACCCGTGAGGTAAGGGAGCATAACGGCTTTGCTAAGACAATCCCTGAAATTAAAGGCGACGTTAAGGTCATACAGGAACAGGTGAAAGTGATGAATCACCGCATTTCCGATTTGGAGGATGATACAAAATGAGCATAGAAAAAAAGAAAATCATAAGAGATATTCTAATCCGTGCCGCAAAAACCTTCGTGCAGGCATTCATATCGTATCTCTCGATAGACGCATTCTTTGGGGTGACTGATTATACCACGCTGAAAAAAATCGCTCTGTCGCTCGTCATAGGCGCTCTTGCGGCAGGCGTTTCGGCGGTATGGAATTCTATACTCGAATGGATTAACAGGAAGATAGACGAGATAGACGAGGAGAAATCAAATGACGAAGCTGAATCTGAAACGGAAGATTCTTGACACGGCGGTCACCAAACTTACCTGCTCATTCAAAGCTCCGAATTACAAAACCCACAAGGGCGTTGATGTCGTACCGAATTCAACGAGCGAAACACCTAATGTTTTCGCTTATGATGAAGGAACAGTCATAGCAACAGGGAATGTAGCTTCGTTGAATGAGAGCACAGGCACAGCAGGCATGGGCACGTTTGTCGCTATTAAGCATACCAATGGATTAGTGACTCGTTATCAGCATCTCAAGGCAAGCACTCTCAAAGTAAAGAAGGGAGACAAAGTCAAGCGCGGACAGGTAATCGCGGTTTACGGCAGACCCGCAACCGGAAATGCCAAGAGCGGATGTCACCTGCACTTTGATTTGTCAGCTCCTATCTTGTTAGGGGATGATTACATCCGAGGCACATTTTGCGGAGAGACAAGGTATTATGTAAATCCACTGCCTTACCTTGAGCTTAAGGAAGGAACGATAACCGGTGATGTTAACATCCGCACCGGAGTAGGCACTTCTTATTCAATCATCGGAGAGAAGAAGAAGGGCGAAAAGGTTATCGTTTACGGGCGAAACGGCTATTGGGTAAGGATTGATCCGACCAAATCAAGATGGGTACACAAAAAATATGTAAAGGAGTAAGTTATGCACTCAATACTGTGGCTGATAGGTTTATATTTCTATGCTTTCGTTGTTCAGCCCATTGAGGAGCTGTTTCGATGATTGAACATCCGCGCTCATACTATGAGCACTTAATTGATGAATGGATTTTCAACGAGCGGGATCGCAATATTATGAAGCGCAAAATCCTTGACGGAATAACATACGAAAAGCTCGCAGAGGAGTTTGATATGTCAGTCAGAGGCATTGCACATGTGATTGAACGCAACCGAAAAATCATTCTATCAAAAATGGAATAAAAGTGGCATAAAATTGGCACTCTCACTTCATTGTGGGGGTGCCTCTTTTTTTATATCATTTTATCAGGAGGCGAGAGTATGTATGACACTGAAGATTTTGCGCCGCAGGAATGGGAATACTATAATCCTAATCCGACAGAGAGAATGGTCGGAGATTGCGCAGTAAGAGCTGTATCCAAAGCATTAGATATAGATTGGGAAAAGGCTTATACCTTAATCATGCTTAACGGCTATCAAATGGGAGATATGCCATCCTCAAACGCTGTATGGGGATCGGTGCTCCGTGAGAACGGATTCTACAGAAAGTCTCTCCCGGATGAATGTCCCGACTGCTATACGGCGGCAGACTTTGCGAGAGATCATCCTCACGGCACTTATGTTTTAGGTTTCGGTACCCATGTTGCCACACTTAAAGACGGCATTATATATGATTCATGGGATTCCTCACAAGAGATACCACAATACTTTTGGTTTAGAAAGGATGAGTAGTATGTACTATCAACAGAACGGCGGCTTTGTCAGGGTAAGAGATGAAACCGAAGCTATAAATTATCCTGTAGCTCCCGGATACTCTGTCACATTCATTGACGAAACGGCATCGCATTTCTATGTCAAGACGGCGGGGTTATCACAATTCGACAGACCGACCTTTGACAAATTCAAGCTTGTCAGGGAAACACCGACCAGATGTGCGCTGACAAGATTGATGCGAAGAACGAGAAGATCGCTGACCTGCAGAGACAGCTTACAATGGCTAATCTCGCGGCATCTCAGGGCGCTCAGACTGCGGCTATCATTGCTAACAACGAAGCACAGACTACCAATCTTGAGCAGTATTTGGCTCCCGTTCCTCGCCCGGCTTTCCTTGTTCAGAATCCCAACTGTTGCGCACAAAACTTCGGTTGTGGCTGTGGCGTAGCGTGAGGTGACTGATATGGCAGAATATGTAGCTAATGCTGAACAGCAGGTCGCTCTCAACGATCCTGTTATATTCACAGCTTCTATCCCCTGTACCAAAGGTTATGTTTGGCACGCAGATGAATCGGGGATTTTTATTCTCAAAGGTAAAGTCACTGCTCCGAATTGCTTTGCCCGGTACCAAGTTACTTTCAATGGCAACATTGCTATTCCCACAGGCACCGTCACGCCTATTGCAATAGCGATAGCGGAGAACGGCGAGCCGAGGCAGACAAGCAAAGCTATATTCACTCCCGCGGCGGTTGAGGATTACGGCAACGTCACAAGCACAGCTATTATAACTGTGCCTGCCGGATGCTGCTTCTCAATCTCGGTCAGAGCGGTAGCAGCTGACCCAACCGAAACACCCGCACCCGCAATCAATGTTCAGAACGCTAACCTTGTAATTAACAGGATAGCGTAAGGAGGGCAACATGAAGCATTTATATGATTTAAAAGATAGACTCTGCGAAGAGCTGGCGGCGTTTTCCGAGAGAGACTTAAATGCCGCCAATCTTGAGAAGATTGACACTTTAGCTCACGCCACAAAGAATATTGCAAAAATCATTGAGATGAAAGACGAAGAATATTCAAACAAGATGAGCTATGATGACAATTCCTACAGAGGCAGAGGCAGGAATGCCAAGCGTGATTCAATGGGCAGGTATTCCAGAGACGGATACTCCCGCGCGGTAGACGAAATGCGCGATTTTGCTATGTCTCTTCCCACTAATAAGCGTGACGAGATGGAGCGCATTTTGATGCAGATGGAGTAGTATATATGTAGTAGAAGGCTTGAATCCCTTGACATATAAGGGCGCGTTATGGTCTCCAAAACCGCGTGCCGAGGGTTCAAGTCCTTCTGCCCCTGCCAAGCTTTTAGAGTCCGCAATACCTTATATATCAAGGGATTGCGGGTTTCTTTTTGCTCGTTTTCGGCAAAATTTATTATTCTTTATGAGCATCAAATTTCGCAAAAATACCCCGTTTTTTCATATAAGTGTCGTCAAAATGTCGTCAAAAATAAAGCCCAAAATATCAATAAAATCAAAGGAAGCCGCCCCACAGACTGAAATTATTCTGTCTGCGAGGCGGCATTTTTTCGTCATTTAAGGTATTTTTCAAGCTTTTCTATTGAATGTTTCTTGCCGTTTTCCGACAGATGTGTATAGATGGAAA
>JAEEGL017178550.1_pt1 | contig 14548 bp, 12 predicted proteins | sample 9134231 | NCBI WGS metagenome assembly JAEEGL01 (sample SAMN16246548, study PRJNA631951) | gut metagenome | biome: gut microbiome; feature: rumen; material: fiber-attached | host: Bos | place: Iran: Karaj | collected 2018-10
GAGGTCATGGACTTCCACTTCTCCGACTGGAAGTTCGTCGACTGAAACAACTGATTCCTTCATCCTGTGCGCAGTCGCGATTCGTCGTGACTGCGCACGCCATAATCGCAGGAGGATGCGTATGCTGCAATACTTTACCAAAAAGCTTGTGGCAATGATACCCAAGCTTCTGGTGATCACGATGCTCGTCTTCTTCGCCATGGAGCTGGTTCCGGTGGACCCGCTGACGCGCTCCATGGACCCGGACGCGATCGACGATATGTCCTTGGAACAACTGGAACAGCTGCGAGAGGAAAAGGGCCTGAACAAGCCTGTGTACGTCCGCTATTTATATTGGCTGAATGATATTCTTCATGGCAATATCGGTTATAGCGTCTCCTCCGGCGCGTCGATTCGCGGGCTCCTTGCCACCCGAATACCTGCCACGCTGGAGCTCTGCGTCATGGCGGTGCTCCTGTCGTCAATCATTGGAGTCTTCATGGGCTCCATGTCCGCAAGGTTCAAAAACACGATCATAGACTACGGCAATACCGTTCTGGGCCTCCTGGGCCATTCCGTTCCGGGTTTCTTCTTCGCCATGCTCTTCATCATGCTGTTTTCCATGAAACTGCATTGGCTGCCCAGCGGCGGCCGCATGACGGTGGGCAAAACAGCGTTTTTCGATCGAATAGAATACATGATTTTGCCCTCCATCTGCATGGCCATCATGTCGATCTCATACCTGATGCGCCTTACACGAAATTCCATGCTGGATGTCAGCAACAAGGAATACGTCCTGACCGCGCGCGCGAAGGGCCAGAGCGAAACGATGATTTCCATAAAGCACGTGTTCCGCAACGGCTGTACCCCGGTGGTCCTTTGCCTGATCGGCCGTCTGGGCGGACTGGTGTCCGGATCCGTGGTCATTGAAACAGTATTCAACTATCCCGGCATGGGCATGCTGATCGTTTCCTCGATCCAGGGCAACGACATGCCCGTGGCCATCATGACGACGCTGATCGGCGCTGTAATCGTGCTGGTCACCACTTTCCTGTGCGACATCGCCATCGCGCTGCTGGATCCGCGGGTACGATTCGGAAAGGAGGAATAGAGCATGCAAACCGCTGTGCAATTGAGCAGTATTCAGAAATCGAAGAATTCCATCACAAGGCGCAGGATACAAAAGCTGTTTGCCAACCGGCTGGCCATCTTCGGCCTGTTCATAGCCCTGCTGGTCACACTGATGTGCATCTGCGCTCCCCTTCTGACGAAGTGGGACCCGACGCTGATCGATATGTCCAAGCGATACGCTCCTCCCTCCAGCGAGCATATCTTCGGCTGCGATCAATCCGGACGCGATATATGGGCCCGCCTGCTTTACGGCGGTCGGGTTTCCATCATGCTGGGCATCGTCTGCTCTCTGTGCGCCAATACCCTGGGCGCCATGATCGGCTGCGTGGCCGGCTACTTTGGCGGCCGCACGGACCGGCTCATCATGTTTACCAGCGAAGTCTTCGGCGCGTTTCCCAATATGATGCTCATTCTGATCATTCGGGGCTTTTCCAAGGGCGGCGTGTGGGTCCTGCTTTGCATTTGGATCTTCACCGGATGGGGAGGCACCATGCGGCTAGTCCGCAGCCGGATCCTCTCGCTGAAGCACGAGGTGTTTGTGGAAAGCTGCCAGGCAACCGGCGTTTCCAGCCGGTCTATCATGTTCAGCCACCTGCTGCCCAATTCCATGGGCGTGTACATCATCAACATCTCCAGCAGCGTTGCGGGGTACGTGCTGGGCGAGGCAGGACTTTCCTTCCTGGGCCTTGGCGTCCCCAAGGGCATCCCCACATGGGGCAATATGCTCAACGCCGCCCGCAGCCTCAGCACCATGCAGAACCATCCCATGTTATGGATCCTTCCCGGCATCGCCATTTCCATATTCGTGCTGGGCGTCAATTTCTTCGGCGACGGCCTGCGCGACGTGTTCGACGTGGCAGAGGAGTGATGGGCCTTATGGATAAGAAAGATACGATTTTGCAAATCGAAAACCTCAAGGTCGAGTTCCGCGTCGGCAAAAAGACGGTGCACGCCGTCAACGACGTCAGCCTGACGGTGCATCGCGGCAAGACGTTGGGCATCGTGGGGGAGTCCGGCTGCGGAAAATCCGTTACAGCCCATTCCGTGCTGCAGCTGCTGCCCGCCAACGGCGGCATCGTGAACGGAAAGATCCTCTTCGCGGAAAGCGCGGACGCGCCCATTCAGGATCTGACCGCCATGAGCCGCACCGGCAGACCCATCCGCGCCGTGCGAGGCCAGAAGATCTCCATGATCTTTCAGGACCCCATGATGTCCCTGAACCCGGTGTACACCATCGGCAGCCAGATCATGGAAAACCTGATGCTGCACGAGAAGAACATCAAGAAAAAAGATGCGAAGGAGCGGATCATCCGCTTGCTGGGTCAATTGGGCATACCGGAACCGGAGCAGCGCTACAATGAATACCCGCACCAGTTCTCCGGCGGCATGAAGCAGCGCGTGATGATCGCCATCGCCATGATCTGCAACCCCGGCCTGCTCATCGCGGACGAACCCACCACCGCCCTGGACGTGACCATTCAGAAGCAGATCCTGCGCCTGATGAAGCGGCTGCGGGACGATTTCGGCACATCCGTCATTCTGATCACCCACAACATGGGCATCGTGGCGGAATCCTGCGACGAGGTGGCCGTGATGTACATGGGCCGCGTGGTGGAATCCGGCACAGCGCGCCAAATCTTTGAAAATCCCCAGCACCCCTATACCATGGCGCTGCTGAAGTCCGTGCCCCTGCCCGGCATGCCTTCGGACGTGGAGCTGGAATCCATTCCCGGCAACACTCCGGACGCCTCCATCCTATTCGATCACTGTGAATTTGAACCCCGCTGCGGCTTTGTCTGCGAACAGTGCCGCCACGGCTTCCCGGAGGCGCGCGAATGCGAACCCAACCACCTGGTCCGTTGCTTTGTGAGAAAGGAGGACATGGAGCATGCCTGAAGCAAATGAAGGACACCTCCTGGAGATTCGCGACCTGAAGAAGTATTTTCCGGTGACCAAGGGCATGTTCAAGCGCGTGGTGGGCCACGTCCACGCGGTGGACGACGTCAGCCTGTATGTCAACAGCGGCGAAACGCTGGGCATCGTGGGTGAATCCGGCTGCGGCAAGACCTCGCTGGGCAAGTGCGTCGTCCGGCTGAACACCCCCACCAGCGGACAGATGCTCATGCGGGACGAGCGCGGGGAGCAGCAGGACCTGATGAAGCTGAACCGGAAGGACAGTTTCCGGGCCCGGCGCCGCATTCAGATGATCTTTCAGGACCCTTACGCCTCCCTGAACCCCATGAAGAGCATCTATACCGCCTTCGACGAGCCCCTGCGCATCCATGGATTTGGCGACAAGGCCAATCGGTTGAATATCGCCGCCCGGATGATGGAAACCGTCAACCTGCAGCCGGAATACCTGTTCCGCTATCCCCATGAGTTTTCCGGCGGCCAGCGGCAGAGGATCTGCATCGCCAAGGCCCTGTCGCTGAACCCGGAAATCATCGTTTGCGACGAGCCCGTCTCCGCGTTGGACGTCTCCATTCAGGCGCAAATCATGAATCTGATGCGCAAGCTGCAAAGGGAATTCGGCCTCACATACATCTTCATCGCCCACGATCTCAGCGTGGTGGAATACATGAGCGACCGCATCGCCGTCATGTATCTGGGCAAGATCGTGGAAACCGCCCCGGCGAAGAACTTCAACGACCAATGCGTGCATCCCTATGCCGAAGCGCTGATGTCCGCCGTGCCGATCCCCATGCTGGACGTGAAGCGGGAGGAAATCGTGCTTACGGGAGACGTGCCTTCTCCCATTCACCCGCCCCAGGGGTGCCGGTTCCATCCACGCTGCCGCAGCTGCGCGGAAATCTGCCGGCATGAAGAGCCCCGGCTACACATAGTTGGCGGCGACCCGGCTCATCTGGTAGCGTGCCACATGATTCAGGAATAGACCGGCAAAGGAGAAAAACACCATGGAACCGCTAAACATCGGTTGCCGCAGAGAGGTCTGCTGGGACGAGGCCTTGATGGATCGGGCCGAAGGGATCCGCGTTCAAATGCATCATCCGGAATTCCGCAACATCGCCATGGTGTGCGACGAGCCCTGGGAGGGCAACTGCTGCGGATACTTCACCGTCATACCGGACAGCGAGCACTTCCGCCTGTATTACCGCGGCTCCCAGCTGGACGTGGACCAGGACGGCGAAGTCAAGCCTTCTCATAAATCCACCATGTGCTACGCCGAGAGCAAGGACGGCAAGGTCTTCCATCGGGTGAACGCGGGCCTCACCGAATTCTGGGGGCGCAGGGACAACAACATCCTGCTGGACAACGCCCGGGATAACATGTATTTCTTCCGGGACTCCAATCCCGATTGTCCCCCGGAGGAGCTCTTCAAGGGGCTCAACGGCAGCGGCCAGCAGCAGCTCATCCTGTTTACCAGCCCGGATGGTTTCCATTTTGCCAGGAGCCGGGTGCTGGCGGACGACGGCGCATACGATTCCCTGAACGTTGCCTTCTGGGACGAGGCGGAGAAGAAGTACTACCTGTACTATCGCGGCGTGCACGGCGAGGGCTCCGTCAACGGCAAATGGGCCCCCACAGAAGACGTCGCCATGCACAACAAACTCGTGCGCGACGTGCGCGTGCGCACCTCCACGGATTTCCGCAGCTGGAGCGAGCCTAAGATGATCCGGTTTGATCCTCCCCGGGAAGATGCGGAGCTCTACACCAATCAGGTGCAGAAATACTACCGCGCCAGGCACATGTTCCTGGGCTTTCCCACCCGCTATGTGGATAGGTATCGGGACGCCCGGAACTATCCTCGTCTACCGGATTGGGATCACCGCCAGCGGCTGATCAAAAAATGGGGCCGCAGCGGCACCGCTATGACCGATACCATGATTATGACCTCCCGGGACGGCCTGAACTTCCGCCGGACGGAGGAGGCATGGCTGACTCCCGGCATTGAGCGGGACTGCAACTGGTATTACGGCGACTGCTATTTCTGCTACGGCATGGCGGAAACGGAGGCCGACCTGCCCGGCGCGCCCAGGGAAATCTCCATGTACGTGGGCTGCGATTACCGCGTAAAGCCCATCAAGCTCTTCCGCTACGCCATTCGCCTGGACGGCTTCTTCTCCTGGCATTGCGATTACGAGCCCGGCAGGGTGCTCACAAAGCCCATCGTCTTCGACGGAGACAGACTCGCCATCAACTTCGGCACTTCCGCCGCCGGCTACGTCCGGATTTGCCTGCTGGACGAGGACAGCAACGCCCTGGAGGGCTACGATTCCGGCAATCTCTTCGGCGACAGCGTGGAGCGTACCGTGGATTTTGAAGCGCCGCTGTCCGCGCTGGCCGGAAAGGAAATCCGCATGGAGATCACCATGCGGGACGCGGAACTGTATTCATTCCAGTTCTCCAGGGACGCAGTGATCCGCTGATTCGCCGCCGGCCTGCCCTCTGTTCATTTCCCCGCATACCCTCCGGCGGCGCAAAAAAGATCGTCGGCAACAGGCGCCCTCGGCAGGGGAAAGGCCGTCCCATGAAGAACAAATACATCATCCGCATTCTTCAGAGGAAAGACAGAATGGAAAAGATGTATAAAACCGAAACGCATGTGCACACAGCGCCGGTGAGCTCCTGTGGGCGGCTCTCTCCCAGAGAAATAATCCTGCGCTACAGGGACACAGGCTACTCCACGGTGTTCATCTCAAACCACTTCGCCGAATACCATTTCGACCGCTTGGGCGACGATCTCAGCTGGGAACAAAAGATAGACCTGTTCTTCGGCGCGTACGAGGAAGCGAAGGCCGTGGGAGACGAGCACGGCGTATGCGTGCTGTTCTCCGCGGAGCTGTCTCTTATGGGGAACCACTACCTGCTGTACGGCATGGACAAGGCAATGATGCTCTCCGTTCCCGATATCTTCACCTGGACCATCCAGGCGTTTTCCGCCTATGCCAGGCGGAACGGGATCACCGTCGTCCAAGCCCATCCCCTGCGGGACGGGAAATGCACGCCCCAGCCGGAATTTGTGGACGGCATGGAAGCGGTAAATTCCAACCCCCGACACGAAAACTTCGACGAGCAGGTGTTTGAAATCGCCCGGCAATACGGCCTGCCGGTTTCCGCCGGTTCGGACGCCCACAGGGAGGAGGATATCGCCGGCGCAGCCATGCTCTCACAGGAGAAAATCCGCACCGTGGAGGAATACGTCGAACTGCTGAAAAGCGGCGAAGCCCGGCTGATGAAGAGGGGGCGGATGCTGTGATCTGGCTTCTCAGCGATCTTCACGGCGGCGAAGACGTCTGCGGCATGGAGAAATACCTTTCCTTCTGCGGCAAAAGCGATCTCCTCATCATACTGGGCGATCTGGGCCTGCGTTTTCGGGACACGGAAGAGTGCCGGCGCTTCAGCGCGTTCTTTGAATCCCTGCCCTGCCGCGCCGCCTTTATCGACGGCAACCATGAGAACTTCGATTATCTGGGCAGCCTCCCGGTGGAGAACCGCTGCGGCGGCAAGGTGCACCGCGTTTCAAATAGCGTTGTGCACCTGATGCGCGGCCAGGTGTTTGAAATTGAAGGAAGGACGTTTTTCACCATGGGCGGCTGCAGGAGCACGCAGAAGTGGAAGGACGCGGGGCTCTGGTGGGCCCTGGAGGAGCCGGATGAGCGCGAGATCGCCGAGGCGTACCGGAATCTGCGGGCCCACGGCGATAAGGTGGATTATATCCTGACCCACAAATACGAGATGAAGGATCCGGAAGCCGCGCCCGACACACTTCAGGGGCTGTTCAACTATATCGAGAACAACGTAGAATTCAGCCATTGGTATTCCGGCCACTGGCATCGGTTTGAAAGAATCGACGACCGGCATACCGTAGTCTATCAGCAACCCGTCCGGCTGATCTCGAAAGAGCGGTAAGATGCGCCGGGGAACTCTCGATCCTCCGGGCGATGGTCCATTGCGGCACAGCAATGCGGTTTGCCGGCGGCCTTTATGCTCTTTGAAGACTTCAAAAGCCAGCGACAATCCGGGCCATGGATGATATGCTTCTTCAGCGAATGAGAAAGCAATCGCGGAAAAACATGTCGCTGGGTGCATCTAGGAAGCTTTTCAGAGGAAGCGGCGACGCGCTCTCGGACAGGAGCGCCATTCCCGGCGGAAACACGCCTTTATTCCTGCGGATTGACTTATTCCCGTAAAAAACAAATGCGCCTCCAAGGGCGCTGAAGGCCCGTTTGGAGGCGCATTCCTGAACGCTGCCGGTCTTATTTCAGCAATCTGCGGAAATCCCTCACGCGGTGCATCACGGAATAATTCGCGTCGTGGAAATTACGCGCGCCGTTGAGCGATGTGCGGGACAGGTACAGGATGTCGTCGCCGTCGAACGTGAAATAAATGTACTGACAGGCGACGTCCTTCGGGTTTTCCTCGCGGTAATCCAGGAGGATATCGGCGATCTCCCAGTGGTAGAGGTCGCTGGAATACTCCAGGACGACGACGTTGCGCTGGCCCGGCGTTTCGGGATCGACGCAGATGTTGCCGATCGCCACATAGCGGTCCGATACCTCGTCGTACAAAATGTGCGTCTTGGTGTTGCTGCCGCTGGGGAGGTTGATAAAGGCGTGGAATTCCAGCGCCTTTTCCGGGTCGTCGGCGTCCGCTTTCAGCGCCACCGCGACGCCGTGAGACGGCTCGCAGCCGTGCAGGTTGATGCGCATGATGTCGAGCAGCTGTCCCTGCCGGTCGACCACCATGTTGCCCTCCAGCAGTCCGCCGGACTTGCCCTTCGGCGCGCCGGGCCAGGTTGGATCATAAGAGATCAGCTCGGAGCAGCGCCAGTTCTCGCTCACCAGCAGGTCCTCGTCCTCGCCGATGGACAGCACGCAGACGCTATGGCCGCCCTCGGACCAGGCGCCGTAGTCCGTCGAGACCCAGAGCCGCCCCGCGTGGCGCAGGATCGGCATGGGCGCGCGCTGCCAGCCGGCGGCGCGATTGGAGCTGCTGCCCACGAACAGACGCACGGGCTTCGACCAGGTCAGCCCCTCGTCCCGCGATTCGCCGATGAGGATATCGCCGTATTCCGTGGAGCACGCCTGTATGTACAGGCGCCCCCTGTGCATGAACAGCGTCGCCCAAAAGCATGGGAAGAGATCCGTCACATAGCGCCAGTTCAGGCCGCCGTCATCCGAGCGGAAGATCAGCGTCAGATTCTGCGGCTCTCCGCCCGCGAACACGTCCATGGACGCCAGCAGCGCCCCGCTTTCCAGGCGTACGAAGGACGGGCTGCACAGGGAGCGGCCGGAGAAGGCGTAGATCGTATCCGCCGGGTGCAGGTAATTGACGATGGAGCCCGGCTGCCCGTGATTCGAGCCGGGCACGGGACCCGTCCTCACATAGCGCAGCGCGCTCTGCCCGCTGCCATCGTCGCGGACGACGCGGAATTCGTAATCTGCGCCCTGTTTGAGGCCTTCGACGCGGAAGGTGTGCTCCGGAGCGTGCAGCGAGCGGAACTCGTCTGTGGAGCCCATGAGGCGCCATTGCACGTTGTGCGCCGCCTCCGGCTTGCCGTTGTCCAAGTATTCCGCCTCAAACCAATCCTCGTGCGGCGCTATGCGCACGATGAAGGGGAGAAGACATTCCTTCTGTTTGTACGCGGGGCGATACGGGCGATAGCCCCAGCCGGTGATCCCTTTCATGGCATAATTCCTCCGTTTCCTGATCGGTATCTTATTTCTTGACAAAGCAGAATCATCGTTCTGAATGACCGACATATTCTAGAAACCTATTGTTTGTCATCGAAAGCCTGTCCCTCCGGCCCTAGAGATTGCATTCGCTTGGCCAAGACGCCGTTGCGGTAGCGCACCGGCGGTTCGCCGTCCATCCGTCGGAAGAAGCGGCAGAAGCTCTGCGCGCTGGAAAACCCGAGGCTGGCGGAGATCTCCGCGATGCTCCTGTCCGGATCCTTGAGCATCTCCTTTGCCTGCTTGTAGCGGCTGCGCATCATCAGCTCGCGGATCGTCATGCCGTATTGCTGCTGCACCAGGCGCTGAATCTGCCGCGGGCTCAGAAAGACCCTCTTGGCCAGTTCATCAACGCTCAGGTCCGACATGGCGTCGGCCTCTATGAACTCCATGATCTGCTTAGCGCGCTGCTGGTCGGTGTGCTTCTTTTCGCGTACCGCGTAGGTGGCCTTGGCCGAATCGGTCAGCAGCCGCGCCACGATCATCAAGATGTTGATGATGTTCGTCTCGATCATCGTATGAAAGCCGTTCACACGCTCCGCGGCCTCGCGGCGCGAGTCCTCCAGCAGCTCAGTCACACGGCCGTAGATGGGGATGATCTTGACCTCGCGAACGTCCAGCGTGTTCGCCATGAACAGCGCTTCGGGGTCGTCCGTCAACGGCTCGATGGTGAACTTTAACACGTATCGGTAGTATATCTGCCCAGGGTGGCTCTGGAGCTTATGCGGGGTGTTTGCGGGGATCAGTATGGCCTGGCCGCCCATCACGTCGATCGTACGGTCCGGCAGGTGGAACGTCACGGAGCCGTTGACCACAAAGTGTATCTCCACGCTCCGGTGCTCGTGCCAGGCGTGGTTCGGAATGTCGTAATGATAGATCGCGCGAAACCAGTCCACGTTGATCAGCAGGTGATTTATGCACACGCGGAAGTCCAGCGTTTCCAGCATGTGGATGCTCTCGTTGTCCGGCGGCTGCATGGCGCTCACCTCCTTCCCTGAAGGCAGCTTCATTATACACTTTTTTAACATAAAGCACAATATCTTGATGTGACAGTTTTTTAACCCGATGCGCCACGGACGTCACTTCAGGTAAATTATGCCGATACTCTGCCTCAGAAGGAAGAGCGGCAGACGGCGCGCGGCTGAACATCTCTAAACGGCCATATCCGTGTCGCGTTGGGACAAGAATCTGCCGTTTGGGCTTGAAAACAGCGGCTTTGGGCTCATTGACAGAGCCTCTCGGACCAATATATAATGAGTGCCATAACACGGACTATCGACCGAAACTGGAGGCATCGCATCATGAAAGAGTATCCCTTCGCTACAAAGGTCAAGTCGGCCCAATTCCTGTGCGGCACGCATATCAATCTGACGGACTGCGCCATTTCGGAACTGGAAGGCAAAATAGGCTATGATTTCCTGTGGGTGGACATGGAGCACACCTATATCTCGGAGGAAACTGCCCATCAACATCTGCTGGCTGCCCACGCCAGCGGAACGGCGGTGCTAGTGCGCGTGCCGGCAGACGACCTGAGCGTCACCAAGCACGTGCTGGAGATGGGTGTGGACGGCATTGTTTTCCCGATGGTGCGCGACGCGGAACATGCGGCCAAGCTCCTCTCCTGGACCCTCTATCCCCCTTACGGGGCGCGCGGCTGCGGCCCCAAGGGCGCGGTAAGCTATGGACTGGAGGACGAAAAGTGCTATTACGGCCCCGGGCATCTCAAAATGTGCCGCTTCGTGCAGATCGAACAGGTATCCGCCGCCGAGGACGCCGAGCACATCGCGGCGCTGGACTATCTTGACGGCTGCGTGCTGGGCATGCACGACATGTCCGGCTCGCTGGGCGACTTGGGCAACATATTCAGCAGGGCCAACGTCGCGCTGGCGGAGAAGGCTATCGCTGCCTTCCGGGCGCGAAACAAGACCGTGGGCATATCCACATTCGCCACAGACGAGGAGACGCTGCGCCGCTACCACGACATGGGCATCAACATGATCACCACTGGCGCCGATTATGAATTCATTCGCAAGGGCGCGCAGGAAACGCTACGCAGAGTCCGCAATATCGGCGAAGGGGCATAGGTTTCCTCGGGAAGGAGTGAAACTTCACTCGTCTTAACGGGATCGTTGGCATTCAAGGCTGCGGCCCTATGGGGCCGTAACCCTGCTTTTTCATCAACAGCATCCTCCTGCATTTTTCTCTATCGCCCTTTACGACCCGGGCGAAGCAGAAATGGAAGTGGACACGGATGGCCGGTACGCCCTGCCAGGATTTTCCTTTTCTGGAAGCGGGAATCAATCGCATTTGTTCTTTTTTCTGTATTCAGACGGTGAAGTACCAACCGTCTTATGAAAAAAACGGTTAAAACTGCTTTCGTCCGAGAATGCCAGGACCTTGCTGATCGTTTTTATGCGCTCATTCGTATTCCGCAGCAAATGACACGCTTCTTGGGTTTTGGTGTTCCGGATCAGCTCCCGCAAGGTCATCCCGCGCTCTTTCTGAACATTGCGATTCAGCTGCTTTACAGATATGTGCTGTGCCTGGGCGATGTTCTCGCAATTCATCGGAGCGTTCAGGTTATCGCGGATATACCGTTCCGCTTCCAAAACACGCTGCTCGGATTCCGTATACTGCGAGATATCGCCGGATACAATCACAGGAAGGTCGGTATCAATGTCATTCGCGATGGTGATGAGAAGCAGCCTCACCAGGCAATGCAGGCTTTCATACCAATCGGCCTTTTTCTCCTGACTGCATGCCAGCAAAAGCTTGAATATGCCCAATATCCTTTCATCCCGGACGCAAACGGGATGATGGATATTCAATACCTGCCAGACAGCGGAAAGGGGCTCTCCTTTGATGGACAGGCAAACGCAGTATTTGCTCATTTCTGAAGAATGGTAAGGAAGAGCGTGCAGGCATTGTTCCGGAACAATCAAAAGGCTGTTCGGAACCAAATCCAGGAACTGATCTCCAAATTGGTAGGTCTGCTTGCCTTTCAGCATATAATGGATTTCCATAAACGAATGCCGGTGCGCATAGGATCTCAGATAGGCCCAGTTGCCGTGATTGGCATTGTAATCAATCACATGCATGCTGACAAGCTCAAGTAAAGGATCTCCGGGAAACAGCGGCGGAAAAGATATGTTGGCTATTTGCTGTGAATATGCCTCTCTCATAATGCGTCTCCTCATACTGGTTGCGCTGTGATAATAATAGCATTTCAGCATCTGACTTTCAAGCTTCTTTTCTATATCGAAGCAAATATCGAAAACGCAGAGAATACGGCTGATTCGCATATGACGTTTGTCACGGTCGGAGTTACCCTGAATCATATCATGTCCGAAAATGTGATAGGAATGTCTGATCTGGCAATTGTATTATGATGAAAGCATTGTTATAGTATAATCGAATCCTAGATGAATCCATGCCAGAAAGGAAATCTGATATGTTGGCAACGGTAAAAAATGGAATATGGCCCGCCATGATGATGCCCATGCACGAAGATGCGTCGTTGGATTATGACGCTGCGGAACGGCTCCTTCGATGGTATGCAGAGCAAAAAGCCGACGGTGTATTTGGATTGTGCTATTCATCTGAAATCTTCAAGCTGACTGCCCGCGAACGATTGGAAACGGCTCGTTTTTTGCTGGATCACGTGCCAAAGCAGCTGGACATGGTTTTATCCGCCCATGTCGATGACGACCTGAATACGCAAATTCGGGAAATCGGCCAGTTGGCAGAACTCGGCGCTGATAAAATCGTCCTGATTGCAAACCGCCTTGCCCGGCAGGATGAGGACGACGATATCCTGTATAAAAACACGGAGAGAATTCTAAATACGTTCCCCAGCCTGTCCTTTGGCCTGTATGAATGCCCTCAGCCCTACCGGCGGCTGTTTTCCCCGGAAACGCTGCGGCGTCTGGCGCAGACCAACCGCTTCTGTTTTATCAAAGAAACAAGTTGCGATCCTCAAATCGTCCGCGCCAAGCTTGAAGCGGTACAGGGAACGCCCCTGAAAATATTCAACGCCAACGCCGCCACCCTTTTGGAAACGCTGCGATACGGCGCCTCTGGTTTCTGCGGCATCATGTGCAATTTCCATACGGATCTGTATGCCAGGCTCTACCGCGCGTATCTGGAGCAGGATTGGGCGTTTGCGCAGCAGCTTCAAAATCGCCTCGGATTGTTCTCATGCTTTGAACGCATGAATTATCCCTGCAATGCGAAGCTCTATCAGAAACAGAACCTTGGCATGAGCGGCGTATCGCGTCTGAAAGACGTCAACGATATGCGCGCAAGCTATTTCTATGAGCTGGACGATCTGCGTTTTGCCGAAGAGGAAACCCGCACATGGATAGCGGAGCATGACAAGAATCAGACTTCGCGCTGAGAGAGAGGTGGATATTCATGGCCATTCGTTTGTTAGCACCGGTACACCGCGTGATTTACCAATCCAAGGATCCTGAAGGCGTATTCTGCGGCTCTCCCGCCATTTGTTCCTTGCCAAACGGCAGGCTTATCGCCTCGCATGACGTTTTCGGTTCTCATACGCAGGCGCTGAACGCCCCGGAATCCTGCTTTGACAGCACGATGAGGTGCTATGAGTGCACATTTATGTACGTATCTGACGATGGGGGAGATACTTGGAAACAAACAGGGATTTCTCCCTGCTGCCATGCCACTCCGTTTTATGCCGGCGGGCGGGTGTGTATTCTTGGAAACGGCGACGGGCGATTGATCATCAAGGCATCCGATGATAACGGAAATACCTGGGGAAAAGCCGCCTGTATCTTCGACGGAACGCCGTGGAACGATCCATACCAGCCGTCGGAGGGAATGGACTGGCTGCCCGTTGGCACGCAGGGACGCGCTCTATGGCGCGGCGGCGTAACGGACCCGATCGTCGAAAACGGATTTGTCTACTTCCCGGGAGAATTGCGCAAGCCCACCATGTGTCCCATTGATAAGCCGCATATCTGGCCGATTGCGTGCAATTCACCCATGCTGGCGCGCGGCAAGGCGGATAAAGACCTGACGGATGCCGCAAACTGGGTATTTACCGCACCGCGGTATTTCTGCGATGAAGTCGGGCAAGAGGAGATTGCCTGTTCCGGTCTTCCGTTTTATCCAGAAAAGCGCTTTGAAATCACGAGAACCATGGGCGGCAAGGGCGTTTCTCCCATGGGTCCATTGGAATTCAATGTGGTGCGCATCAAGGACCCGGATCACATATGGTATGATCCCTACGGAAAAACGCTGCACTTGTTTGGCCGATTCGGCTGCGGACGCACCGGACTCGCCGTGGTCTACCGCGTGATCGAAGAGGACGACGGTTCGCTGAGAACCGATTACGTATACTCGCCGGGCGGCGCCAAATGGCTGGTGCTTCCGCTGCCCGGTGGACAGATGAAATTCCACATAGAGCCCGACGCCCAAACGCATACCTATTGGCTGGTCAGCACCCAGGCGACGGACGGGATGCGCAGGCCGGACAGGATGCCGTCCTCGCGCTTCAATCTGCCGTATGACCAACGCAGCCGGTTGCAGCTTCATTTCTCTTACAACCTGGTAGACTGGTGCTTTGCCGGCATGATCGACATCGGGCAGGGCGACAAGCAAAGCCGCCATTACTGCGGGGCCTGCATCCGGGGAGACGATCTGCTGGTAGTCAGCCGTTCGGGAAGCGAGAACGCCGCCAGCGCCCACAACGTAGACATGATGACGCTGCATGTGATCAA
>JAEEGL014058781.1_pt1 | contig 14547 bp, 6 predicted proteins | sample 9134231 | NCBI WGS metagenome assembly JAEEGL01 (sample SAMN16246548, study PRJNA631951) | gut metagenome | biome: gut microbiome; feature: rumen; material: fiber-attached | host: Bos | place: Iran: Karaj | collected 2018-10
ACCATGTGGAAATCCACCGGGTCGTAATCCGTGCCCCATGTCGCAAGACATTCCGCGCCGCCGTCGCCGCCGTCCTGTTGGCAGGTGAAGGTGCAGGGGTCGTAATACAATGCGTCGTTGGGGTTGTTGGCATTGGTTGCCTCGTCGTTTTGCTTCATGATGAGCTTGCCGTTTTCAAAAGTCACTGCGAGCGGGGCGCAGTACATATTGCCGGTGGCTTCCCTGTAGCATACCGAACCCGTGCCGTTGCCGGTGATTTCAAAGTGGATTTCGACAGCCACGGTCGGCCTTTCGCTGCTGTAGAGGTCTGTGGTCGATTTCCAATTGCCCTTTGCAAACGAATCGTCCTTGGCGTCGTCAGGTATCACGAGGAGCTCGCCGTTGCTTGCGTATTGCAACGCCTGCATTATCTGCACCAATGGTCCTATCTCGGGACGCGATTCCAGCGGCTTGGCGGTCTTCTTGAGTATCGAGATTATCTCCTGCGCCTTGAGGTTGGGGAATTTTGACTTCACCAACGCCACTGCGCCGGTCACAATTGGGCTTGCCATCGATGTGCCGTCGAGGAATCCAAACCTATTGCCCGGTACCGATGAGTAAATCTGGACGCCCGGGGCGGAGATGTTGGCGTATTTGCCGTGGTTGGAGAAGTCGGCCTTCGGGCGGTTGTTGACGGGCTGGTAAGCCGATACGACAAGAATCTTGTTGCTGCGGGCGAATGCGTCGATGCCGGCGAGGATGTTTTCGTTGCCGGCGGCGATTACCACCACGCAATCCTCGTCGATGGCAAATTGGAACAATTCATTCCAAAATACCGCCTCGTCCTTATAATAATTGTTCATCAATTCCTGCTGCTCCTGCTGCGTGAGTTCGCCGAAGTAAGTGCCAAGCGAGAGGTTGATGACGTTGGCGTCGTGGTGTATGGCGTACAATATGCCAGCCACAATGCCAAGGCTCTGCATGTCGCCGTTGGCGTCGCCGAGCTGTATCGGCATGAGCTTGCAGTCGGGCGCAATGCCGCAAATGCCCGCGCTGTTGCTGTTGGCGATTGCCGTGCCCGCCACGTGTGTGCCGTGTGAGCCAGCCTCGCCGGGCACTACATTGATGCTGGCGTCGCCGGTATTGACATTGTAGGGCTTTACAATCTTGCCCTCAAACTCCTTGTGGTTCAAGTCGAAGCCATTGTCGGCGATGGCAACTACTATGTCGGGGCTGCCTGTGGTGACCGCCCACGCCTTGCGCGCCTCCACTACGTCGAGAAACCACGACTTCTCCCTGACGTTGATGTCGGGATCGTGGATGTCGCCGATGAGGCTTCCTTCAAACAAAGTGTTCGGGAAAGCAAGTTTTACATTTGTAAATTTTTTCAGACTGTCGATCCATTGTTTCCACTCGCCGTCAGGCACTTGGATCTGGAGGAGCTTGATGGTGGTGTCGCAATAGACGATGCTCGTTTCGTCGCTGTATTTTTCGTGGAGCTGGTTGGCAAATTCCATCACGTCAGCACCTTTTGCGAGTGCGACGTTCACCTTGTCGGAGAGGATGCGGCGTTTGCCGGGGTCGTCGGGGTCCACGACAATTTTTGTGGTGTCAATGGGCGGCACTACATGCGGATTGTCGGGGATGTTGATTATTTGATTGTCTGCATTGTGTTGATTGTTAGGGTTGTCGCCATTGTTATTTACATCGTTGCTACAACCCTTCCACACAAAAAAAACTATCGCGGCTACCAATACGCCGAGCAAAAACCACAGCCAGCCCGGCAGACCCTTGCGTTTGGTTTCGTTTTGGGGTGGGGGAGGGGGCGGCGGAGTGCCTGTCGATGATGTTGAATATCGCGGTGGCTGCGGCGCGGCGGGGGTGTTGGGCGGTGGCGGTGTCTGGCTAGTAACAGTCGGTTGTGCAGGATGTTGCGGCGGTGGAGTTGAAGTATTGCTTCCAACTACTGGCGGCACGTTGACCACTGGCGTCGGCTCGTCGGCGATTGGCTTGGAAATCTTATTGTCGAGCTTGAAATTTTCGCGGAAACTTTTCTCGCTGCTGAAACCCCACGCCACGAGTACAATCTTCTCGTCCTCCACCATTACGCACTCCAATCCCGGCACTTCGACCGCCATCTCCAAGAGTTCGCCAAACTCCTTGCGGTGCGGGTCGGCGTCGTTTTTGAGTTCGTTTGCGAAGGTCTTGATTCCATTGAGCATGGTCTGCAACCTGCCCCTGAAATACTCCTGACGCTCGGCGTTTAGTTTTGTAAACTCTGTTCCCTTTGTAATGTAACCGCTTAGCCACGTGGCTTTTGTGTTTTGCACGAGTGGTTCGGCAAAAAGTTCGGCATATTCTTGTCCGAGGCCTTCTGCGAGGAGACCGTACAGCTGCGAATACCGCTCATAGACCGGAGTACCGTACCATATCAACGGGCGGTAGTCTTGCAGGCTTGCGGAGTATATTATTTTCTTAGGCATGATGTTCTAATGTTTGTATCAACGCCCAAAGATAAAAACATTTCGGATAATTGCAAAAAAAATCTCCTACAATATCACTTGCATCTTTACCAGCACTGCAAACTTAGATACGCCGGGCTTGTCCAAGTGCGAGAGCCTCCACACGCCGTCCACGCGGAAGAAACGGAAGATGTTTTCGATGCCGACGCCAGCCTCGAAGTAGGGCTTATTTACGTCGCCGAGGGTGGATGGGAAGTCCATGATGGCGTTTTGGCGGCAATTGCGGTCGCTGATGTCGCCGACAAGACCCTTGCCATAGACTATCTCACGCCATTTCAATTTGCGGAGCAGCGGCAATCTATTGAAGAAGAAACCATTGAAATGATGCTCCACCGTTGCGCTCGCATAGGTATCGGAGGCAAATTCGTAAAGGTTCATCATATTGAAGGCGTACTTGTCGAAGGCGTAGGTCTCGTTGCCCTCGTGGAGTTTCAATAGCGGGAAAGGCACGTTGCCGAATACCTTGCCGCCTTCCAATATGTAGCGCGTCTTGCCAAGAGGCCCGAGCGACACCTTTTGCGAAACCATTGCGATGGCGCGGTAGTAATTCTTGTAGTTGCCACGGTCGTCCCAGATGCCGGCGGTGAGTTCGAGGTCAAATTCTGGGAAGTTGCTGCCCATGCTCACCCTCGTAAATTCGCCCGATACAAACTTCTCGTTGTAGCAGAAATGCAGGTTGTATGTCAGCTCGTAAGACTCGAGGTTTTTGTAGTCGTAGTCGAGGGCGGCGTTGCGGAACGGGATGTATTTGGTAGGCGTGATGTTCTTGTATTTCGCGCCGATTTTGTTGCTGAATCCGTTGAAATATTCGTGTTCGTATTCGCCCTTCACCTCGTCCACGAGTAGGAGGTGGATGTTTTTGGTGCGGGCGAGGATTGTGGACATGATATTGTCTTCGGTGAGGGCGTTGATGCTCTGCCCGAGTTTTTCGTAGTCGTGCTTGACCTCCACATTGACGCCGCGACGAGGATTCTTGTTGAAAAGGTACAACATACCGAGTCCGTACTTGAATTTTTCGTCCTTGAATCCGTATGCGCCGTATGCCGAGAGCATCAGGTTGGTGCTGAACTTGTTGCTCGTCCTTCCGCCAAACCTTATGCGCCAGCCCTCTATCTCATTGTGGCTGAGGAATTTGAAATACGGTCCAAACTCCCACCATTTCACCGGGTAATATCCGCCGATGAACATCTCCACAGTGTTGGTAATTGTCTTGAATACAGGTACTTCCTTGATGGAATCCACCATCTGGTAGATGTTGCGCTCCTTTTCGGTGAGGCTTTCGTGGCGCGACTGGCTCCAGTAATTGTCGTCCTTCTGATTGGCGCCGTCCTCCACGATGGTCTCCTCCACAGCCACCTGCGAGAATGTATTGTCGCTGAACGTGGGATTGATCTCAACATTGCGCCTTGTCATGGTTTTGCGCCCAAAGAATCCCATTGTGGAATCGGTGAAATTGATGTCCATAAACATCTCCTCCTTGGTGAGAAACCATGTGGAGTCCACATAATCGTATTCCTGAGTGATGATGTAATTGTTGATGTAATTGATATTGACATCAGTAGCCATCTTAGCCTGCACCTTCTTGACCGCCCACGTGGTGTCGGCCACCCACATGTCGCCGCTGAAGGTGAAGGTCTGCTTGTGCTTGGGGCGGAATGACAGGTGGTACAGGTAATGACCCTCCTGGTACGCGCTGTCGAGGAGGTAGAATTTGTAATTGGTCTTCCAAAAATCCGACAATGGCGATGCAAATTCGTGTCCGAATGCCGGGATGTAGTTTTTGTAGATGTTGGCGTTGATGTACATCTGACCCGTGTATTGCGATACGCTCTCATTCTCCACGCCGGATATTTTGGACGCCTTGATGACCTCCTTCTTGCGCTGCGGATTTTTGCGGTAGGACACGTCGGAGAGCGATTCTGTAATCATTACCGGCAGGAATACCTTGCCCGTCTCCGCCGAGGTGTCGGCGTAGTTCATGATGAAACTAAAATTGCGCAGTATGCCCTTGTCGGTGAAGTCGTCGTGGATGTTGTTGATATCGACCTCCATCTTGTTATAGACCTCGTATTTGTAGGAATCGAGGCGGTCGGGGTCGTTTTTCTTGCGGTTGGCGGCGACGTTGCGCATGATGCGCCATGCGGGGTTTTCGCCCGGGTGCACCACTATCTCGCCGAGCTCGTAATTGTCGGCGTCGAGCACCACGTTGACCTCCTGGTATGCCTCCCTCGTCACCTTATAAAAACAAGGCGTGTATCCCATCATCGAAAATTCCAGGGTGTCGCTGGTAGTATGCGCCTGGATGAAAAAATTGCCGTCCACGTCGGAGATGGTGCCGATGGTGGTGCCCTTGAATACGATGTTGACGAATGGCAGCGGCTCGCCGGTCTCCCCGTCGGTGACTGTGCCGCGCACCTTGGTCTGCGCCGTAGCTTCGATGCATAATACGGCGGCCATCAATATTGCTATCAAATATCTCATAATCAAAGCAAGTCTGTTGGTTAATGCGGTGCAAAATTAATCTATATTATTGAAACATCATCTTATTTTATAGTTAAAAAAAACAATTTTGCGATATAAATTTTGATAATATCGCGACAATGTAATATTTTTGTACCCGAATGTAAACACATCCTTTAATAAATACATGGACACTCTAATCAACCTGCTTACCGTCTGTGGCGCGATAGCGATGTTTCTCTTCGGCATGTCGCAGATGAGCAGCGGACTCGAGAAGTTTGCCGGCGAGCGGCTCGGCAAAATCCTTTCTGTAATGACCAAGCACCGTGTCATGGGCATCTTGACCGGTGTTGTGGTTACTGTAATGTTGCAATCAAGCTCAGCCACTACGGTGATTGTAGTGGGGCTTGTCACCTCGGGCGTGATGACCCTGCGCCAGAGCATCGGCGTCATCATGGGCGCCAACATCGGCACCACCGCCACCGTGTGGATAATCTCGGTGGTGGGCGAGATGGACATCGCCAAATTTGCCCTGCCGTTGCTTACGTGCTGCCTGCCGGCGTTCTTCATCAAGCGCAGCAAAATCAAGATCATCTCACAGACCATCATGGGCTTCTCGCTCCTATTCCTCGGTCTTGCGTACTTGCAGGACGCCGCCGAAGCCCTCAACCTCAATACGCGCGTCGCCGACCTGCTCAGCCATCTCGATTGCGACAGGTATTACGCCATACTGCTCTTTGTGCTTGTGGGCGCGGTGATAACGGCTGTTGTGCAGTCGTCGGCAGCCACAATGGCTATTACATTGATGCTCTTCGGTATGAACATCCCCGGATTTGGATTCTACCAGGCTGCTGCATTGGCTATGGGTCAAAATATTGGTACTACGGCTACGGCTCTGCTCGGCTCTATGACTGGCAATAGGATGTCGCGCCGTGCTGCTATGGCGCACATGCTCTTCAATGTGATTGGCGTGGTGATAATATTGCCAGTGATATATTGGACGTGTGACGCCGTGAGCTGGTTTGTGAACGATGTGATGCACTCCGACGGCAATCCCAAGTTTAAGCTCTCGATGTTCCACACAGCCTTCAATGCTTTCAATACGCTGTTGCTTGTATGGTTTGTGCCGCAGATAGAGAAAGTGGTCTATCGCCTTGTGCCAGCTACGGAGGAGGAAGAGGACTTCAGGCTCAAATACATTCCTACGGGTGCCATCAGCTCCACATCGGAAGTTGCCATTGGCGAAGTGCAAAACGAAATCATCACCTTTGCCGAGCGTTGCAAGAAGATGTTTGGAATGGTGAAGAATTTGATGACTGTAGAAAAGGAGAGCGAGTTCACGAACCTCTTGGAGCGTGTGACCAAATACGAGGGCATCACCGACAAGATGGAGATAGAAATCGCCAACTATATTAATAAGGTGATGGAGGCGGGCGGACTCACCACCGAATCCAAGCGCAAGCTGCTCAAGATGCTCAAACTCGTCTCTGAGCTTGAGAGTATCGGAGATTCGTGCAACAACCTCGGACGCACACTCAGTCACAAGCGCGAAAAGAAGCTCGAATTTACGCAGGAGCAGCAGGACAATATCAATATGATGCTCCAGTACATCGACAAGGCGCTTGACAATATGATATACATGCTCAACAACACCGAGAAGAAATTTGACCTCACCACCACCTTTAATATAGAGAAGGACATCAATACCTACCGCAAGATGCTCAAGGAGCGCAGCATCCAGGACATCAACGACAATAAGTACAGCTACGAGCTCTGCGTGTCGTACATGGACTTCATCAACGAGTGCGAACACCTCGGCGATTACGTCATCAATGTAGTCCAGGCAAGCAACTACACGGGCTCAGAAGGCTGATTGCGAAAAAAAGTGCATTTTTTACAATAAATAATTTGGCGGAACAAAAAAATGGTTCTATCTTTGGAGCCAGAATAGAATAACACTTAACATTCATTACTAATTTATAAAAACAATACTTAAAATGAAAAGAAAATTTTTCACGCTTGCACTTGCAGGCTTGGTTGCATTCTCGTTCGTAGGTACATCCTGCGGTGATGACGACGACGACAAGACTGAACCCACTCCTGTTGTAAATCCTAACGACCAGAATAAGGATGAGAACAAGAACACCGAGGAGAACAAGGAGAACACCGAGAACAAGGAGAACACCGAGAACAAGGAGAACACCGAGAACAAGGAGAACCAGGGCGGAGAAGAAGTAGAAGGCCTTGCATTGGATCTTTCTACTATTTGGTCGCAGTTCAGTGATGTTACGAACAACGAGGACGGCTCTGTAACTCTCACAATGTCGGAGGGTGACGCTGATTGGAAGAAGGGCGAATTCGGTTTCGTAATTCCTGCTGACAAGCAGGAAGGCAACTACAAGAAGTTTGTCATCAAATACAAGAATGCTTCAGCCAATGAAAATGTTGGATGTGTATTCCACTTCGAATCTGAGCAGGTAAGCTGGATTAGCGGCGAGGCTGCAAACGCCGCAAAGTTTGCTATCGAGGAAGGTGAAGATGTCAAGACTTTGACTCTCGTTCCCGAAGCTCCTGCTGACAAGATGGGCACCGTTCGAATCTTCGATTTCGGAACTGGTAATACAATCACTATCATATCGGTTACAGCTTGCGAGTAATCTGACAACGGTACTACAACACCAATCAGGTTAATTACCCAAGGAATTTAAGACCGCCTTTGTGCATTGCATCGAGGCGGTCTTTCTTTAGGAAGTGTATGATGCAGTAAATAAGGCATTTACGTAAACGATAGAAAAAAAATGAAAAAAAATGCAGAAAAAATTTGGAGAAATAAAAATTTGGTTTTAAATTTGGAGCGTAATTAATAAACCAATTACATTGTATTATTAACTTATCTAAAACAACACACATTATGAAGAGAAAATTTTTCATGCTCGCCCTCGCAGGCTTGGTAGCATTTTCATTCGTAGGTACATCCTGCGGTGACGACGACGATGATGACACCCCGGTTAACAACAACCAGCAGAAGCCGGCGGATGAGAACAAGGACAACACCGAGAACAAGGACAACAAGGACAACAAGGACAACAACGGCGGTGGCACAACAACAGAAGAGAAGAACCACGTACTTGTGATTCAGTCCAAAGACATGACGTCAGCACCGTGGGATTCGCAGTTCTGGTTGCTTTCCACCACACAGTTCAACAACGATGACACGTGGGAGGTTTCTATGAAGATTAAGTGCGATGTTGCCATTATCGGTACTATCAACAAAAATGACAAGGGTGAAGATCAGGCTGAACTCCAAGGTATCGGTACTCAGCTTCACGAAGCTCCTGGCGCGTATGCACACTGGAATGCTTTGGGTGGAATCCCGTTCACAACGGAATGGACAGAATTCACTAAGACAGGCACATTCTCTGGTATTCCTGATGGCAAGGCTTGTGTATCCGTTGCTTTCAACCTCAACGAGTTCAACCCTGCTAACAAGTACTACTTTGATGACATTGTGTTCAAGGTAAACGGTACTGCAGTTATCACCAATGGTAACTTCGAGACAGAAGACTTCAGCTCGTTCGTTTACAAGACAGCTGGCGAGAATGTTGGCGATGATGGTGGTGCTGGTATTGTAGCTCCTACTAAAGATATGTTGGTTGAGACCGACGAAATCGTAATCGAAGCCGCAGAGTAGTTTCTGAGACAGACATTGATACACAAAGTCATTGTTCCCCGAACAAAGGCACAATGACACAACCCCACAATTATTAAACCCACATTGAAATCTGATTTCGATGTGGGTTTAATTTTTTTTTATACCGTGGATTCACGTTGTTTTGTACCGTGGATTCACGTTGTTTTGTACCGTGGATGCACGTTGTTTTATACCGTGGATTCACGTTGTTTTATACCGTGGATTCACGTTGTTTTATACCGTGGATTCACGTCATATTGTTCCGTGGGTTCACACCCACGGCTAAGTGCTGTCGCCACTACGTGGCTTGAATTCCGTTGGGATAATTAAACCAAGTCCTGAAGGGATGAAATATAAAGACGGGGGTGTGCCCACCCCGTCTGGTTTATTGATTCAACGTATAATTGTACAGATAGTTGTCGGCGTTGCCGGCGAGGAGGCTGAATTTTAGGTTTTTGCCGAGCTTGGAGATGGAGTAATCGGTGGTGCCTTGCAATGGGAAGCCGTCGCACAGCTTGCCTTGGTTGTTAAAGAGAAACATCAGCCCCTGCGCCCTGCAAGTGACGCCTATCCTGACGTCGTTGGGGGCGAATTGGAATATGCCGGGGCGTCCCACCTTGTCGTCAAAGCCATAATAAAACGCCTCCGAACCATCGGCGCGGAATACGTGCAGCGATTCCTGGTCGGTGAAGATGTATTCGTTGGTGCCGTTGCCGTCTATGTCCTTGAGTACAAAATGGTGGTCGGCTGAAAAATTCTTGAATGTCTTTGACTTGCACGAGCCGTCGGTGTAGATGTACTTGATTTCGCCCGCCGAATTGCTTGTCACAAACCTCGTCTCTATGCCGTCGCCCGCCTCGAGGTAGAACAGCGAATTGCGCGATTTGGTGAAACTGTTGGTGACATTGATGCGCACTTCGCCGCGCCGGTTCACGATGTAGGTCTTGAGATTGTCGGCGAAAATGAGGTAATCATTGTCCTCTATGCGGAAAAATTGCACCGGGCTTACAAGCGGCTCGTTGGTGCGCAGCGGCGTCCAAGTGTCGAGCTGTACGCCCTCTTTGGTATATACGTACAGGCAACGGTCGGTGCAGGGCACAAATATGCGGTAGTCGCGTGTGCCGTCGTAGTCAAATACTGAAATCTCCGTCGATACCTTGGCGGGCAGCGTCACGGGGAAGTTGGCGAGGTAATTGCCATTGCGGTCGAGGGCGTGCAGGAAGTTTTCGGTGGCAAATACGTATTGTTTTTTGCCATTGCCGTAATAATCGATCTGATATATCTGGCTTGTGATAGGCTCGCCAATGAGTTTGCAAAATTCGCGCTTGCCCATATTGTCAAAAAGGTACATACGGTATGTCTCATCCTGGACAATGATGTCCTTTTCGCCGGTATCGTGGCGGCTCACTATCTGCGGCTTGCCGCGTATCGTGGTGTCGGTTCTGGCTATCCATGATACGTACCTCTCCGCCTCCGTGTATGCGCTGTACATGAGGGCGGCGTTGGTGTAGAATACGTCGCTCTCCTTATTGTGGCTGTATTGCAGCGCAAGGGAGCGTATGTTGTGCAGTTTTGCGAAATTGGCGGCAATGTCGTTGGCATTGCTCTTAGAGAGGTTTTTGCAGATTTCGTTTTGCGAGTAGGCGATGTCAACATAGTAATAGAGATTGCTCTTTTCGTTGACGTACTCGGTGAAAGTTTTGTAGGTGGAGTTGTTGTCGAGGGTCTTGCCGTTGTCGATGGCGTTGGCGTATTCCGCGAGAGAGTTCACCGACTTGCCGAATACAGCAAGCTCCTTGTATATCATCATGAATTCCGATTCGGCGGAGAATATCCTGCCGAAGTACGAATTGAAGGCGTGCTTGATCGGGAATTTGTAGATGTTGTACGTGTTGCCTTTGGATGTCGTGGCGCGGAACAGGCCGTCTTTGTCGGCGATTTTGTCGCGCTGGCGGTATTTTTTGCACAGCGACGCCATCTCCTTCTCGAAGTGGTCGGCGTCGTGCAGCTCCGCAGTGATGTAGTGGTCGTTGCTCCTGCCCGCAAGGCTGTAAGTGCACGAAAATTCGGTGATGCGCTCTTTGATGTGGGTGTAGAGGATTTCGCCGAAATTGACGTTGTAAGTCTTGCGGATGCGCTCGTTGTTAGCCTCGTAGTCGGCGTGCTTGCCAGCCGAGTGGAGGTGGTTTTTGTAATCGTTTTCAAAAAGGTGCATGTCGCTGATGCCCAACGACACGAATGCCGTAGTCTTGGACGGCAGGTACTCGTGGCAATGATTGGGCACTGGCAGCTGCGACTTGATGATGCCGAGCATCTGCGACGGTCTGCTGCAATCGGTGTAGCCCGCGCAGGTGGCAACTTGTTTCTGTATCGAGATGTCAAGCACCGACCAGTTGGAGTGTTCGGCGATGGTGTTGCTGGCGTTTTTGCTGAAATCGCCGGCAAACATCTCGCTCAGTTTCTTGTAATTGAATATCAGCACGGCGGTCACGTTGGTGCCGGCTGAGGTGAGGAGTTTTTTGAGCGACTTGTCTTCCTGCATGTCGGCTGAGCGGCTGTGTATGTGCCTTACAGCCTGCTCTACGGTGAGGCGCGACGTGCTCGCTAAGAAATAGCCGTTGGTATATGTGCAGAAGAATACCGGGGGTGCGTCTGCGGTATTCGGTTCGTAAATCATGAAGATGGAGGTCTTGTCGTAGGTGCGTTTTTGCAATCCAAGCCCGATGCTGTGTATGTACTTGTCAATGAAACTCATCAGCGTGTTGTAATCCTGTGTCACGAGTTTCACGCCGAATAGTGCGCTCGTCTTATTGACGCCGTCCCTGTGAAACGACACCATCGCGCTCTTGCCTTGCAGCAATGAACGTATCGCGCTGTGGTTTTTGGAAATTGTGTCTAACGTATTGATGGCCTTGGCGGCGTTCCCAAGCCTCGGGAGCCTGCTGAGCTGCGCCCATATCTGCGAATTGTCGGAGAGGGCTGTGCATAATGCGCACAGGTCGGACGCCTTTACGATGACTCCGGCGTCGTTGGGTACGGCGAGGAGTATGCCATAATCCACTTCAGCCTCGTCGTCGCAGCTGGTATAGCCACACGACATCGACAGAAGCAACGACAGCATTATTATATTTATATTCCACCTTGTATGTTTGTTCATTTCCTTGTACACTCTTTGTTGCTATTGCAAGCCTTCCCTTACCTCGTCTTTGCTCAGCTGGTAAGTCTTCAGCCCAAATTCCTTGATGACCGCAAAGAGATGCTCGAAGAATGCCGACTGAATCTTCTCAAAGCTTGCCCATTCGGTGATTTTGGTGAAGCAATACACTTCGAGTGGAATGCCGGTGGAAGTCTGCTGCATCTGGCGGACCATCAAATGTCCATTTTCAACAAATGTGCCATCTTTTACGATGATGCGTTTCTTTACCTCCGTGGGCTTCAACTTGTTGTTGATGTAGGTGATAGCCTTGGTGCGCGTGACGGGGTAGAACACCTTCTTGTCCTTCTTGTCCACCTCGAGGTCGTCCTGGAAGTCTTTGGAGAATTTGTCGATGTCCTTGATGATTGTGTGCCCCTTGAACTCCTTGAGGTAGTCGGCGGCCTCTGCGCCAAACATCTTGATGAAATCTTCCTTGTCGTCCACGCTATATACCTCGAGGGTGTATGATTTGGAGGTCTTTCTCTGGGGCTTGGTTGGCTTGGTGGCGGCGGTGACGGACGCTACCAATGCCGCGATGCCTTCTTCCTTGGGGGCTGCGGGTTTTTCTTCGTTGGTGATGGTTATTGTGGTTGGTTTCAATTTCTTGAATACCTGGAAGTTGGCGCGGATGTACAGTTCAATGTACTTGCGGAACAATTCGAGGTTGGTAATCACCTGTTTGCCAAATACCTGGAGGTTGTCGTTGTGGTCGGCGGTCTCCTGGACGCGCTGCTCCACGTATTCGGTCATAATCGGGATACTCTTGGCGCGGTTGATGAGCTCCGGCGTGGCGATGGACACCGAATTGGCGTCAATCATAATGGTGCGCTTGATGCGGCGCGCCTCCATATCCTGCATGTTGCTCCAATTGATGAACGATTCCATCATCAGGTTTGCCGTCGGAACGGTGACCACGGAATTGTCAAAGTTTCTCACCTTGATGGTATTGAGCGTAATCTCAACGACATTGCCCTCGATGTTGCGTCCCGACATTGTGATCCAGTCGTTCATCTTCACCATGTCGAGCGAGGTCAATTGTATGCTCGCCACAAAACCCGATATTGAATCCTTGAACACCAACATCAGCAACGCCGAGATGCCGGCGAGTCCACCGAAGAGCGAGAGCGGGTTTTCGCCGATGATGATGGATATGATGCCGAATCCGCCAAGGAGTCCCACGACAATCTTCGCCACCTGTATGTATCCACGGATGTTGGTTTTGCGTCCCTTCTGCGTGAGGATGTCGATGAGCATGTCATGCACGGCGTCAATGGCACGGAATAGGATTATTATCAACGAAAATACATTCCACGAGTAGCACAGGTGCCTGATGGTTTCCACCCAATCATCGTCGCTCACGGCAAATTGTATCAGGTAATAGATGTACGCCGCCGGGAATATCTGGCTCAATGGCTCCACCACCTTGTGGGTGACAAGGAGGTCGTCGTACTTATTGACAGTCCTTGTGACTATCTCGTGTACAATCCTGATGATGATATACTTTGCAATCACCCAGCTCAGCGCACTGATGCAGCCGATGAAGATGAAGTTGATGATGTTCTTCAACAGGGTAGCGGTGTCGCGGCTCCAACCCCAACCTCTAAAAGTCCCCTCCAGGTAATTTGACAAATCACCGAATATTTCTATCAAAAAGTCTGTCATTTTTTTGAATATTTCTTACGTGGTACATATTATGCTGCAAAGTTAAGCCTTTGATTTTTGATTTCAAAAAAAAGTTTGTTACTTTGCGCAAAATTTTCAAAGATGTTCAAGATAGGAAACATAGAGATACCGCATTACCCGCTGATACTGGCTCCGATGGAGGACGTTACCGACGTGTCGTTCAGGTATATATGCAAGCAGTACGGCGCGGATTTGATGTACACTGAGTTTATTGCGAGCGAGGCTCTCATCCGCAATATCGACAAGACTGTCAAGAAGATGCACCTCGAGGACCACGAGCGTCCCGTCGGCATCCAGATATACGGGCACGACCCCGACCACATGGTGGAGGCGGCGAGGATGGCGGCGGAGATGAAGCCCGATATTATTGATATCAATTGTGGCTGCCCCGTCAAAAAAATCGCTACACGTGGCGACGGCGCGGGACTCCTGCAGACTCCCGACCTCATGGTGGAGATAGCCCGCCGTGTGGTGGAGGCTGTGCCAGAAATCCCCGTCACCGTCAAGACCCGCCTCGGCTGGGACGACAATACAAAGATAATCGTGCCTCTCGCCGAGCGTCTCCAAGATACAGGCATTCAGGCTCTTGCAATACACGGACGCACGAGGATGCAGCTTTACAAGGGCGAGGCTGACTGGACGCTCATTGGCGAGGTCAAGAATAATCCCCGGATGCACATCCCAATCATCGGCAATGGCGACGTCGATTCGCCGCAAAAGGCAAAGGAAATGATTGACCGCTACGGCGTGGACGCCATCATGATAGGCAGGGCTGCGGTGGGCTGTCCGTGGATTTTCAAGACAACAAAAGAATATCTTGCGACCGGCGTACTCCCGACCGAACCCGACGTGCATGAGCGTGTTCGCCTTGCCAAACTCCAGCTCACCAAATCGATGGAGTGGAAGGGCGACAAACGCGGCATCCTTGAGATGCGCCGTCATTACTCGCAGTATTTCAAGGCGTTGCCCGATTTCAAGAATTACAGGATGAAGTTGGTGACGTCAATGGACGTGGA
>JAEEGL014629052.1_pt1 | contig 14547 bp, 12 predicted proteins | sample 9134231 | NCBI WGS metagenome assembly JAEEGL01 (sample SAMN16246548, study PRJNA631951) | gut metagenome | biome: gut microbiome; feature: rumen; material: fiber-attached | host: Bos | place: Iran: Karaj | collected 2018-10
GGTCTCCCGGTCCCTGGCCGCCTGCGAAGGCGCGGTCCTGGTGGTGGACGCCTCCCAGGGCATCGAGGCCCAGACCCTGGCCAACACCTACCTGGCCATCGACCACGACCTGGAGGTGGTGCCGGTCATCAACAAGATCGATCTGCCCGCCGCCGATCCCGAACGGGTCGCCCAGGAGATCGAGGACATCATCGGCCTGCCGGCCATGGACGCCCCCCGGATCTCCGCCAAGCAGGGCGTGGGCATCGAGGACGTGCTGGAGCGCATCGTCACCGACATCCCCGCCCCCAAGGGCGACCCCGAGGCGCCCCTGCAGGCGCTGATCTTCGATTCCGTCTACGACAGCTACAAGGGCGTCATCGTCTACCTGCGGGTGATGCAGGGACGCGTCACCCCCGGCATGCGGGTGCGCCTCATGTCCACCGGCGCCGAGTTCCAGGTGGTGGAGTGCGGCGCCATGGGCGCCGTCAGCCTGGTGCCCTGCGGGTCCCTCTCCGCCGGAGAGGTGGGCTATTTCACCGCCTCCATCAAGACCGTGCGGGACACCCAGGTGGGCGATACCGTCACCGACGCGGAGAGGCCCGCCGCCGGTCCCCTGCCCGGGTACCGCAAGGTGACCCCCATGGTCTTCTGCGGCATCTACCCCGCCGACGGCGCCCGCTACCCGGATCTGCGGGACGCCCTGGAAAAGCTCAACCTCAACGACGCTTCCCTCTCCTTTGAGCCGGAGACTTCCCTGGCGCTGGGCTTCGGCTTCCGGTGCGGGTTTTTGGGGCTGCTGCACCTGGAGATCATCCAGGAGCGGCTGGAGCGGGAATACAATCTGGACCTGATCACCACGGCGCCCTCGGTGGTCTACTACCTCAACATGACCGACGGGCAGCGCCTGCGGCTGGACAACCCCACCAACTACCCCGATCCCTCCCTGATCGCCTCGGCGGAGGAGCCCTTCATCAAGGCCTCCATCTACACCCCGGCGGCTTACGTGGGCTCCATCATGGAGCTGTGCCAGAACCGCAGAGGCGTCTTCCTCGACCAGAAATACCTGGACACCGACCGGGTGGAGATCATCTACCGCCTGCCCCTCAACGAGGTGATCTACGATTTCTTCGACGCCCTCAAGTCCCGCACCCGGGGCTACGCGTCCTTTGATTACGAGTTCGATTCCTACCAGCCCTCCCGCCTGGTGAAGCTGGATATCCTGCTCAACGGCGAGGCGGTGGACGCCCTTTCCTTCATCGTCCACGAGGACGGGGCCTATCCCCGGGCCCGCAAAATGTGTGAAAAGCTCAAGGAAGTCATTCCCCGGCAGCTCTTCGAGGTGCCGATCCAGGCCGCCGTGGGCGGGCGCATCATCGCCCGGGAGACCGTCAAGGCCATGCGCAAGGACGTCCTCGCCAAGTGCTACGGCGGCGACATCACCCGCAAGAAGAAGCTGCTGGAAAAGCAGAAGGAGGGCAAGAAGAGGATGCGCCAGGTGGGCAGCGTCGACGTGCCCCAGGAGGCCTTCCTCTCCGTGCTGAAGCTGGATGAATAAGGGCGTCTACGTTCACGTTCCCTTTTGCGTCAGAAAATGCCCCTACTGCGATTTTTACTCCGCCCCCGCCGATGGGGAGACCCGCCGGGCCTACGCCGCCGCGGCTGTCCGGGCCCTGGAGAGGGCGCCCTGGGAGTTTACGGCGGACACCCTGTACTTGGGCGGAGGCACCCCCACCCTGCTGGAGGCGGAGGATCTGCTGCGCATCCGCAGAGCCGCGGAGCGCCGCTTCGGCCTCTCCGGGGCCGAATGCACCCTGGAGGCCAATCCCGGCACGGTCTCGCCGGAGGCCCTTCGCCGCCTGGCGGAGGGGGGCTTTGACCGGATCTCCTTCGGCGTGCAGGCCCTCAGCGACGGCCTGCTGCGCTCCCTGGGGCGGATCCACAGCGTCCGGGAGGCCCTGAGGGCTCTGAAGGACGCCGCGAGAGCCGGTTTCCGGCATATTTCCGCCGATCTGATGCTGGCGGTGCCGGGCCAGACCCCCGAAGAGATCCGCCGGAGCGTAAAGATCCTGGCGGAGACCCCCGCCGACCATCTCTCCTGCTATCTTCTCCAGATCGAGGAAGGGACCCCCTTCTTCGGCGCCGTTTCGCCCCCGGAGGAGGACTTTGCCGCCCAGTGCTACGAAGCGGCTGCCGACGCCGCCGAGGAGGCGGGCTTTCTCCAGTACGAGATCTCCAACTTTGCCCGGAGCCCCGAGGCCCGCAGCCGCCACAACCTGCACTACTGGCGGGACGAGGAATATCTGGGCGTGGGCCCCGCGGCCCATTCCTTTATGGAGGGAAAACGCTTTTTCTTTCCCCGGGACGCCGCCGCCTTCCTCAGGGCGGAGGATCCCTGGCGCCTGACGGTCCCCGACGGCGCCGGCGGGGACGGGGACGAGCGGGTCCTGCTGGGCCTGCGCCTGACGGAAGGGATCGATCCCGCCGTCCTGGGACGGCAGGCCGGAGAAGAACTGCGCCGCAGGGCCGCGCCCTTCGTCGCCGCGGGCCTGATGCGGGACGCCGGCGGCCGCCTTTCCCTCACCCGCAGGGGTTTTCTCGTTTCCAACAGCGTCATCGCCGCCCTCATCGGATGACGCCGCCACCATCCCGAAAAAAGGAGGACTGACCATGGTTGAGCCCCTCTCCTGGCTGGCGCTGCGCTACAGCGTACCGGCGAAGCCCTCGCGCTCCCGGGTATACGTATGGAGACACCTGCGGGCCATGGGCGCCCAAAGCACGGCTCCCGGCCTGGCGGTCCTGCCGGACCGGCCGAGGAACGTGGCCGCTTTCGAGGCCCTGGCGGAGGACGTGCGGGATTTCGGCGGGGAAGCCCTGCTGATCCGTTTCTCTTTTTTGAAAAAGTCGGAAGAAGAGGCCATGAAAAAGCGCTTCGCCGCCTCCGCGGACCGGGAGAAGCAGGCCCTTCTGCGGCGCTGCGGGGAGCTGACCGAGCAGCTGGAGAGCCGCTCCGGAAAGCCCTCTTCCGCCCTGCTGCGGGAACTCAAACAATCCGTGCAGCGCCTGGAACAGCTCTCCCCCGAGGACGCCCCCTCGCCCAAAAGCGAGCTGCGGGCGGCGGCGGACGAGATCCGGGAGGCCCTGCTCACGCTGCCGGCGGAGGTGCGGGCCCTTCTGCGGGGAGACCCGTGATCCCCCCTTCCCGGGATCCTCTCAGACAAAAAGCTCCGGCGGAAGGCCCTTTGGGGCCTTCCGCCGGAGTTTCGTTTCTTTACTGACTGCGGGGGCTCACTCTCCGTCCCGCCGGTCCTCGTCCCGCAGGCTGCCGCCGCAGTGTTTGCAGACGCTCTCCCCCCAGCTGCTCCCCAGCCGGGCCCCGCAGTGGGGGCAGCGCAGGAAGAGCCTGGAGAAGGCGAACCCCAGCAGCGCCAGGGCCACGGCCACCGCCGCGGGGATCCGCCGGTCCGCGATATCGAACAAATATCCCGACGCCATGCTGAGGGCCGCCAGGATCAGGATCCCGTAGAGGACCCGTTCAGCCGTTCTGAGCTTCAAAAGCATACACTCCTTTGGACCGCTCCCCCGTCCCCGGGGCCCCGGTCAGGGCTCCCACTTGTCGCTGAGGGACTCGATCTGGGAGGCGAATTTCGCCAGGTTCTTGTTGGTGCCTCCGCGGTTGCGCTCGATGACCTCCATCAGGCGGCGGCCGGCGGCCACCAGGCGCTTGAACATATTCTCCGCCCGCTGAGCGGCGTAGTCCTTCTTGACGGGACGGGCCTCCGCCACGTACTCGAACTCGCCGGAAGCCAGATCGAACCGGGTGCCGGAGTAGGGCGCCATGGCGTCGTAGCCCTTTTCCCGCAGCTCCTCCGCGTAGGCGTCGCAGACCTCCGGGTCTCCGTGGACCACGAAGACCTTCTGGGGCTTTTCCTCAAAATGCTCTATCCAGGCGATGAGGCCGTCGTGATCCGCGTGGCCGCTCATGCCGGTGAGCTGGAGGATCTCCGCGTTGATGGTGATGTGCTCGCCGAAGAGGTTGACGCTTTCGGCGCCGTCCACGATGGCCCGACCGGTGGTGTTGATCGCCTGGTATCCCACGAAGAGGATGGTGCATTCCCTGCGCCACAGGTTGTGCTTGAGGTGGTGCTTGATGCGGCCCGCCTCGCACATGCCGCTGGCGGAGATGATCACCTTGGGCGTGGGATCGAAGTTGATCATTTTGGACTCTTCCGCGGTGACCGCCAGCTTCAGCCCCTCGAAGGAGATGGGGTTGATCCCTCTGCGCAGCAGTTCCATGGTCTCTTCGTCGTAGCACTCCATGCTGTTCTCATGGAAAATATTGGTGGCGGAGACCGCCAGGGGGCTGTCCATGTAGACCAGGTAGTTGTGGCCGGTGACCAGCTTTTTCTCCCGGATCTCCCGCAGGAAATACAGCATCTCCTGGGTGCGCCCCACGGCGAAGGAGGGGATCACCACGTTGCCGCCCCGATCGAAGGTGCGCTGCATGATCTCCGCCAGGATCCTGACGGAATCGGGGCGCTGGGCCGCGTGCTTGCGGGTGCCGTAGGTGGATTCAGTGAGGACGTAGTCGGCCTCGCTGATATACACGGGATCCCGGATGATGGGCTGCTCCAGGTTGCCGATGTCGCCGGAAAAGACGATCTTCTTCGTGACGTCCCCCTCGGTGACCCACACCTCGATGGAGGCGGAGCCCAGCAGGTGCCCCGCGTCGATGAAGCGCACCTCCACGCCCTCGGTCAGGACGAATTTTTCTTCATAGGGGTGAGGCACGAATGCAGCGATGGCCGCCTCCGCGTCCTCCATGGTGTAGAGGGGCACGAAGGGATCCCGGCCGGCGCGCTTTCCCTTGCGGTTGCGCCACTCGGCTTCAAACTCCTGGATGTGGGCGGAGTCCCGCAGCATGATCCCGCAGAGGTCCGCGGTGGCGTCCGTGGAGTGGATCTTCCCTGCGAAGCCCTGCTTGCACAGCAGGGGCAGTTTGCCGGAGTGATCGATGTGCGCGTGGGTGAGCAGGACGAAGTCGATCTCCCCCGGGGCCACGGGGATGCCCTCGTTCTCAAAGCGGTCCACGCCCTGTTCCATGCCGTATTCCACCAGGATCTTCTTTCCGCAGGCCTCCAGGTAGTAACAGCTGCCGGTGACTTCATGGGTGGCGCCGAGAAATGTCAGCTTCATAGTAACGCCTCCTTTGGAGAACGCGCCGCGCGGGAAGGCGGCGGCGCAGATACACGTCGTATTATAATTATAGCGTTTTACACCCGATTTGTCACCGATTTAAGAAAAATTTCACAAGCGGCCGGGGCCGCCCTTCTCCGCCGCCCTTGCGCCGGCGGAAAAAACGCGGTATCCTTGCAGGCAGAGAACTTCCGAAGGAGGGCGGGGAATGGACAGGGCCATCCTGCACTGCGACTGCAACAGTTTTTACGCCTCGGTGGAGACCGTGCTCGACCCCTCTCTGGGAGCCGGCCCCATGGCGGTCTGCGGCGATCCCGAAAGCCGCCACGGGATCATCCTTGCCAAAAACGAGGCGGCGAAGGCCTTCGGGGTCCAGACCGCCGAGACCCTCCGGCAGGCCCTGAGCAAGTGCCCGGGGCTGCGCCTGGTGAGGCCCCACCGGGACCAGTATCTTCTCTTTTCCCGCCGGGTGAACGCCATCTACCAGCGCTACACGGATCTGGTGGAGCCCTTCGGCATCGACGAGTCCTGGCTGGACGTCACCGGGAGCATGCACCTCTTCGGGACGCCAAAGGAGATCGCGGACCGGCTGCGCCGGGAGGTGCGGGAAGAGACCGGCCTTACCATCTCCGTGGGCGTTTCTTTCAACAAGGTCTTCGCGAAGCTGGGCTCGGATTATAAAAAGCCGGACGCCACCACCCTCATCTCCCGGGAGGACGTGGAGCGGATCGTCTGGCCCCTGCCGGTGCAGGCCCTGCTCTACGTGGGCCCCGCGGCCCAGAAGGAACTCAATTCCCTGTACATAGAGACCATCGGCCAGCTGGCCAAGGCCGACCGGACCATGCTCTCCCGACGGCTTGGCCGGCTGGGGGAGATCCTCAGCGATTACGCCAAGGGCCTGGACGACTCCCCCGTCCTTCCCGCGGGAGAGGAGCGGGAGGTCAAAAGCGTGGGCAACGGTACCACCTTCCGCCGGGACCTGATCGGGGAAAAGGACGTCCGGGTGGGCGTCGCCATCCTGGCGGAGGAGGTGGCCATGCGCCTGCGCAAAAAGCAGCTCTGCTGCCGCACGGTCCAGCTCACCCTGCGGGACGCCGCCTTCGGCACCATCACCCGCCGGCAGGGCCTGGAGCCCCCCACCTCCCTGGCGGGGGAGCTGACGGAGGCCTGCCTGGCCCTTTACCGGGCCAACTGGGCTCCGGGAAAGCCCGTGCGCATGCTGACGGTGACGGCCCTGAACCTCCTGCCCGCCCAGGCGGAGTACGAAGTGCAGACCTCCTTCTTCGATTCCTCCGGCTCCCGCCGGGACAGGCAGCGGCGGCTGGAGCGGACGGTGGACGCCCTGCGGGAAAAATACGGCCGGGGCGTGCTCTCCTCCGCCGCCGCCCTGGGGGCCGACTTTCTCGGGGAAAGCCCCCCGGAGGAAGAGGCCCCCGATCACGGAAAAGAAGGACGCGGCTCCTGAAGGGTCCCGCCGGACCGATCACGCAAAGATCCCCGGAGAACGCCGAAGCGCTCTCCGGGGATCCTCTTTTTTTATTCGCCTTTCAGGCCCGCAGCCCCTTTTCGGCCGCCATCTTTTCGAAGAGTTCCGCCATGCGGTCGATGGCCGCGAAGCTGTCCGCGTCTTCCCCGAAGCAGCCGATGATGATGCGGATATGGCCTTTTCCGCCCTCGCCGTAGAAGGCGCCGTCGTTGGTGCTCACCTTCGCCTCTTCCACCAGGCGCCGCACCACCGTGCCGCTGTCCCCCAGCGCCGATACGTTGACCCACGCGAAGAAGCCCGCCTCCGGCAGGCCCATGGAAACCCCGGGGATCCGGTTGAAGCGCTGGGCGGCGTACCGGGCCCGGCGCTCGTATTTTTCGATATAGCCCCGGATAAAGCCGTCGTCCCGCACGGCGGGCAGGACCGCCGCCTGGGCCAGGGTCCCGGCGGCTCCCTGGCAGTTGACCGCCGCTCCGTAGAGCACGTCCATGATCTCGTCCTGGGCGAAGGTCCACCCCACCCGGAAACCGCTGAGCCCCATGCCCTTGGAGGCGGAGCAGACCGTCACGGTGCGCTCCCACATGCCGGGAAGGGCCGCCATGGTGACCATCTCGCTGCCGAAGAGGGCCGTATCCTCAAAGGCCTGGTCCACCACGCAGATCAGGTCGTTGCGCACGCAGAAAGAGGCCAGGTCCGTGAGCTCCCGCCTGGTAAAGCAGGCGCCGGTGGGGTTGCAGGGGTTGTTGAGCAGGACGACCTTCGTGCGGTCCGTCAGGCGTTTTTCGTACTCCCCGATCCTCAGGTGCCAGCCGTCCTCCTCAAAGGTGGGCACCCGCACCGTCACGCCTCCCAGGAGCTCCGGATCGGAAAAATTGTTGGGATAGGCGGGATCGTGGGCCAGCACCTCGTCCCCGGGGCCCACCCAGAGGGACAGGGCGAACATCAGCCCCACGTCGGAGCCGGGGTTGATGATGACGTTCCGGTCCGGGTCCACGGCCAAGCCGGTCTTGCGGCGGATCCGCTCCGCCAGGGCCCGGCGCAGCTCCGGCGACCCGATGGGCATATAGTAATGGGAGGCCGTGCCCTCGGAAATGACGCGCAGGGCTTCCCGGGTCACCGCCTCCGGGGTGGAAGGATCCGGCAGAAAGGGATCCGCCCAGCTCATCATGGCCACCCCCTGGGCCCGCATGCGTTCCTGCACGTTGCCCACGTCGGCCTTCTGGGCCTGGGAGAAGAGCCCGCCTTCCATTTTGGCGAAGGCAGGCTTCATTTTATTCCTGATAAGTCCCATTATACTTTTCCGGCCATGACCGCCCGAAGCCCCGCTTCGACGCGGTTGAGGCCCTCCTCCAATATTTCTTTGCTGGTGGCAAGGCAGATGCGCACGTGGCCTTCGGAACCGGGGCCGAAAAAGCGCTGCCCGCCGGGCACGATGGCCACGCGGTATTTTTCCCTGAGGAGCGCGGTCAGGTCCTCGGCCCGCATGCCGGTCTCCCTGATATCCGCGTAAAGGATGAAAGTTGCCTCGGGCTTGCGGGCCCGGATGCCGGGCATGGCTTCGATCCGCCGCAGGGCGTAGTCCCGGTTCTCCGTCACGTGCTCGATCAGCCGGTCCACCGCGTAATAGCTTTTCTCGCAGCAGGCGATCCCCGCCACCTGGGAGAGGGAGGAAATGCCGCCGATGGTAGTCTCCGCCATGGAGGCCTCCAGGATCTTTTCGAACAGCTCCGGATCGGTGCAGTAGGCGCAGCCGATGCGCAGCCCCGCCACGCCGAAGCTCTTGGAAAAGCCGAAAACCGAGGCCGTGCGGGCGTTGCGCTGATTGCCCAGGGCGTAGAGGCTGGTGAACCGGGCGTCCGGATAGACGATATCGCTCCAGATCTCGTCGTTCATGATGTAAAAGCCGTACTTTTCCGAAAGGGTCAGCAGATGATCCAGTTCTTCCCTGCGGTAGCACATCCCCAGAGGGTTGTGGGGATTGCAGAGGCCGAAGAGCCTGGTCCTGGGGGTGACGTAGTTTTCCAGCTCCGAAAAATCGATCCGGCCGTCGGTGAGCTTCATGGGGAAGAGGACGATCTTCGCCCCCGCGGCCTCCATGGAGGTTTTAAAGAGGAAGTCCACCGGGTCGCAGACGACAGCCTCGTCCCCGGGACGCAGGATCGCTTTGGCGATCACCGCCATGGCCCGGGCGGCGCTGTCGATGGGCAGGATCAGGTCGGGATCGATCTCCTCCCCTTTGCGCTCCAGGAAAGCCCGGCTCAGCGCCTGCCGGAACCGGGGCAGCCCCCGGGGCGGGGTGTAGTTGAAATAGCCCGCCGTGGCGTAATCCACGATGGCCTCCACGATCTCCGGCGCGCAGGGAAAATCGGAATCCGCCGCCGTCAGCGGGATGACCCCCTCCGGCTGCTCGGCCCAGCGCTGGTTGAAGGCCCGTTCCTTCAGGATCCTCAGGTCTACCCGGTCGTTTTCATACATGAGCGCTTTCCCCCGTATCCGTATTTCCGCAGAAGTGGCAGGCGCAGAGATGCCCGCCGCCCAGATCCGCCAGGGGCGGTTCCTCTGAGCGGCATCTTTCCGTCGCCCGGGGGCAGCGGGTATGGAACCGGCAGCCGGAGGGCGGGTCGATGGGGCTGGGCACGTCCCCGGTGAGGATGATCCGGTCCTTCGCCCGGCTCTCTCCGGCCTCGGGCACCGCGGAGAGCAGCGCCTGGGTATAGGGGTGGGCGGTGTTCGAGAAAATGTCCTCTTTGTTCCCGGATTCCACGATCTTTCCCAGATACATCACCACGATCCGGTCGCAGATGTGCCTGACGACTCTCAGGTCGTGGGAAATGAAGAGGTAGGTCAGGCCCCGCTGGCGCTGCAGGTCCCGGATCAGGTTGACCACCTGGGCCTGGACGGAGACGTCCAGGGCGGAGACGGGCTCGTCGCAGACGATGAACTCCGGATCCATGGCCAGGGCCCGGGCGATGCCCACCCGCTGGCGCTGGCCGCCGGAAAACTCGTGGGGGAAGCGGTCGATGTAGTCTTCCCGCAGGCCCACGGCGTTCATCAGCTCGGCCACCTTTTTGCGCAGGGCCTCCCGGTCTTTGAGGCCGGTCCTGCGCAGGGGAGCCGCGATGATCTGGAACACGGTCTTGCGGGGATCGAGACAGCCGTAGGGATCCTGGAAGATGATCTGCATCCGGGGGCGCATGGGGCGCAGCCGGTGCTCGGAGAGCCGGGTGATATCCGTGCCGTCGTAGACGATCTTTCCCTCCGTGGGATCGATGAGGCGCAGGATGGCCCGGCCGGTGGTGGTTTTGCCGCAGCCGGACTCCCCCACCAGTCCCAGGGTCTCTCCCCGGTACACCGTGAAGGAAACGTCGTCGATGGCCCGGGCGAAGGCCCTGCGGCCCCCGCCCCGGACGGGGTAATATTTTTTGAGATGGGAGACCTCGATCAAAGGCTCCCGGGGGGTGGTCTCACTCATTGCTCTGTTCCTCCCATCGGGGGGTATGGCGGAAGCAGCGGCAGAAATGGCCGGGCTCCGCCTCCGTCAGCTCCGGAGCCCGGTTCCGGCAGATCTCCCGGGCGTAGGGGCAGCGGGGATGGTACCGGCAGCCCTCGGGCAGCTCGTACAGGCTGGGCACCATGCCGGTGATGGTATTCAGCTCCTCCCGGCCGCCGCTGAGGCGGGGGATGGAGTTCAGCAGGCCCTCGGTATAGGGGTGCAGCAGATGGTGGAAGACCTGCTCCACCGAGCCTTTTTCCACGATCTGGCCGCAGTACATCACGGCCACGTCGTCCGCGATCTCGTAGATGATGCCCAGGTCGTGGGTGATCATGATGAGGGCGGTGCCCAGCCGGGTCTGCAGGCGCTTCATCAGGTCCAGGATCTGGGCCTGGATGGTCACGTCCAGGGCGGTGGTGGGCTCGTCGGCGATCAGCAGCTCCGGGTTGCAGGCCAGGGCGATAGCGATCACCACCCTCTGCCGCATGCCGCCGGACATCTGGTGGGGATAACTGTCCACCCGGGTCTCCGGGCTGGGGATCCCCACGGTGCGCAGCATCTCGATGGTCTTCTCCCGGGCCTCTTTTTTCTTCATGCCCTGCCGCTGGATGAAGACCTCCTCGATCTGGCGGCCCACGGTATACACGGGGTTGAGGGCGGTCATCGGCTCCTGGAAGACCATGGAGATGTGCTTGCCCCGGATCTCCTCCATCTCTTTTTCGGAGAGTTTGACCAGGTCTTTCCCGTGGAACAGGATCTCCCCCTCCACGATGCGGCCCGCCGGTTCCTGCAGCAGGCGCAGGATGGACAGGGACGTCACGCTCTTGCCGGAGCCGGACTCCCCTACGATCCCCAGGGTCTTTCCCTTTTCCAGCGTAAAGCTGACGCCGTCGACGGCGGGGGCCTTCCCCCGCTCGGTCAAAAACTGTGTGTGGAGGTTCCTGACCTCCAGCAATACTTCGCCCATGACAGGCTCCTTTCAGGCCAGTACCACGATCTCCTTGGTCACCTTGTTGAGGAACTCAAAGCCGGTCTCCGTCACCAGCACCACGTCTTCCACGCGCACGCAGCCCTTTCCGGCAAGGAAGAGGCTGGGCTCGTCGGTAAAGGTCATGCCGGGGACCACCACGGTGGTCTCCCCTTCGGCCATGAAGGGCCGCTCGTGGACGTCCTTTCCGATGCAGTGGCCCATGCGGTGGATGAAGAATTCGTCCATCCCCGCGTCCTTCATGTAGCCGTGACAGGCCGCGTTGAGCTCCGCGCAGGTGGAGATGCCGATCTTGCAGGCGGCCAGGGCGGCCGCCTGGGCCCCCATCACCAGCTCGTGGGCCCGGCGCAGCTGGGCGTCCGGCTCCCGCAGGAACATGGTGCGGCCGAAGTCGGAACAGTAGCCCTGCCAGACGACGCCGAAATCGAAAGCCGCCACGTGGTCGGCGTCGATGACGCCGTAGGGCAGGCCGATGCGGTCTCCCGCCTTGGGGCCGTAATTGAGCACCTCCGCCGGGAAAGAGGTGCAGGAGCAGCCGTGGACTTCCAGAAGCCGCTCGATCTCGTGCTCCACGTCCCGCACGGGGGTCCCGGGCCGCAGCATGGGCAGCACTTCCCCGTAGATCTGATCGGTCACCTCGCTGGCATGACGCATCAGGGCGATCTCCTCCGCATCCTTGACGGCGCGCATGGCGTCGGTCTCGGCGGAGATATCCTTCACTCTGGCCCCGTGCTTCTCCAGCAGGCGCAGGGTCAGGGTGGAGGAAACGTCCCGGGTCACGCCCAGGGTCTTTCCGTCCAGTCCCTGGGCGGACACCTCCCGGTCGAAGGCGGCGCCGGTGATATCCGCGTCGGGGTATTCCACCAGCTTGTCCACCTGGTCAAACTGCTCCATGCGCCAGGAGAACCCGATGCCGGAAAGCCGGGGGATAAAGGCCGTGACGGCCCGGGGCGTCACCAGCAGGCCGGCGAATTCCTGGCTGTTCTGCCGGGTCTTGGTGTTGATGCGCCCGTAGCGGGGCAGGCCGGTAAAGTATTCCCAGGAAGCGTCGTTGGCGATGAAGGCGGCGTCGACGCCGGCCTTACCCATCCGCTCCCGCAGTACTCTGATCCTTCTCGCGTAATCCATATTCCTTCGCTCCTATTTCCTATTCATATTTATCGGGCCCGGTTTTTCATTCTCGGATCCATGATATCGCGCAGGGCGTCTCCCACGAAGTTCGCCCCGATGGAAACGAGAAAAATGGAAACGCCGGGGAAAAAGCTGATCCACCAGTACTGCATGATGCCGACGCCGTCGGAGACCATGTAGCCCCACTCCGGCGTGGGCGGCACCGCGCCCATACCCAGGAAGCTCAGGCCCGCGAAGGTCAGGATGGCGGTGCCGATATCCGTGGAGGCCAGCACCAGGGAGGAGGCCATGCAGTTGGGGATGATGGTGTGTATGAGGATGTGGAACCGGTTCTCGCCGATGACCCGCTCGCTGGTCACGTACTCCGCCTCCCGGACGGAGAGCACCAGCCCGCGCATCAGCCGGGCGTACTTCGGCCAGGACACGATGGCGATGGCGAAGACCGCGTTGAAGACGCTCTTGCCCAGCACCGCCGCCAGCGACATGGCCAGCAGGATCCCGGGGAAGGACAATACGATGTCCGCGACGCGCATGAGGATCTCATCCACAGCCTTGCCGAAATACCCGGCCGCGGCGCCGTAAAGGGAGCCGAAGGCGCAGGAGAGGGCCACCACCAGAAGGCCGGAGGGAATGGAGATGCGGGCGCCGTAGACCACGCGGCTCAGGACGTCCCGGCCCAGATGGTCCGTGCCGAAGAGGTGCTGGGCGTTCGGCGCGGCGTACCGGGCCGTCAGGTCCTGGCGGATGGGATCGTAGGGCGCCAGCAGCGGGGCGAAGACCGCCGCCAGGATAAAGAACACCCAGATGAGGATCCCCGCCGCGGCGAGAGGATTGTTGCGGATAAATCTTTTCAACGCCTCTCCCCTCCTCTCAGTAGCGGATCCGCGGATCGATGGCCGCGTATACGATATCCACGATAAAATTCATGACGACGTTGACCGCCGCGATAAAGAGCGTGGTGCCCATGATCGCGGGGAAATCCAGGGTGCTGGCCGCCTTGTAGGCGTAGAGGCCCACCCCGGGGTAAGAAAAGATCGTCTCCACCAGCACGGTGCCGCCCAGCAGGGAGCCGTAGCTCAGGCCGAACATGGTCACCGAGGGGATCAGACCGTTTTTGATCACGTGATGGCGCATGATGTAGGAAGAGGAAAGGCCCTTGGCCTTCGCGGTGCGCAGGTAGTCCTGCTGCATCACCTCCAGCATGGAGGAACGCACGGTCCGGGTCAGGATGCCCATGGTCCCCGCCGCCAGGACCGCGGAGGGAAGGATCAGGTGCCTCAGGGCGTCCCAGAAGAGGGTGGGCTCGCCGTACATGAGGGAGTCCAGGAGCAGAAAGCCCGTGGGGAACTGCGCGCCCGCCCATTCGGTGCCTACCCGGCCCGAACCCGGCGCGATCCCCAGTTTGAGGTAAAAGAGGTACAGGCACAGGATCGACAGCCAAAAGGCCGGGATCGAGATGCCCACAAGGGAAACGAAGCGCAGCAGGTGATCCGTCGCCTTGTTGTGCCGGGCGGCGGAGATCACGCCGAACAGCAGTCCGAAGACGATGCTGATCAGGGTGGCCAGGGTGGCCATCTCGAAGGTGGCCGGGATGTATCTGGCCAGGTCCGAGAGGACGGGCTGCTGCGTACGGATGGAGACGCCCATGTCGCCGTGGAGCAGATTCTTCATATAGTTGAAGTACTGCACGGGGAGGGGCTGGTCGAGGCCCCATTTCTTCTGGTAGGCCGCCACGATCTCCGGATCGCTCATGGCGGTCTGGCCCAGATTGGCTGCCAGAGGGTCGCCGGGCACAAAATGAGAAATGCAGAAGGTGATGACGGAGATGCCGATCAGCACCACCGCCATCAATACCAGTCTGCGGGCCGTGTATTTGATCATGTTCATAAAACAGACCTCACTTTTCGGACGACTCCGGGGACGTCCGCAGGGGGATTATCGCCCCGGGAAAGGGGCTTTGAAGGGCCTTCGCCGCCCATCCGGGACGGGCTCTTCGGGAATCAGCCCACAGGAAAGGCCGCTGTCCTGCGGCAACGGCCTTTCCCTCTCCCGGTCAGACGGCGGTAACGCCGGACCGGAAATCAATCACTTGAAATTGATGACGCTGAAGTCCAGCATATAGCCGGAGCTGGGGATCACGTTCTCCAGAGCGGTATCCACAGCCAGAACGCGGCCGGGCTGCAGGTACACGACGAAGGGAGAATTCTGGGCTTCCATCTGGACCTGGATCTCCTTGATCAGGTCGGCGCGGGCGGCGTCGTCCAGTTCCACGTA
>JAEEGL015276561.1_pt1 | contig 14547 bp, 11 predicted proteins | sample 9134231 | NCBI WGS metagenome assembly JAEEGL01 (sample SAMN16246548, study PRJNA631951) | gut metagenome | biome: gut microbiome; feature: rumen; material: fiber-attached | host: Bos | place: Iran: Karaj | collected 2018-10
AAAAAGAAGAAGAAGAAGAAGAAAAAAAAGAAGAAAATGAAGAAGAAGAAGATTATGATAAATTAAAAGAAGAATTAAAAGAAAAAGATGAAGAAGAAAAAATATTAGAAGAAAAAAAGAAAAAAGAAGAAGAAGAAAGAATAAAAGAGCAAATAAGAAAAAAAAAAGAAGAAGAAGAAGAAGAAAAAAGAAGAATTGAAGAAGAAGAAGAAAATAAAAGAAAAAAAGAAGAAGAAAAAAAAAATAAAAAAAAGAAAAAAAAACCAATAAAAACAAAAATGAAATTACAATGTCCTCCAAAAAATAGAATAATAAAGAAAAAAAAATGTGGTATGTGTCATTATAAATGTATGGAAGCTTTTAATATTTTAAATATAGATGGATTAAAACAAAATATTTATTATACTTCAAATGATATAGCTAAAAAAAAAAGAGAAATAAATGAAATTCAAATTGAATATAATCAATTAATTGAAGATAGAAAAAAATTTAAAAAAATTATGGAATTATTATTAAAAATAGTTGATAATGAAAATGAAAATATAAATACTGAAGAAAATATAAATGAAGAAAATGAAGAAAATGATGAAAATATAAATGAAGAAAATAAAAATGAAAATATTAATAATGAAGAAGATAATAAAGAATATTATGATGAAGAAAATAAAGATAATGAATATAATGAAAATGAAGAAAATAATAGAAATGAGAAAGTTGAAAATGATGAAGGTGATTTAGAAAATGTAGAAACTACTTCTGATATTAATAAAGAAAAAAAAGGAAAAAAAAAATTAAAATTAAGTAAAAGCAAAAAAAAAAAGAAATCAAAAGGAAAAGAATTAAAAGATACAAAAGATACTAAAATAAATAATAATAATGAAATTGAAGAAGAAAGAAGTGAAGTTGATTTTGATGAAGAAAAAGAAGAAAAAAAAGGTAAAAAGAAAGAAAAAAAAGAAAAAGAAAATCATAAATTAATTGTTTTAAGATTACAATTAGCTCAATGTAAAAAAAAACAAAAAGAATTAAATAATAAATTAACACATGATAAAAAGAAAAAAAAAGAAGATATTGAGAAAATGAATAAATTTATAGAATTAGAAGAAAAGTTAAAAAAAACTGAATCAGACTTAGGAAGAGAAAATAAAAAATTACAAGAATTAGAAATGGAAATCCAAAATGATGAAGCATTAAAAAATGAATATGAATTACAATGTTATAAATATTCAAATTTAGCTAAAAATGATTCTAAAAAAAATGATGATTTGCAAAAGAAAATAGATAGATACAAACAATTACAAGAAGTATTAAATGAAAAAAAAGATAATTATAAAATTCAAATAGATGAAAAAAAAAAAGAAATAAATAATTATATAAAATTAATAAATCAAAATGAAAAAAAAATAAAAGAATTTGATGAATCATTAAAACAATATGATAAATATATTGAAAAAGTAGAAAAAATAGCAAAAGAAAAAAATGATAATAAAAGAAATTCAGAAATGTATAAAAATAGGACAAAAAAATTAGGTATAGAAATTGAAAGAATAAAAAATATAAATGAAGGATATAATAAAACAATAAAAGATTATGAATCAATCAGAGAAGAATTATTAAGAAAATCTAAAATTCCAAAAGAGAATGAAGAAAGTATAAAACACATGAAAGAAGTAATAAAAGAAAATAGTGATGAATTAGAAGCAAAAATAAATATTAATAAGGAAAATCAACAAAAATTAAAAGAAGAAACTATTGAATTAAATAAAAAATCAGAAGAATTTAAAAAACAATATGAAGTTATTGACAATGAAAAAAAAGAATTAGAAGAAAAAGTTATAGAATTAAAATCTCAATTAGAAACTTTAGAAAAGGAAAATAATGAAAATAATAATTCATTAAAAGAAATAAATGACAATTTAACTAAATTAAATAATGATATTGTAGAAAGAAAAAAAAATGAAGAAGAAGAAATTCAAAAATTAAAAGCTGAAAATGAGGAAAAAGATGAAAATTCAAAAGGTGATGAAAAACAAAAAGAAGAAGTATTTAAAAAAGAAAAAGAAGAATTAGAAAATAAAAAAGAAGAATTGACAAATTCATTAGAAACTTTAAATAAAAAAAAAGAAGAATTACTTAAAGAATTAGATTCTATTAAAGATAAAAAAAAGGAATATTATAAATTAGAAAATGAATTAAAAAAAGCACAAGAAGAATTAAAAAAAAAACAAAATGAAAATGAAATTGATTTAGAGAGAAATGAAGAAGAAAATAAAGAAAGAAATGAAGATGAAAATAATGAAAATGATAAATATGATAAATATGAAGATGAAAATAAAGAAGAATCTAATATTGAAAAATATGGAGAAGAAAATCAAGAAAAAAATGAAGAACAAAATAAAGAATATGACAATAATGAAGATCAAAATAAAGAAGATCAGAATAATGAAGAAATAGAAAAAAATGAAAATGTGAATAATGAAGAACAAAATTATGAAGAAAAAAATATTGAAGAAGTTGAATTAAATGATAATGATAATAATGAAGAAAAAAATTATGAAAATGAAGAAAATAATTTAGAAAAAAATGAAGAAGAAAATCAAGACAATCCAGTAGAAAAAAATATTGAAGATGATAATGAAAATAATGAAGAAAAAAATTATGAAAATGAAGAAAATAATTTAGAAAAAAATGAAGAAGAAAATCAAGATAATTTAGAAGAAAAAAATATTGAAGAAGTTGAAATAAATGATAATGAAAATAATGAAGAAAAAAATTTAGAAAAAAATGAAGAAGAAAATCAAGAAAATTATGAAGAACAAAATATTGAAGAAGTTGAATTAAATGACAATAAAGAAGAACATTCTTTGAAAGATGGAGATAAAAATGAACAATATTATCAAGAAGACTTAGAAGATGATGCAAATAAAGGAGTTTTAAATCCTAAAGATGAAAATGAAGATGAATAAATAATTTAATTTTTACTTTTGATAAATTGAATTAATCATATTAAATGATATTTAATTTTTTTATATTTTTTTTTATTTTTAAAGATGTTTTTTTTTTAGAATTTATTTTTTTTTTTAAATTTATTATTTTTTTTAATTTTATTATTTTTAATATATGTTTTAATCAAATTTATTTTTCATAATTGAAATAAAATGTTATTTATGAGAAAATCACCTGAAAAAATATTCAATGAATATTCTTCAAAAAATAAATCTCAATATTTTTATTTTAAAACAAAAACAAAATCTACTGCATCAATAACAACTAATCAATCAAATTACTCAAGAAAAAATAAGAAAAAAAACACAAAAAAAATTTCCTTCATACATAATACAATATCAAAATCTCCTATTAGAGTAGTAAATAATTATTCAGCAACCTTTAATATCAATAAAAATATTCATGATAATAATAATAAAAATGAAAATGAAAATGATAATGATAATATTAATGATTTATATGAAAATATATTAATGATTGAAGGAAACAGAATTATAAATAATTTAAATGAAGGGTTAAAAATGACTAAAGAAGGGAAATTTATTATAAATACAAAAAAAATTTTGACTAATAATAAAAATAATATATTACATAATTTATTCCCTAAATATAAAAGAAATTTAAAATTAAATTTACAAAATTCAAAAGAAAACATTAAAATAAAAAGAAATATTAGTATTAATAATTATAATTCAAGAAATAAATTGATTAATAATTATTCCACTATAAATTTATCTTCTACATTGAATAAAGAAAGTAAAACTTCTTTATTATCAAAATCAACAAAATCAATTCTTAAAACAAATATAAAAAAATCAAAAAAAAATCTTATTAAAGATAAAGATAATATAATAAATCAGATTTTTAGTACTATGAAAATAAACAATATAAAAAAAGAAAGAAATAAAGATATAATAAATTCAAAAGATTATTTGAACACAATTTATAAAAATAATAGAACATCTTCAAAAATTTCAACAATTAAATTATTACATAAATAAAAAATATTAGAAAGTAAAAATGTATATAGTATATATATATAAAAATAAAATATAAGAAATGTTTATTAAATTTAAAAATATGAGTTTATAGATATTCTATATTATTATTTAATTAATAAGATTTACAAAAAAATATTAATTTTAAATCTCTTCATTTACTTTATTTTTATTTGTAAATTTTGTTATTTTATTTAATATATGTTTAATTTTTTCAGAATTTAAATTACAATGTTTTCTTAAGTTTTTATTATAATTATTTTTTTTAGGTAAAAAATTATCTTCATTATAAACTAAATCATCTTCATGAACTTCTTCATTATAATTATTACTAATTCCATTTCCAAATTTAAAAGCAGTATCGGAATTAATTTTATCAATTGCTTCAGTATATCTAAAAATTGATGATTTATATATATTTGCTTTTGGGCCTTGAAATCCATTTTTTAATATAAATTTAGCTTTTTGTTTTGTTTTTTTATCTACAATTTTAACATTTGTTACTAATTCAATATTTTTTTTTATTTTATTAATCTTATCATTTTTTTCTTTAAATTTTTTTATTCTTTTACTTTCTTCTGGATTTAAATTTATATCTTTATTATCATTATATATTTTTTCTTGTATTAATTTTATTTTTGAAGCTAATTCATTTTTTGTTTTTTTAATTAAATTTGGAGAAATCTTTTTTTTAGTTTTAGAAATAATATCATCTGTATTATAATGATTTGCATTAGTTAAATTAGATAAAATTTTATTAGAATTTGAAGAAGAAAAATATCTTGTTTTTTTTAAATTAGAATTATTTAAACTAATTTTTATCTTCTTTTTTTTCTTTCTTATGGGTGAATTAATAGGAGAAATAGGTTTACTTAAAAGTAAATCACTATATAATAATTCATGAGAATCAGTTAATTTAGTTTTATTAATTTTCATTTTATTAATAATATATGTTGAACTAGTAGAATTAAAATTTATTAATGAATAATTATTATTTTTCTTTTGACTTAATTTTGATAATATTTTAGCATAAATAACATCATTTTGTCCTTCAGCAACAGCAAAATTTGAACTTTGTTTTATATATTTTTTTTTTACTTCGTCAACTCTATTAGTCATACTATTTTTATTTTTTAAATCTAAATAATCTAAACAACCTGTGTATATTCTTGTATTTAATCCTACACTTTTCTTTCTTTTTTTTTTATATATTTTCCTTAAAAAACTTATTTTATTTGTTATATAACCTTCTGGACCAAAAAATAATTTTTTTAAACCAAATTCAAAATATTTTAAAGATATTGGTTTTTGAGAGTTTGTTCTTATTAATAAAGAATTTTTCATATTAAATAAAGAGTTTACTATTTTCCTTTTTGTATATATATTTTGAAATATTTCATTTTTTTTTGTACTTACTTTTGAGATACAGTGAGGTTCTGAAAAATCATTTGAATTATTAGATACAAATGAATTAAAAACAGTTTTTAATCTTAAATCATTATCAATAGAATTTGAATTATTTGTTATATTATTTTTAATTTTTGTTGTATTTTTATTTTCTTTTGTATTAACTGAAGACATTTAATTTATTTATCTTTTTGAAAATACTTTTTTGATTTAATAATGAAATAGAATAAAAATAATAAATAATAAAATGAGTGATTATATATTAAAATGCCATTTATTTTTTTATTTGAAAAAAAAATCATTAATAAAATAATGAATTATATTATTATATAAAAACAATTATATATAAGTATTTTATAAATGGGTTGTGCACAATGCAATAAAAAAATTAAAATTGAAGTTCAATCTGATAATATAATAGATTGTCCATCTAAAATAACAGAAAGTGATATAATAAATTTGGAAGAAATTAATAATAAATATCATAAAAATATGTCTCATAGATTAACTTTAGGACTTTGGGTTAAAATAATTGATTTTTTATCATTTAATGAAATAAAAGAAATAGGAAAAATTAATAAAACTTTTAATAGAGTGGTAAAACAAAATGAAATTTTAATTAAGTTTTTTAAAAAAAGAAATTCTGATTACAAACAAAATAACATAAATTTTATTAAATCAAATACTTATAATTTTATTTCCTTTTCATTATTAAGAAATAGTACAGTTGTCAGTGGCCTTGTCAGTGAAAATAATATGAATTATACAATAGAATATGTTTGAAATAATTATATTTGGTTTTGTAAATTGTAATAAATAATTTAAAAATTTATAGATTTATAAAAAATAAAAAAATATTGTATTTTTATAACAATATTTAATTAAGTAAAAAATATTTTATTCATTAAATATTTTCTTTAAATTATGTTTTGTTTCATTTTTATCATCAATAATTTGAAGAATTTTATCAAAATGTTCAATGTCTCTTAAACATCTTATTTTGACATCATGATTTGACATATTATAACCTAAAGAATTCATATGATTTACATAATTTTCATATACAATATCTTCAAATTCTTTTTCTATTTTTTCATAATTAATTTGACAATTTCTTTCGAAATAATTTCTAACTTTCATTTCTGATATAAATATATCATAAACTTCTTTTTTTAAAATATGATAATCAATATGATGATTTTGATTAAAATAAGAGAAAATTTTTGAATAATCTGATTTAATCTTTAAATTATTTTTAATATAATATAATAAATCTTTAACTATAATTTCACCACTTTGATTATTTTCCCAAATATTACATAAAAAATTAATTTTATCATCATATAACATATTATTATTAGTAATTATAAAAGTAGAGTATAATTTTTTCATATTAGTTGTTTTTTTATCATATGAAAAAAGATAAAAAACATCTTCAACAAAACAAGAATAATCATTTTTAGAGGAGGCAATTTTCATAATTAAATGTAAAAATTCATTAAATTGATTCATAGTAATAAATTCATTTTTATTAATAAACCATAAATGTTCATCAAAATGAGCTAATAAAGTATTAATTATAACAAGATGTTTTTTCCATAAATGTGATATTCCTTCCCATTTAATTATATATTCAAATTCCATATATGTATTATGTTTACTTTTCATTAATTTTTTTATCATTTCTGTATTATCTTTAATTGTTTTTAATAATAAAGTTTTATTTTCCAAAACTCTTAAAAAATGTCCTTCTGAAGTTTTTATATTATTTCCTATATTTGGACGCTTATAATTATCAACTTTTTTCATGAAAAATTGTATTTGATCTTTTACTCCAGTATTTAATAAATGATAAGGGTCTAATTTTATTAATTCTTTTAAACTATATTTTACTTTTTTAAATTTATTTTTTGATGTTTTATATAATTGATTTTCTTTATTTAATAAATATTGATATGAATCTGTCTCATTATCTTTATTATTATTTTTATATAATGGACTAAATTGTGCATATTTTCTTGTTTTTTGTTTTATTAAATTTCTATCTTCAAATGTTAATGCATTTTCATTTTTTAAATTTTTGGCTTTATTATATGTTTTATTAAATGATGTTTTATCATCAAATGTCGTTGTCGTTGAAAATTGATTTATACTATTCATATCTTTTGTATTATTATTAAAATTAAATTGTTGATAAAAACTATTTTGTTTTTTTGTTGAATAATTGAATATTTTTAATGAACAAAATTTTTTATTTGAGTTTTTATTTTTTTTTATATTTTTTCTGCTTAATTTATTTATTATATCTTCATATTCATTTGATAAATTTTTACTTACTTCAATTGTTGAATATTCCTTTAAGTTAAAATTAGAAGATCTTTTATTAAATTTAGTTGCTGAATTTAATCTTTTTGTTAGTTTCATTTATTTTTTATTATATTTTTTCATGAAAAAAATTTAATAGTTTTTTATTAATTTCAAAACTAAAATAATTTAATTTATGGAAAATCAATATTCAAAAACCAAATTATATCAAAAAAAGAATTATGATATTGAAAAAGCAAAAATATATAAAAAAATACCAGATTCTCAATTAAAAAAATTTTCTTATTATCCATCTCAAAATCCTAAAAATAGTCTTAATTATTTCATAAGTTTTGAAAATCCAATTGAACAATCTGATTTTTCAAAAAAATCTAATTTAACTAAAATAACAATAAATAATAATACACACAATAATTCTCATTCAGATAATTTTAATAACAATATTAAATTTTCTCCAAATAAAATAAATAATAGATTAAATACTGATTTTAATGTTGAAAATATAAATAAAAATAATTATAATCATAAATTAATTCAAAGTGTATTTAAAAATTTAGGAATTCATGATATTTATTTAGAAAAATTGTATTTAAACAAAATTGATTTTATTGATTTATTAGATTTAAATAAAGAAGATTTAAAAGAAATGAATATTCCAATTGGACCAAGAAATCGTTTATTAAATTTTATACATTTTTTTATAATATTTAAAGAAAACTTTCAAATAAAATCAATTGATTTAAAAACATTAGATTTTTTCTTTAGTAATGAAGGATATGGTTATTCTTCAATAAATAAAAAGAATCCAATCTCAGAAAAAATATATTCAATGAATTCACCAACAATAAATATAAAAACAAAATATAATAATAATTTTTCAACAAATGTAGATAATAATATATTAATTAAACAAGAAATAAAAAAATATTTATATAATAATGCAAATAATTTAACAATAAGTTTAAATAAAACACCTTATCAAGGAAAAAAAACTAATTCTAAAAAAGATAGAAATAAAATAAATAATATTTCCAAATATAATACAGAATCAGCAAGAAATAATAAAAATGAAAAATTGAATAAAAATATGTTTACTATTGATACAAGTTCTAATATTGAACATGCAATAAGTCATAGAAATAATAATAATTATAATATTACTACTGATGATTTTCAAAATTTAATTTTAGAAAATCAAAATAAATATAAACCTAATTCAAGAATTAAATTTACTCCTGGAAGTCATTATAGTAAAAATAAAAAGCAATTTATTAATGTTGATTTAAAAAATAATAAAAGTAATAGTAAAGGAAAACAAAAAAATAGTAGTCAACAAAAATTACAAAAATCTATTCATTCTTTTAATGAAGAAGGGTTAAATTTATTAGAGAAAATGAAAAAAGATTTAAATAATAAATTACAAAGTTATACTAAATCAATTGGAGAAAAAAAATTATTATTAAAATTATTAGAAGGAAGCAATGAATATTATGACAATTAATTATATGTATTAACAATAAATGAAAATAAAGATATTTTTTGCAATTAATTATTTTATTATAATATATAATATATATTTTTAATTAAAAAGAAAAATTATTCAATTTTGAAAATAATTTAGCTAAAATTATATAATATAATTTATTAAAAATTATTTTTTTTTACAAAAGATTTCAATGTGTATTAAAAAAATAGGTGAATTATAATAAATTAATAAAAAAGTTTATAAATATGAAAAAAAGAAAAAGGCTTTTTCTTAATGATATAGATAATGAGAAAAATACTTATACTTATTAATTTATATATTTAAAATAAATAATTTAATTGTATCTATCAAATTAATATATATTGTTAAAATAATATAAAATAACCACTAGAAATAAATTAATTCAAATAATGTTTTTAGAAAAGAAAAAAAAATTTCCTGAAAAAAATATTTATGATATTTTTGAAGAAGAAAAAGAAGAAAAATCTAAAGGAAAGAAAAAAATAAAAAAATATAATTTAAGAAGCAATATTCTTACTCAGTTTTCAAATTTTATTATTTCATTCTTAAATGATTATTCAAAGAATTTCCTTCCGTTTCAAAAACAAGGAAATTTATTTAAAAAAATAAAATATAAATTAAGAAAAATTAATATTCAATCAATTAAGGAATTTATGAATTATTCAATATATGATTTTTGTAAATTAGAAGTCTCATCAAGGTATAAAAAAGACCAAAATTTTGATTCATTACAAAAGGTAAAAAACTATTTTAAAAATGATTTTTTAGACTTAAAACTGTTTGAATTTTATCAAAAGTTTTTCCTTTCAAAAGATTTTTCAATAATAAAACAGAAATATGGATTGAGTAGCAAAACTCAAAATTTTGAATATTATTTAAATAATTTTAATAATCTTGAATATAAAAAAAATTTACGAGATATAGGGGAAAAGTTAGTGACAGTATTTATTAATTTAAATCCACAAAAAAATAACAAAAAAAATCTGAAAAATGAAGATGATGAATTTATATTTAAATTTCAAGAAAATAGAAATTTTTTGAATGAATATTTATCTTTTGATTCTATAGATAAAATAATGGAAATAATATATTAAATAATATATAAAATATATTTTTCAATGAATGTTTCTTTTTTATTAAAAAAATAATTTTTTTATACTTAATATCTATTTTTAATTTATTAATTGCTTAAATTTTGATATATTACTTTTTAAATTAATTGCTTTTATAATTCTTTTAGCTTTAATTGAATTATATTTTTCTTCAATATCAATGAATTGAGAAATTTGTTCTTTTAAATTATTAAAATTAGAAATAGACCGATTTATATAATTTTCAAATTTAGAAATTTGCATTTTCAAATTTGCTAATTCTCCTTTTCTTAATTCTTTATTATGATTTTCTTTTTCAATTTGATTTTTTAATAATTCAATTTCTTTTTCTTTTTTATCAATAATATTTTCTTTTTTATTTTTTACATTTTTTTGATTTAATTCAATTAATTTATTCTCTAATCTTTGAATTTCATCTTCAAGACTAGAAATTAATTTTTTTTCTTCAGATTCTAATTGATTGGATAAGTCATAATTTGAATTTAAATCATATTCTTTTAATTGTCTTAATAAAAATAAATATTCATTATTTCTTTTATTATATTCACTTAATAAGTTATTATTAATACATTTATATTTTATATTTGAATTTTCAATATTTTTTATTTTGTTTAAAATTTCTTTTTTTTCTTCTTTAATGAAATTAATTTCATCTTTCAATTCTAAAATATCATTTTCAATTTTTTGAATTTCCTTATATTTATTTGTAAATTTTACTAAAATGTGTGTATATTCTTTACTCTTAAGAAATTCTTTTATTTGGTATATATCTTGTGATATATTATATAAATTTTTTTCCCAATTTTTTGAGTTATTTTTTTCTATTTCTTTTTTTTCATTTAAACATATTTCAAATCTTTAGTTATTATATTTTTATTTTACTCTTTTTGTAATAAATTGATTTTTTTTGATGCTATTGAATATTTTTCAGATTCAGATATTAGATTTTCATGAAAAAGTTTTAAAGAATTAATATCTTTAATAAATAAAATAGTTTCCATTAATTTTTTAAATTTAAACAAATAATTATTTCAAAAATAATACAAAAAAGATTAAAAAACAAATTAAATAATAAAGCAAATTCAAGATACAATATAATTAATTTTCATTGAATAATATTAATTAATATATATATATATATTGGTATCTTTATTTTAATTTAAATTTATAACTACTTTTTATTTTTAAAAAATAACTATTTAATAAGAAAATAATTTTTTAATCAAATAAAATGAACAGTATTATTGAATTAGATAATGAGTTTGAAAGTTCACCTTTTATTGTTCATGGCCTAAGTTTACAAAAGAATATTTTTGAAAATGAATCAATATCTGATTTTAATTTAATATATAATGATTTTATATCATCTCTTATGTCGTCAGACATTACAATAAGAGAAAATGAAATGAATTATTCAGATTATTATATGAATGTTAACAATCCTGAAGAAGAAAATAAAGTTCATTTAAATTTAAATTTGGATTTAGATGAAGATAAAATAAATGAAAATATCATTCACAATAGACAACAGAATAAAGTTAATAAAAAAAAGAAAAAGAATAATATAACATCAGATAAAAAAAATCTCAAAATTAAAAATATGATAAAAATAAATTTAAATAAAGAAGATATTTTTAATAATCAAATTTTGAAAAAAATGTTCATTCAATATTTGAATCAAAAAAGGAGTCATTTTAAGAGCGAAGAAAATCCAATATAATCATTAATTATTTTTTTTTATTATCTATAAATATTAAATTTTTTTAATGAAATAATATTATTCAAATAAAGATAATAATATTTTAAAATAAAATAATATAAAAATAAAAATTAAGAAAAAAAATAGCAAAAAATTATGTAAAATTTTTATATTAATTTTATTTAACAAAATTTTAATTAACATAAATATTTAACCTAGATTCAATTGATAATAAATCAACAAAAAGAAATATTAAATTTTCTTTCAAATCATCTGAAAAATTTTTTTGATTCAGATATTCATTTAGTTTTTTGTTAAATTCATCTTCATTATCAATTGAAATTGACTTTTCATAAATATTCATAATATATTCATAATCTTTTTTATTTAACTCATTCTTAATCTTTTTTATTTTTTCATCTTTTTCATTTTTTAATATTTTAATTTCATTTTCAATATTTTCATTTTTTTCATTTTCAATAGTTTTATTTTTGTCTTCATTTATATTACCATTTGGAATCGTAATATCAAAAGAATAATTCATTTTCATTTTCTTTGAATCATCATAACTAGATGAAAAATCATCATCTTTTGAAATTATGTTTACATGCTCAATATTATTTTCAATTATTTCAAAATTTTCTTCTAATTCATTATTTTCTAAATGTTTATTTGAATTATTTTTTTTTTCAGTTTTGATAACTTTTTGTTTTTGTTCTAAATTTTTTTTATTAATTTCTTTTTTCTTATGAATTACTTTTTTTTTATCATTATTATTTATATTATTTTTAATTTTTATATTAATATCATTATCTTTATTAAAATTATTTTTCACTTCTTTTTTATAATTATCTTTTTTTTTTTTTATTTTTATCATTACTTTTTTGACGAATATTGTTTTGATTTTTATTTTCAGATTCTTTTTTTGAAATGAAAACATTAATTGCACCCTTAACTTCAGGAATTATATTTTTGATTTGATTAATTAAATTAAATTTATAAGCTTTTTCCAAAACAATATCTTCTGTTAAAATACTATTTATACTAGGTCTATTATTAGGATTTACATTTAATATTTTTGATATCATATTTACAAGATATCGAGAATATTTAACATATTTTTTATTAACAGAATTTATATCTTCATATTTTCCGCTTTTGATTTTTTCATAAATTTCTACTGGATTATTTCCATCAAAAGCATGATTAAATGTACATAATTCATATAAAATGCAACCTAAACTCCAAATATCACTTTTAAAATCATATGAATTTTGATTACATATTTCTGGACTTAAATAATAAAAAGTTCCTGTAATTGTTGTTGCTTTTTTTTGATTATTTAAAAGTTTTGATACTCCAAAATCACCTATCTTTTTATTATTTTTTATTGTTAAAAAAATATTTAATGGTTTTAAATCTCTATGAATTATTTTATTTCTATGTATAATTCCTATTCCTATTGATATTTCAATAAAAATTTTCCATATTTCATCTTCTGATAAAAAATTATTTTGTTCTTTTCTTTCTTTAATAAAAGAATCCAAATCTCCTTTATCACAATATTCCATTACAATATAAAAATTATTATTTTGTTCAAATGATTCAAAATATTGAACTATATATTCGTTATTATTAAACAAACAATTCTGTAATTTTTCTAATAATTTTGCTTCTTCTTTTATTCTTTCAATTTCTTCTTTTTCTTCTCTTTTTAAAAATATTTCTTTAATTGCAAAATAATTAAAATTTTTGACTGCTTTATATATTACTCCAAAAGATCCAATTGATATTTTACTTATTATTGAATAGTTTTTAATCATTTTTATTGTTTAATTAATTTATAAAACTTTTTATTAAATATATTTTATTTAATTCATTTTAAAAAATTTTTATTTTTTTTAAACCATTAATTTATAATATATCATCTTCATAATCTTCTGAATCATTTTCTCCTCTTTCAAAATAAACATTATTATCTTCATTTTTTAAATTTTCTCTTTCTTTCATCATTCTTTTATATTCAAATTCTTTTTTAATTTTTTCTTCTTTTTCTTTTTTTTTATTAATTTCAATTTGCTCTATTATTAAATGAGATTTTAACTTAGGATAATAATAAATATTTTTTGAATTTAAATTATTTTTTTTATTTTTTTTGTTCTCATATAACTTTTGAATAATTTCATATATTGAAATTATAACTTGATTAAAAGAGAAATCTTTACTAAAATCATTATTAAATTCAGAATATTTTCTACAAATTTGAAATAACAATTCATTAAATTCATATGAAATCATTTCATTATATAATAATTTATAATATTTAATTGTTAACTGAGTATTATTTTCTTTAAATGAATTAATTGATTTTTCATCTTCTTTAACAATAACAATACTTTTTTTTCCAATGGTCATTATTTGAGGTACAATACATTTATTTGGAATAGATAAAATAATTTCAAAATAATCACTTCTATATTTAAATAAATTTAA
>JAEEGL017407065.1_pt1 | contig 14547 bp, 17 predicted proteins | sample 9134231 | NCBI WGS metagenome assembly JAEEGL01 (sample SAMN16246548, study PRJNA631951) | gut metagenome | biome: gut microbiome; feature: rumen; material: fiber-attached | host: Bos | place: Iran: Karaj | collected 2018-10
CGATTATCTGAACAACGCAGTGATGGGCATTGCCTCCGGAGCATTCGACTACAACACCATGATCCGCAGGGTAGTCACGCAGATGACCAATTCCGGGCTTCGGACTGTCGACTACGCTTCAGGCCGTCATGATCGCGTCGATGTGGCTGCCAGAAGGGCGGTCCTCACAGGCCTCTCACAGCTGACCGGCAGGATCACAGACACTAATGCCGCTGCCCTGAATACAGACCATTTCGAGGTCGCCTGGCATGCGGGCGCGCGTCCTACGCACCAGGAATGGCAGGGAAGGGTATGGAGCAAGAAGGAACTCGTGGATGTATGCGGGCTCGGATCCGTGACAGGACTTCTCGGTGCGAACTGCTACCACGACTATTACCCCTTCATCCCAGGAGTCTCTGAGCGCATGTACTCCGACGAGTGGCTCGACAAGATGAACAGGGAAGAGAACACCCCGAAGATTTTCAAGGGCAAGGAGTACACTGCGTACGAAGCCAGACAGCATCAGCGGTACATCGAGCGCTGCATGCGCGCCCAGCGGGAGAAGGTGGAGCTCCTGAAGGAAGGCGGGGCAGACAAGGACGAAGTCATGCTTGCCCGCTGTAAGTACCAGGCCCAGCTGGACGAGTACAAGCGCTTCTCGAAGGTGATGAAGCTCCCGGAGCAGAGGGAGCGGATCTACTACGACATGAAAGGCCGCGTCGCTCCGCCTAGAGACGTGTATCAGCAGTACCTTGCGGAACAGGCCGAGAAGAGGCGCAGGATCCAGACCGAGGCCGACAAACACAAGGAACGTGCGGAAGAAGGCCGGCGGGCGGACATGGCTAATGAAAAGAGCAGAGTAAGAGCTTATGGAAAAGCTCCAATATATGATCGTAATGAAACGATTGATAAATGTGAGTCTTCTGATGAGATTAAAGCGTTATTCCCTCAAATATCATTTTTTAAGAATTTCAATAAGCTTTCCTTAGATGCTCAGAAGGAAGTCGCACAGGGATTTCATTATATGCGAGAGCTGTTTGGTGACAAAGCACTTCCGTGGACATGCGGGGCGTCGAAAATGGATGATTACGGCGAAACAAAAATGAAGCAGCGCAAGATATCAATAAAAAGTGATATCGATGTTGCTGACGCTTTTTCAACAGCTTGCCATGAATGCATGCATGTTATGGATTATAACAGAGGATTGTTGTCTTATAGGGTACTCCCATCGGCAAGAAAAAGACTTGGAATTAAAGATGAATCAAAAGCGATGGACAGATTGGTTGTCGACCTTCTGGGTATAAAGTTGTATACTAAATACAGGCATGATGATACAGAACTGATGGCTTACGCATTTGAAGAGTATTTGTTTGATAGTGACAATGATTTAGTTATGGCCATTATTGAGCAATTAGTAGGAGAATTGAAATGAAACGGTCGAGGTTTGGTCAACCAGAATGGGCATCAGAAGAAGAAGGACGACTTGCAGATGAATGGATGAATTCCGGGTCCGATTTGTCAATTATTGATTATATATTGGAACATGCAAGTGACAAACTAAGAGCGGAATATCAACGTCAAGAAGAGGCATATAAAGGAATGCGTTTTGGCAGAGAAGTACTGCCGGATGGAGAGATTATTATTTATAACTAATTTGCAAACGAACAAAAAGGCATCGCTACGGCGGTGCTTTTTTAATGGAGAAAACCATGATCAGCGTCAAAGTAAGACAGAACAACATAGAGGTCTCCGGTCACGCAGGAGCCGCACCCAGAGGCCAGAGCGTGCCCTGTGCGGGCGTTTCTGCAATGACTTGGATGCTCGGAAAGGGCCTCAAGGAAATCGTCGATTTGCCTGGATTCGTGCTTTCGATCGCGGACGGCCACGTCACGATGCACTGGGATCAGCTGACACAGTCCGCGGAAGATCTAATCGATGCCTGGTTCCTTGGTCTTTGTGATATCGCCGAAGAATACGGCTGTATCGAGTTTGTTTAATATCGTTTGCTAAGCAGTTGCATGAGCTTTTTTTCCTCAGCAACGCCCCCGGCGTCTCATTTCGGTGAGGCGCCTTTTTTATGCCGGAATGTAGCTCAGACGGTCAGAGCGGCGGCCTTATAAGCCGCGTGTCGCAGGTTCGAGTCCTGCTGTTCCGATCGCCAACGCAGGGCATCGTACTGCGGGACAGATTCACACATCTTACAAAGTGGAGGTACCTCAACATGAAATATTTTGACTTCCTTCAGCTCTTCGAGGACGGCGGCGGAGAGGGCGGAAACGCCGGAGGAGCCGGGGCGGGATCCGGAACCCAGGGTAATTCCGGGAGCAACGCAGGAGGAGCGTCCTACAGCTTCGAGCAGGCGGAAGAGATCGCCAATGCCAGAGCTGACAGGGCATCCAGAGCAGCCCTTGCGAACTACTTCAAGCAGCAGGGCATGACAGAGGAGCAGGTGACGCAGGCACTGGCTGACTTCAGACAGAAACAGCAGAGCCAGCAGCCGAATGTTTCTCAGATCACACAGGAACGTGACGCCGCTCAGAAGGAGCTGGCGGACTACAAAAACAAGGACACGCTCAGATCCAAGGGCGTAGCTGACGGCTACATGGAATTTGTGCTGTTCAAGGTCGGCGGCATGGTCACTGACAAGAAGCCATTCGATAAGGCCGCAGACGAGTTCCTGAAGGCGAATCCGCAGTACAAGAGCGGATCTTACAGGGTGAGCACCGGCACGCAGAGCGGTGGATCCGGGGCGGCCCAGAACACAAACGATTTGATCAACAACAATATCCGGAACGCTTTCCTGAAGTGATCCTTCGTTAAGCGATCCGAAGATAGGAGAGAAGAAATGAACAGAAACAGAAATTTCCTTCAGCTTTTTGAAACTGATGCTCAGATCATCGACAGAACCGGCGCTGATGCACTGATCCCTGTGCAGGAAGCGAATGAGATCATCCAGGGCGTCGTGGAGCAGTCCGCAGTCCTTTCCAGAGGCCGCAAGCTCCCCAACATGACTGCTAAGCAGTACAAGATGCCTGTCCTTGATTCCCTGCCCCTTGCATACTTCGTAAACGGCGATGCCGGCGCGAAGCAGACTACCAAGATGGAGTGGGATAAGAAGTTCATCGTCGCAGAAGAGATCGCGGTCATCGTTCCGATCCCGGAAGCAGTTCTCGATGACTCCGCTTATGATATCTGGGGCGAGGTCAAGCCTCGTATCGTCGAAGCATTCGGTAAGGTTGTCGACGGAGCGATCCTGTTCGGTACCAACAAGCCCACTTCCTGGAGAGACAGCATCGTTACTACAGCGACTTCTGCCAGCAAGGTCGTTACCCTCGGCGCTAATGATAACCTCTATGAGAAGATCATGGGCGAGAACGGTGTGATCGACATGGTCGAGCAGTGCGGCTATTTCGTAAACGGCCACATGGCTGATATCTCCATGAGAGCGAAGCTGAGAACCCTTCAGGATGGCGCAGGCCACTATATCTTCACCAGCAACAACGTGCAGGGTGCGGCGAACTACGCGCTCGATGGTTCTCCCATGAACTTCCCCCGCAACGGCGCCTTCGACAAGACTCAGGCCCTTATGATCGCCGGTGATTTCAGCCAGCTTGTATATGCGATCCGCCAGGATATCACCTTCAAGCTGTTCACCGAGGGTGTTGTCCAGAACACTGACGGCACGATCGCCTACAACCTGATGCAGAACGACATGGTCGCTCTCCGTGCGGTCATGAGACTCGGCTGGGAGATCCCGAACCCGATCAACGCTCTCAAGCCCACAAAGGCTCAGAGATGCCCGTTCGCAGTCCTGAAGGCAGGCAACTGAGAAAGAGGTGATCAGTGATGGGGATGTACGTAGATTACGGTTACTACGCCAGTTGTGGCGGCAAGATGGAACTTGACGAATTCCTCGTCGCTGAGAAAGCGGCAGAGGCGTACATCCGGTACATGACCTTCCCCAACGGCAATATCTTTGCGACAGAATGCGATGCTGTTAAAGATGCTGTCTGTGCGGCTGCTGATGCTTATCACGAAGCTGCTCAGATGGCATCCGGGAACGGCCCGGTCAAGTCTGAGAGCAACGACGGCTATTCTGTCACATACGCTTCGCAGAGCATCGACGGTGAATCCAAAGAGAAGCTCGCCAATCGCAAGATGTATGAAGCCGCCAGGGTACACCTGCTGCCGACGGGATGGCTTAACAGAAAGGTGGGATGCGGATGTGGAAACAAACATGACTGTGACGCTCTTTAATGCGTATGTAGATCCTGATCAGCGTCTGGAAGTCTTCCACCCGACTGTTTTTGACGTCCACTACCACGAGGGGCGCGGCTCCTCGCTTGGCAGCGGCGGCACGGTAGATGCCGGTCATGCGTTCATGATCCGGATCCCTTACCCGCAGGAAGAGGAATACGTCAGGACCGGATACTCCGGGAGCGGGTGGACGCTCAGGAACGGGGATCTTATCGTTCCCGGAGCCCACAAGGTCGGCGACGTCTCGAAGGCAGACATCACGGAGCTGGCAAAGGCTGCAGGGGTTGACGTAATCACGATCACAGATTTCGCCAACAACACGATCCACGGATCTGACCGCGTTAAGCACTGGCGGATCGGAGGCAAGTGATGGCTGCTGATTTTATCGTTGAAACACCCAGAGGGAGGATCATTGAAGTGAGGCACGCAAACGGCAGCGTGACAGCGGAGCTGAAATGGAATCCCGGAATGGGTGATGAATATGCCGGGCGGTTCAGAAAGGCCCAGCGCTTCATGGATTCCGAATGCCTGAGGTTGATGGATCCGTATGTCCCTATGCGGACTGGAGCCCTGGTCAAGTCCGGCACTCTCGGAACGGTCATCGGATCGGGAAAGATTCAGTACATCGTGCCGTATGCCCGCCGGCAGTACTACGAGAACAAAGGCGGGAGCCCCGGACATCCGAAAGGCGGCCGGCTCTGGTGCGAACGCATGAAGGCCGACCACATGGAAACGCTCAGGAGGGAGGTGGGCAAGATTGTCGCAGGCGGAAAATAGCATCGTAAGTGCGATCTGCAACTACTTCATGGAATGCCCGCTCCTGAAGGACGGAGTGTTCAGGGTTGACGCCCTTGGTGATCAGCCGCAGGAATACTCTATTGAGATGGGGATCGGAAACGCGATAGTAGAGCAGTATGTCGACGGCTCGTCCGTCAGGCAGAAGTTCTTCACCTTTGCGAGCCGTGAGTTCTACTCACTCGACAGGATCCAGAACATCGAGAACGATAAGTTCTACGAGGAACTGGCGGACTGGATCGAGGAGCAGAACGCAGCAGGGAACCTGCCACAGCTGCCGGAAGGCATGGAAGCGGAGCAGATCATTATACAGGCGCCCGGCTATATGCTGGACGCGAACGAGGAAAATGCCAGGTATCAGATTCAGCTGAGCCTGCAGTATTTCAAGGAGGCATAAATGAGAGATTTTCTTCAGATCTTCGAAGGCGAGAGGAATGCGCTCCTGCGCAACACTGTCGCCGATTATATCAATGTCGCAGCCGCCGGCGAAACAGCCAACTATGAGCTGATGGGTACCGGCTTCACTGCGATCGACGAAAACCCCGGAGCTAAGAGCTCCAAAGAGACCTACGTCAACGAGGTGACGTCCAGCTCCGATATCACCGGCTATGAGACGGCTTTCGACTACACATCAAGACTGATCCCTTCCCAGGCCGCGATCAAGGCGCTGTGGAAGGATGGCCGTGACCACAAAGTAGGCGCTGATGCTCACCATGAGTATATCCGCGTCGACCTGTGGAATCCGATTGGAACACCCTCTGCCCAGGCCGCTGAGTTTGCGGCAAGGAAGTTTACGGTTTCGAACGAGGTCTCCAAGTTCGCCGGAAACGGCGGCGAGAAGATCGAGGTAACCGGTACGCTGAACGCTGTCGGCGATCCGATCCTCGGCAAGTTCGACACAGTGAGCAAGACGTTTACGGCTGGAGAGTTCACCGCAACATATTGATTGAGCTCGATTGAGCATACTGACCTGAAAGAGGCAGAGCGGCAGCACTATACGTGGTAGTGGCTGCCGCTTTTTTGTGTAATTCACGGAGGAATAACAAATGAATATTAACAATGTTGAGCTGGAAGCTGATTTTCTGGACGCTGATTTCATGGAGCGCTATGAGGCGGCCGCTGCCGAGATGCAGGAGAGAGCCAATGCGGCAAAAGAGAGGAAGTGGGCAAGGTCATCTGATGCAATGAAGGAGATCTGCGCTTACATCAACGAATTCTTTGATGCCGTATTCGGAGCTGGTACCGCGGAGAAGATCTTCGGCGGCAGGAACAATGTCGGAGATCACTTCGACGCATTTGAGGTGATCGTGGCGGAGCGGAGCAAAGTAGACGCCCGCATGAACAACACGAGGAACCGCTACCTGCAGATGCAGCAGGGATTCCAGAACCGGCAGCAGCGGAGGCACCAGAAAAAATGAGCATCCTGACAGACCCGCTCCCGAAGGCACTGGAGATCTCCGGGAAGATCTACCCGATCGCTTCGGACTTCCGGACGTGGATCCTGATCACGGAGCTGATCGAGGACCCTGAGATGACCGACGCCGAGAAGCTGGACACGACGGCCGTGCTGGTCTTTGGCAGTTATCCGTTCGGATCATGGGATGAATGGATCGAGGCCTATCAGCAGATCTTATGGTTCTACCGATGCGGACGTGAGCCGCAGGATGACGGGAGCCAGGACGGCGGATCATCAGCTGATTCGTTCTCATTTGAATACGATGCCGACTACATATATGCAGCCTTTATGTCCGCGTATCACATCGACCTGACAGCTCAGACATTGCACTGGTGGCAATTTATGGCGCTTCTCCGCGCTATCCCCGGCGACACAGAGCTGTCGAGGATCATCGGCTACAGGACGATGGAGATCGATCCTGATATGCCCAGAAAGCAGAAACAGCATTACCAGAAGATGAAGGAGCTGTTTGCGATCCCGCGGTCCAAAGCCGAGAGGGAACTGGAGAAGAGCCTGACAGACGTGCTCATGAACGGAGGGGATATAACCACTGTTCTGAGCTGAGAGGTGATTTATGTCTCAGGCTGACGGACACGTATTAATAGACACAAAAGTAGATGAAAGCGGGGCGAACGAAGGTTTTCAGCGACTCTCGCACTCCGCTGAGACTGCGCTGGGGGTATTCTCCGGCCAGCTGATGACAAAGGCGTTCGACGCTCTTACGAATCTTGGAAAGAGCGCGGCGTCTGCCGGCGCAGAGTTTGAGAATGCAATGGCGAAAACGTCGACCCTGTTCAAGGGTTCTGACGCGGACCTTGCGGCGCTGGGCGACGATATCCAGCGTCTTTCCGCGGCGAGCGGAGCATCGGCTAATGAGCTCGCTGAGGCGGCCTATTCTGCGTTATCTGCATCCGTTCCGGCTGAGGAGCTGGGAACGATGCTCGAGCAGTCTTCCAAACTGGCTGTGGCAGGCTTCACGGACGTAGACACCGCCCTGTCGGCCACTGCCAAGACCATGAACGCCTACGGCCTCGAAGGAGAGGATTCGATCGGGCGTGTACAGAAAGTCCTGATGCAGACCCAGAACCTCGGTATTACTACCGTCGGAGAGCTGGGCGCATCACTGGCGCAGGTTACTCCTACGGCAGCGGCCTTCGGTGTCAGCTTCGAGCAGGTCGGCGCTTCCCTGGCTACTATGACTGCACAGGGTACTCCGACAGCTCAGGCGACCACACAGCTGAACAGCCTGATCGCAGAGCTGGGCAAGAGCGGAACGCAGGCGGCCAACAACCTCATGGAGGCCGCAGAGGGCACAGAGTACGCAGGAATGTCCTTCACCAAGATGATGGACAGCGGCGCTACGCTGGACGAGATCCTCGGTATGCTGCAGCAGTCCGCCGATGACAGCGGCCTGAGCATGGTCGACATGTTCTCGTCGATCGAGGCCGGCAAGGCCGCGCTCTCCATATTCTCCGGAGAGGGCGAGACCTTCAGCGGAAACCTCGAGCAGATGGGCACAGACGCCGACGTCGTGGGCGATGCCTACGGCAAGATGAGTGAGACTGTGCAGTTCCAGAGCGGCAGGATCCAGGAGACGCTGTCCAACATCGGCGCGAGCCTGTTCGAGCTTGCCTCCGGGCCTATCGGAGACGCCGCTGAGAGCATCGCAGACGCGCTCGACAGCATCCTCCAGGGACTCCAGGAGGACGGCCTGCAGGGCGGCATGGACGCCGCTGCCGAGGCTCTCGGCGGGTTTATCGACGAGCTGACAGAGGCGCACCCGGCGCTCGAGACGATCGTCACGATCATCGGCACAGTGATCGACCACATGGACGAGATCCTCGCGGTCCTGTCCGCAGTGGCCGGCGCGATGGTGGCGCTGAAGATCCTGACCTTCGTGCAGTCGCTGATCAGCGTGATCGGCGCGGTGAAGGGCATCATCACAGCGCTCAGCATGATCAAGTCCTTCGCGGGCCTCGTGTCCGTGATCACGACACTGGCGGGCGGTCCTCTCGTCCTGATCGTGGCCGTGATCGGCGCCATAGCGGGCGCGCTGATCTACCTGTGGAACACAAACGAAGGCTTCCGGGCAGCGGTTATCAATGCCTGGAACACGATCGTATCTACTGTTTCTGCGGTATGCACAGGGATAGCGGGATTCTTCACTGAAACGATTCCAGCGGCCATACAGGCCATGCAGGAGTGGTTCGCCGCACTGCCGGGCAACATCGGCGAGTGGCTGAACAACACGATCAGCAAGGTCCTTGTTTGGGCAGGAAACATGGCCTCCAATGCCTCGACAGCTGCATCGGACTTCGTGAATGAAGTCGTGACCTGGCTGATGTCCCTTCCCGGGAAGCTGTGGGAATGGCTGTCGAGCGCTGCCAGAAAGGTTCTTGACTGGAGAAATGACCTTAGGAACAACGCCATATCTGCGGCGCAGGGACTTGTCAATGGTGTGATTGACACCGTGACATCACTCCCCGGGAAAATGATCCAGATAGGTAAGGACATAGCAGACGGCCTGGCCAACGGAATCAGGAAAGGTATTGAATGGGTCAAGGACGCAGCCCGGAGCATAGCCTCCAAGGCAAAGGAAGCGGCCCAGAGCGAGCTGGATTCACACTCCCCGTCAAGGGTGTTCGAGCGTGAGGTAGGTTCCACGATTCCTTCCGGTACCGCAGTTGGTGTGCGCAAAGGCATGCCCGCTGCCATCAGCAGCATGCGGAAAGACATGCAGAGCATGGTCTCCGCGTTGAAGGCGGAAGTCGACGGCACGTTCAATGGACGTTCTGTTTCCTCTTCTGTAGGTGCAGGAGCCGCAATCGGAGGAACGACCATTTACAACGACAACCACGTCGACCAGACGAACACATACAATGTACCGACAGCAACGCCCAGCGAAGTCTCGAAAGCGCAGCGCGAAGCGGTCCGCAAACTTGTGGGAGGTGTTAAATGACCTACAATACACTGAAAATAGTGCTCGAGTGCAATGGCCGGAAGCTGGTCATGGGCCCCGGCGAGCCTCTGGACATCACGGCGATCACAGGCCTGGAGTCCTCAGAGCTTGAGATCTCGACCTCCCAGAACGCGCTGATCGACGGCGAGACTGTCGACGGCAAGAAGATCAAGGCGCGCCCGATCCACATCGAAGCGCGCTTCCGCAGTAACGCCGAGAACGCGGCGAACCGCGCCAAGTGCATTAAATTCTTCAACCCGAAGTACACGGGCAAGGCGCTGATCACGCTGATGGGCGTCTCCCGGAATATCGAATACGAGCTCGAGGGCTGGACCTTCCAGAAGCAGGTCAACATGGACGAGTCGCTGAAGATCCTCGTCGACCTCAAGTGTCCGGACCCCTACATGCTCAACGTCGACAACTTCGGCCAGAACATGGCAAAGGTCACGCCGCTGTTCGCTTTTCCCTGGCGGGTCTCCGGATCTGACCAGGTAGCGGCCTATGATGCCCTTGACGCAGACAACAGCCACTACCTGAGGGGCTGTGCTCTCGAGGGCCACGTCATGAGCTACAAGGTATTCAAGAGCGACGTGCTCCTGCTTAATGACGGCGACGTGCCGACAGGCGTGCAGATCCGGTTTAAAGCGACGAGGGGACCCGTGACGAACCCCAAGATCACCAACACTATGACCGGCGAGTATATGCGCGTCAGGGTCACCATGGAGCAGGGCGACGAGCTGGTCATTGATACGGACGAGCACCATCAGATCATCGAGCTGAACGGCGTGAACACGTACCAGAAGATCGACCGGCACTCTATACCCTTCCAGCTGATCGTCGGCGACAACTATCTCGTATATGACGCCGACAGCAACTACACCAACATGGACGTGTACCTGTATTACAGGCCGAAGTATCTGGGGGTGTAAGCGCATGAAGATCATGGTTTTGAATGAAAACATGGAGCCGATCGGGCCGATCAGCATCGTCAACACGCTGATCTGGACCCGTCGGTATTATAAGGCCGGCTCTTTCGAGGTCCACTTCCCTGCCCAGTACTACGACCTGGTGCGCAAAGGGAACGGCGCGTACATCTACCGCACGGACCGGACCGAGCTGGGCGTGATCCGTGAGCGCAACTTCGCCGAGAGCGACACGGCAAAAAAGACGGCCTACGTAAAGGGCTACTTTGCGGAGTCACTCCTGGAGGACCGCGTGATCAACGGCTCCTACAATAAGCAGGGGATCATCGAGGACGTTTCGCGCGACATCGTGGACACGTACTGCATCAGCTCCGGAGGGGACCGGCAGATCCCGAACCTGTCGCTGGGCACCCGCCAGGGGCTCGGGGACAGCATCCGGCTGCAGGTCACAGGCGAGAACGTCAGCGACCAGCTGTACAAGATGGAGCAGACGCAGGGCATGTCCCACCGGCTGGCCTACGATTATGAGGAGAACACGCTGAGCCTCGAGGTGTGGCAGGGCCTTGACCGGACCGACACGCAGGACGTCAACAGCTGGGCGACGTTTTCGGACAGCTTTCGCAACATCCGGGACGCTGTCTACAACCAGGACGACACGAACTACCGGAACGTGGCATACGTGGCCGGCGCCGGAGAGGGCTCAGAGAGGACGATCATAGAAGTGGACCTCCGGGAGGACGCCACGGAAGCACGCCGGGAGGTATGGGTAGACGCCAGGGATCTGCAGCCGACTTATGTTGAAGGCACGACCACATACACATACACCGACGCAGAATATGAGGAGCTGCTCAGGCAGCGCGGACTCGACAAGCTGACAGAGTTCGCGCAGGTCGAGACGGTCAACTCTAATGTGGACCCGTCCGCGAACCTCGTCTACGGCACCGACTACGACCTCGGCGACCTGTGCACCTACAGGTACACCGACGTCAACATCGAGATGTCGAAGCGGATCACGGAGATCACAGAGACGATCGAGGGGAGCCGCCGGACACTGGCGCTCACATTCGGCATCGACAACGCATCTGACATCCGTCAGATCATCAAAAGGGAGACTTAACACATGGCTATTAGATACGGATATTTTGATTCTGAGATCACGGGCGTTGACGAGAACGGCATGCCGGTCTTTGACCGGGCTGAGACCTCTGACCTCTTCCGCCTGCTCTTCTCGAAGCTGGTGAGTAGCGGCGTCCTCGCGAGCCCCGCGGACTGCTTCCAGGTCCTCGCAGATACAGGCCTCACGGTCAGGATCCGGCCGGGCTTCGCGATGATCAACGGCGCCTTCGCCTATGATTCGGCGGAGTCAACCCTCACACTGGCCGCTGCCGACGCAAACCTGCCGCGCCTTGACCGCGTAGTGCTGCGCTGCAATTACCTGAACAGACTGTGCGAGATCATCACCAAGACCGGAACGCCGGCATCGACGCCCACATCTCCGGAGCTCCTGCAGCCCACGAGCGGCGACTATTACGAGCTTGGCCTCGCCACGATCAGAGTGGAGGCCGCCGCGACATCAGTGACGCAGAGCTCGATCGTCGACACGAGGGCGGACAGTACGGCCTGCGGATACATCACCCAGCTGATCGACCACCTGGACACATCTGAATTCATGAGCCAGCTTACAGCCTGGCAGGAGGAATATGCCGAATCGCAGCAGACCGCATTCAGTAACTGGTTTGACCAGATAAAGGATCAACTGTCTGATGATGCTGCCGGCAACCTGCAGACGCAGATCAACACCCTGTCCGGGACGGTCAGATCCCAGGCGAGCATAGTGTCCAGGCACTCCAGCTCCATCGAGGACCTCGAGGGGCGCGTGTCTACGGCAGAGGGCGACATCACAGACCTGCAGGGGGATGTCAGCTCGATCCGCACAGATATAAGCGAATATCTGACGCGAGTAGACATTAACTGCGGAGCGCGTACATGCGCTACTAATACGGGCACGGTCAATTTTGACATTGATATTTCGTCGAAAATTCCGACAGGGTATCACCCGTTTGATGTTCGATGCGGCACTACGCAAAATTATGAATTTTACTGCTGGTACTGTGATTTTGTGAGCGGCACAGACAATCAGACGGTTGCGGTCAGGATCCAGAAGCGCAGCGGCGCAGGCGGCACGATCTATCCGTGGATCTGCGTCACTTGTGTAAAGGAGGCGACATCATGAGTGAAGCGATCTTAGCCGCTCTCATCACTGGCGGCCTCACACTCATCGGGACCGTGTTTACGGTATTTGCCACGAGCAGTAAGACCAACACACAGCTTAATATCAATCAGGCCGTCACGGACACCAAGATTGACGCCTTGACCAAAGAGGTTAAGGAACACAATGAATTTGCAAAGAAAATGCCGGTTGTAGAGGAACAGATCAAGGTCATAAACCACAGACTGGATGATCTGGAAAAGAAAGGAGACTGACAATGAGAGACATTATCCTGGAAGTGTTAAAACTTACTATCATGATCGCGACATTTCTGATAACGAGATACGCGATACCTTTTATCCGCGCGAAGACCGAGAATTCGGTCATGCAGGCCCTGATCGACTGGACGGGGCAGGCTGTCTTGGCAGCGGAGCAGACGCACGACGCAGGAACCGGCGCGGAGAAGAAAGCGATCGTGACAGCGTTTATTAAGAGATTACTGATGCAGAAGAACATTTCTCTGTCTGACGAGGAGATTAATACATTGATTGAAGCCGCGGTCAGGCAGATGAAGATTGACGACGGAACAATTAAGTGAGGTGAGGCCCTTCGGGGCCTCTCTTTTTGCATGGAGGAAACGCGATGATAAAAATTAAAGTAATAGGGCTGTATTCTTCCGACTTTTCGAGCGGCGAGACGCGCCTGGGAGACAACACGATCATAAAAAACGGAGAAATATACGAGGTAATCGACGGACTTTGTGACCGCGGAGCGACGCGGCTTATCTCGCGCCTTAAATCCATGGGCGTTAAGTCTCCATATCTGCACATCTCGCATCCGCACTATGACCACTACGACGGAATCGACAAGATTCTGTCAGACACGTACTTTAAGCCCAAAGCGCTCTACTGCCAGGATCCCAATTCACTCACAGCGCACAATAGGAGCATCAGGAACGACATCAATGCAATCAAAGACATTATCGCCAAGGCAAAGGGAAAAGGGATCCCCGTTATTTATTTGGATAACGAACAGAAAGTTGAGCACGGCGATATCAAATTTACTGTATACAGACAGTTCCCGAAATATAACGGGAATTCTGAGGCATATCTCAACGATGGCTCGCTCTGCTACTGGTTCCCGGAACTCAGTTACCTCACCACTGGCGACGCCAGCATGTGGTGCGCATATAAGTATGGCCTACACCCTCTGATCGTAAAGGCCGGCCACCATGGCAATGACATGTCCGCTGACGGATATCTCAAGCCCTCAGAGATGTGCCCGTGGCTCAAGCGGCACGGCTGCAGATTTTACTGGGACAATGATTTTTCCACGCGTCTTACCGATTTCCTCATGACAGGCCGCGACGACGCCATCAATGCCGGCATGGTAGTCCTCAACGTCCACGGCGATATTGACATGGAATTTGCCCGTGGAAAGGTGACGATCGCCCACGCGGGAAAGACCTATACAGATGCCGTGCCGTACAACGGCGACTATATCCCCGGATGGATCAAAAACTCAACGGGCTGGTGGTACAGAAACGCGGACGGGTCGTGGCCGGCAGACTGCATGATAGAGCTTCCCTGGTCTCAGGGCAAGAGTACATTCTGTTTTGACGAGCGCGGTTATATGGTCATCGGCTGGCGCAAAGTCGAAGGTAAATGGTATTACTTCGACGAAAACGGTGCCATGGTCACGGGCTGGCGGAAGATCAACGGCAAATGGTATTACCTCAGCCGATGGGAGAGCGGTGCTATGGTCACAGGCTGGCAGAAGCTCGACGGGAAAATGTACTATTTTGACGCCAGCGGAGCAATGGTGACGGACTGGCAGAAGATCGGGGATAAATGGTATTACTTCTCGGCCGGCGGAGCCATGCAGACAGGATGGATCGTATGGAAAGACGCATGGTTCTACTTGGATACTGAGGACGGGCATATGCACATCGGCTGGCTCGACTACAAAA
>JAEEGL017455597.1_pt1 | contig 14547 bp, 13 predicted proteins | sample 9134231 | NCBI WGS metagenome assembly JAEEGL01 (sample SAMN16246548, study PRJNA631951) | gut metagenome | biome: gut microbiome; feature: rumen; material: fiber-attached | host: Bos | place: Iran: Karaj | collected 2018-10
ATCTTCAAGATAAGCGTCGTTTTCGGGAACGTATTTCAGATAAGTATCTACGTCCGTGCCGTAGAGCAGGACGCCTTTTTTATAGCTGCGGCTCTCTTCAAAAATGACGGTCGGTTTGTGCTCGTCGTTATACGATCTTGTGGTGGTCACGTGCGTCGTGATACCGTTTCCTTCTTCAAGAACGTCGTACGTTACCTCAGTACTTTCCGATACGGATCCGTTAGGGTTGTACGTCACGGATCCCATCAGCCTGCCGTCCGCCAGGTATATATATTCAATGCTCGACATGGGCGTTCCGTCTCCGTAAAAATACAGATCTTTCATACGCAGACCGTTTTCGTAAACGTACTCGTGCATCAGAACGCCTTCACTGTTGTAATACTTTTCTTTGACAAGCACGGAATCGTATTCATCGGGCGGGTATGCCGTATCCTGTTCCGTTACGGGTTCGGTCGGAGTTTCCGTTACGGGCTCGGTCGGCGCTTCGGTGACTTTCTCCGTCGGCGCTTCGGTATGCGCTTCCGTCGCCTTCTCCGTGGCGGCTTCGGTCTGCGCTTCCGTCGCCTTCTCCGTGGCGGCTTCGGTTTGCGCTTCGGTCGCTTTTTCAGTATCCGCGGGCTTGGTTACCGAGCCCGTCTCCGCCGGCGCGGTCGAACCGGGCACGGGCGTTACGGCAGCGTCGCACGACGCAGCGGCTATCAGAATGAATAATGCCGTGATAACGGCTGTGATCTTCTTCATAAATAAAACACCTTTCATTTTTTCACGTCTATTTTACAATAGAAATCGCGTTAAGTCAATAGTTTTAACATTTTTTTTGGTTTTTTCACATTGACAACGGCGCCGTCACGTTTTATAATAATAATACGATTTTGAAAGGACAAGGATCATGAAACAAAAATATGTAACGGTGATCACCGCTTTATTGCTTTCGGTCCTGACGCTGATAACGTCATGCACCGGCGGCGATATCGCGGCCACGACGGAAAAAAACGCGGATCCGACTGCGGCTCCGACGGAGAAAGTTACCGAGGCTCTGACCGAAGCGAAGACCGAGCCTGCCACCGAAGCGAAAACGGAACCCGCGACGGAAGCGAAAACGGAACCCGTGACGGAAGCGAAAACGGAACCCGCGACGGAAGCGAAGACCGAGCCGGTGACGGAAGCGAAAACGGAACCCGCAACGGAAGCGAAAACCGAGCCGGTGACGGAAGCGAAAACCGAGCCGGTGACGGAACCCGTTACCGAACCGCCGAAACCCGAATACAGCGCGGGCGGCGCCGGATATACGCCGAGCGGTCATTCATCCGAAAAGAACGGAACGTTCACCGTTTCAAAAGAGCTGACGCTCACGTTTGAAAGCGGATCGTTCAAAACCGATTTCAACCGTATGACGTTCGATTATACGTCGGATCAGCCTCTTCATATTTACGTTACGTATTTTGCGTCCGGCAGAGAAAAAACCGACGATTACTATCTCGAAGCCGCAAACGGCGCCGTTTTCAAAGGTCTTATTTCGACGTATCTTAACAAGACGAAAGCAAACGGCGTGAAATCGCTTAAAATCACCTCATGCACCGGCAAGCAGTTCAAATTCGCTCTCCGGGATATGTCCGTTGAGACGGTAAACGTTTATAACGAACAGACTTACTATCTCGAAAACGCAAGATTCAAACTCGGCATACGCCTGAGCTGGGGCGGCGGCGTCAATTACATTCAGGATAAGACTGTAACGATAAGCGGTCTTACAAATCTGATAAACGGTCACGATACGGGCAGGCTCATCCAGCAGTCGTACTACGGCACGGCGGGCAACAGCGAATACCAGCCCGGCAACTATAACGGCGGCAAGTGGGTATACAACCCCGTTCAGGGCGGCGACCAGTACGGCAACCAGAGCCGCCTGATAGATATAGAGGTCAAGGAAAATTCCGTTTATATCAAAGCTCAGCCGCAGGACTGGTCGCTCAACGGCAAGATATCGAGAAGCTATATGGAGAATACATATACGCTTGAATCGGACTGCATCAGAGTCGATAACAGGTTCGTCGATTTCTCCGGCTGGGAGCACAGATATTCCGATCAGGAGCTGCCGGCGTTCTATACCGTCAGTTATCTCGACAGATTTACCTGGTACGGCGGAAGCGACCCGTGGACAGACGGCGAGCTTTCATACCGCGACGATCTGCAGTTCTGGGGCGACCCGAGATACGCGCCCGACTGCCGGTTCCCTGTAAAAGTCGGCAATTCGGAGACCTGGTGCTCCTGGACCTCTAAAACGGACGGCTTCGGAGTGGGTCTGTACGTTCCGAACGTGGACGTGTTATACGCGGGCAAATACAATTATAACCGCAGTAAATCTTCGATGAATGACGCGACCAACTACGTCGCTCCGCTCAATACGATAAAAATGGTGTCGTATTATCCGATAGAATACGGCTATCTCATAACCACCGGTACGGTCGATCAGATCCGCGCGACCTTCAAGGCGCATAAGGACTTTTCCGCTAACGCCTCGCTTCACAACAATTACATTTCGGCGCGCGTTCTGGAAATGAATTATAAAAACATCGTATTTGATTCCGAAACGACAGTCGCGGCGCTCACCGAGCCTTACAATACCGAAGTATCTTACAGCGCGGAGCAGAAAGCCGCAAAACTGACGAACACGGATCCGAACGATCCGCAGGTGGCGATAAACTACACCGCCAACGGTACGGCGCTTTATGCGGAAGATCTTCAGACGCTTGAGATCACCTATATGATCCCCGAATCGAACAAAAGCGGATCGTACGTTTCCGATCTGTTCTTATGCACCGGAAACAAGAACAATCCCGACGGAAGCGAGCGTACGCGTGTTTCGCTTATAAAAGACGGACAGTATCATACGCTGACCGTCGATCTCGGCAAGCTCTCGTTCTGGAAAGGCAAGATCAACAAAATAAGATTCGACTATTTCGACTCGTGCGCCAAAGACGACGTGATATTTATAAAATCCATCGTTTTGAAATAACTGAGGGAATATGAAAAGAACAGTAAAAATAATATCGCTTTTGCTGATACTCGCGACCGCGTTCACGCTTGCGGCGTGTACGGACCGTCCCGCCGACGACACGTCGGCGACGGAAGCGGCCGCATCGGAGGTCCGCACCGATCCGCATACCGTGACGGACAGACCCGATACGGAACCAATAGAGACGGAAATACAAGAGACCGAGCCGGTTACCGAAGCGCCGCCGGATCTTGACGGACCCGACGATCCGTGGCTCATCACGTTTGAAGAAACGCAGATACTGAAATCCGTATCGGAGAAAAAAGACTGCGAGGTCTCGACCGTTCTCGATGAGAAAAACGGCTGGCTTCTTAAGCTTTCGACGACGAAAAAGACGACCGATCCTTACGCAATGTTCAATTATAAGAAGTACGTCAAAGCGTTCGGACTTGCGCAGATAGAAGCGAGCGAATGTAAATACATAATCTTAAAAGTCAAGGTCGAGAATATGACCTCTTCTGCCTTCGAGCTGTTTTACGCCGCAGGCAAGGTCACCGGCGCGGACGGAAACTGCATCAAACGCGTTTCCTATGACAATACCGACGACGGCTGGCAGTATATTATATTCAATATGAACGGATCGAACGCCTGGAACGGTAAGCTGAACGCTCTGCGCCTCGACTTCTCAACGAGCGCCGCGGGCGAAGGCGAGACGATGTATATAGCGTCCGTCAGATTCGTAAAGGACGGAGAAGATCCTTCCTCGTTCATAGTAAAAACTCCGAGCGGCAGAGAAATGACCGCGGAAGAGAAGAAAGCCTCCGATGAGCTTTTGAAAAAAGCGGCCGCTCACGCTCCTGAAATTTCAAACGAAGCCGTGACCGCGGCAAACGAAGACAAAGACGTTACGCTCTGGTTCGATCATTCGTACGTGAATACGCCGGCTGAAACAGTCGAATCGAACGGCAGAAACACGTATCAGATAAAGCTCGCGCAAAATGAGATCGAGGGCTGCCACCTTATGCTCTCGTCAAAAAGCGGTAAAAAATCGCTGTCGCTCGAAGTCTCCGATTTTGAAGACGGCAAAGGCAATAAATTAGATAAAGAGATCTGTTACGGCTACTATTTCGACGACGTCGACGGCAAGACCGTAGCCGACCCGATACCCGTGCTCGAGCACGGCTTCGACCTGCCGGCAAATCAGAGCAGGATGTTCATAATTAAAGTGAAATCCAAATCGGATACTCCGTCCGGACAGTACAAGGCGACGGCGGTTTTGAAAGACGAAAACGGGGCTGAGATCAAAAAAGCGTACGTTTACGCGTACGTATGGGATTTCGCTCTGCCGGTCGCCTCGTCGTGCAAAACGCTCTCCGACCTCGGCGAATGGGCGATGATCGTAGGTCATAACAGAGAAGCGACCACCGTCGACGGTCTCGAAGACGATCTTTACGCGATCTACTACGAATATCTGCTCGAAAACAAGATCAACTGCTATACGCTTCCTTACGCCAAACGCGGCGCGTATTGGGACGATAACGTGGAGAAATATCTCGACGACCCGAGAATGACCGCGTTCACGCTCACGTGGAAGACCACGTTTTCCGAAGAATACCTTCAGGCGGCGTACAACCGCATATCGAAAAAGCAGAGCTGGCTCGACCGCGCGTATTTCTATCCCGATAAAGACGACGAACCTCTTACGGTCGCCGCGCTCAATAATATCATTTCACACGCCAAGACGATAAAATCGATATTCGGCGAATATAAGATGATAATCCCGATACATTATAACGCCGTGCTGAAAACGAATCCGTCCGTCGATTTCTTCAAGTATATCGAGGATTACGTGAACGTTTGGTGTCCGCACAACTATTTCTTCACGACGTATAAAGACTATAAAGCTGATCCGACGATGACGTATTTATATTATACGAAGCAGCTCGAAGAGGAGCTCGGCACACTTCCCGAACGTATGGCGCGTCATCAGGCTGAGGGCGACGAGGTATGGTGGTACGTTACGAGATTCCCGCACGATCCCGAGATAACGCTCTCGATCAACGACGAATCGGTCGTACACAGACTCATGTTCTGGCAGCAGAAGCTTTATAACGTCGACGGTTTCTTATACTATATGGTCAACGACTGGGAAGACGCGAAGCACTGGACAAAGAAACACGAAGCCGACGCGCAGTTCGGATATAACGACTACGGCAACGGCGTGCTTATATATCCGGGCGGAGCGCTGCCCGAATATATCGAAAAATACGGCAGCGACGGTTACCCCGGACCCATAGGCTCGCTCCGTCTCGAATCCGTGCGCGACGGCGTCGAAGACTACGACTATTTCACCCTGCTCGACAGTCTGTACGGAGAGGGAACGTCCGATCTCATAATCAAGCGCATAACTACGTCCATCGCCGATTATTCAAAAGATACGGATCTGTTCGAAGCTCTGCGCACAGCGGTCGGCGATCTCATCGCCGCCGGTAAATAAAGTATTATAAAAGCTGCTTGACGGCCTTAAAAAGGCGGTCAAACAGCTTTTTTTATCTTATATCCATTATTTCCGTCGATATTCCGATATCGTTCAGACCGTTTGAGGCTTTGTTTGCTTCCTCGTAGCTATCGAAAACGCGTCTGAGCGCAAGCCTGTAACAGACAGGCGGAGGCGGCGGCTCGGGATCGAACGATTTGATACCGAGCAGATAAGGTTCCGGATCAACGCATACGCCGTTTTCATCTTCCACCTGAAAATGAAGATGTACGCCGAAAGCGTAGCCCGTTGCTCCCATATATCCGAGCACGTCGTTTTTCTTAACAGGCACTCCGTCTTTTATCCAGTCCGGCATCGATCCGTATTCGAGATGGAAATATTTCGATACCATACCGTTATTATGCCTGATGTGAACGCAGTTGCCCGCGGTCGCGTTTTCCGCGCGAAAGCCCTTTACCCACTTTCTCTGAGCGATGATAACGCCGTCGGCCATCGCCGTTATAGTCGCAGGTTCCGACGTTTTGCCGTCGGTACACCGAACGAGATCGAGCGCCGTATGACGTCCCGTCTGCCCCTCCATCGGGTAATCCTTTATGCTTTCGCCGAATTCGCCCGTGATCTTGCCGTCTCCGTCTTCTGCGAAAACCGGCACCTTTGATAAACCCAAAAGTCTTGCCATACGATCCTCCTTCTTAACGGGATCGTTATACGATATGCAAAAAAGCCGCCGGGCGTTCCGGCGGCTTTTACGCTTGCGATCAATAGTTTTCAGCGTGGATCTCGAAATAGCTCTGCGGATGGCTGCATACGGGGCATACCTCGGGGGCGTTTGTACCGACTACGATATGACCGCAGTTGCGGCATTCCCACACCTTGACCTCGCTCTTTTCAAAGACTTTCTGCGTTTCGACGTTTTTGAGCAGAGCGCGGTATCTTTCCTCATGGCGTTTTTCTATCGCCGCCACGCCTCTGAATTTAGCCGCGAGTTCGGTAAAGCCTTCCGCTTCGGCAGTCTTTGCGAAGCCTTCGTACATATCGGTCCATTCGGCGTTTTCACCGTCCGCCGCCGCTTCAAGGTTCTCGGCGGTCGTGCCTATGCCGTTCAGCTCCTTGAACCAGAGCTTCGCGTGTTCTTTTTCGTTTTCCGCCGTTTTCAGAAACAGATCGGCGATCTGCTCGTAGCCTTCCTTTTTCGCCTTCGACGCGAAATACGTATACTTGTTTCTCGCCTGCGATTCGCCCGCGAACGCTTCAAGCAGATTTTTTTCGGTCTGCGTGCCTTCATATTTGTTTTTTGCCATTTTTACCGTCTCCTTTATTTATTATAGTATCCGATAACGGAGCCGCCCGCTTTCTGCGGTCCGTCGTTATTCGAAAACGTTTCCATGTTGTAAATCACAAGTATCGCCGACAGATCGGGATCGGAAAGAAATTCCGACATATCGCCGTTATAATATCTCATATCGAGTACGATAAGATCATAGTCTGTCGCAAGGAACGGAACGAGACTGTGACCGAAGCTGTCTTTCAGGACGATCATCTTTTTTCTCGGTTCGTCCGTCTGCTTCGTTACGAGCGTTACCGCGTTGTTGCCGCCGTTCGACTTGTTGCTGCTGCCGAGAAAAGCGCTGTATTTGTCGTTATCGTCACGGTAATCGTAGTTGTAAAACGCCGTAAGCTTCGTACCGTCGTCTTTGATCTCGGTCACGTAACCGGTATCGCCTTCATATCTGAAGAATTCGATCGTATCGGCGCCGCCGAGCGCCGCTCCGGCTTTGGCGTAAGTCGTACCGATGAAATCGCGGCTGAACGTTTCGCGTTCGAATTTGTCAAGCGGGAGCGGAGTATTGCCGAGAGCCTTTTCGATCTCGCAGTAGGCGTAATAAGCGCCGAGAGAGGTCCAGTGATGGTCGGTCTTGTAGTAAACGTACTCGCCTTCGTCGAATTTTGCCTTGAGTACGTCTTTCAGCTCGACCGTGTTGATCCCGTATTCTTTCGCTTTTTCGTTATACGTCTGCCAGTAAAGCTCCGCGCCGGTCAACGAATACGGGAATATCGCCGGTATTTTAGATACCGCGATATCTACCGTTCTGCCCGCCACCGCGGTCAGGCATTTGACGTTTTCCGGCAGGAATTTCTGCATACCGCCGATGAATTTCAGGTTCGAATCTATCGTTTCGAGCGCGTCGTCGACCGTTTTTCCGTCGGCGAGCGTGTTTTTCTTTATGAGATATCCGCCGGCAAACAGAACGTCGTTGTTTTCCTGCTTGAGCATCGCTATTTCCGTCGCCGCTTTTATGACGCGGAGCTGATCTCTGAACGGAAACTGATCCGAATAGTAATCCGAAACGTCGTCGGAGAAGACCTTGAAGTATTTTTCGTAGGTGACCTTCGATCGTAACTCGGCTTTCTTTTCGTCGCTTGCGTTCATCTTATCGATCTTTTCGTAAAGCTCTTTCTGAATGTTGCTCCAGTTGGCTTTATCCTTATACGCCGCCTTTTCATCCTCGGTCATCGTCATCATCTTCAGATCTCTCTGAAGTCCCGTCGAGATGCGGTACCAGCTCATATCGGGAGCGGAAGCGAGAACGCGTTTTTCGGTCTGGGAATACTCGTTGTCCGGCAGTATGATGAACATCACGCCGAAGAAGAGAACGAACAGGCAGAAGAGGATTATCGTTAAGATATTGGCGGCTTTCGATTTATCCTTCATTTCGAGCTGGCGGTCGAGAAGGATCTCGGCTTCCGGCTTTTTCGGAAGTTTTTTTACAGATTTGTTTTCGGTACCGATATCGTTATTCATGACTGCACCTCCTTAAAATCTGAAATAAAGGAACGGGTTGAAGCTGCTGTCTACCATATACGCCGTGCATATGAGCAGCAGAGCCGCCGATCCGACCGGAACAAGGATCCTGAACGCCTTGCCGCGGGCTTTTTCGTCGAAATAGAACTTGTAAAACAGCTTTTTCGGAAGCGGCGTGCAGCCGATGACGAGCAGCGCGATGAATATGAGATTGCGCAGTATCATATACACGTCGCCCGAGCTGATGAACGCCGAAGCGCCTCCGCCGAACATATTGAGGAAATACTTCCATCCCTCCGCCGTGTTTTCAAACACGAATATCAGCCATCCGAAAAGCACGATGAACAGTGTGTAAACGTGACGGAAGAATTTCGGAATCTTTTCGAGCCACTTCAGAAGGAATCCCTTTTCGAGCATCAGTATGACGCCGTAATAAACGCCCCATAATATGTAGTTCCAGAAGGCGCCGTGCCATATACCGGTGAGCATCCATACGATGAAGAGGTTTCTGTAAGTTTTGAATTTCGAGCAGCGCGAACCGCCGAGAGGAAAATATACGTTGTCGCGGAACCACGTGGAAAGCGACATATGCCATCTTCTCCAGAAATCGGTGATCGACGTCGCGATATAAGGGTAATTGAAGTTCTCGAGAAATCTGAAGCCGAGCATCTTGCCGAGACCTATCGCCATATCCGAATATGCGGAGAAATCGAAATAAAGCTGGAAAGAATACAGTATTATGCCGAGCCACGCCGCAACGACCGTGCGTTCGCCGTCGCCCGCCGCTCTTATGGTCTCCCAAAGCTCGCCCGCCACGTTTGCGAGGAGGACTTTCTTTCCGAGACCCGCCATGAACGTGCGTATGCCGGAAGCGAAAAGATCTTTCGTTTCAACTCTTTCGTTCAGCTGATCGTCAACGTCTTTATATCTTACGATAGGACCCGCGATGAGCTGAGGGAAAAGCGTGACGTATGCGCCGAACGACGTGATCTTTTTCTGTACCGAAGCGTCGCCTCTGTAAACGTCTATGACGTAAGACATCGCCTGGAAGGTATAGAACGATATACCGATAGGCAGAGACAGACCGAGCAGCGGCAGATCGACGCCGGGTATCAGGTTAATGATGCTGCCGACTATGAAATCGTAATACTTGAAGAAGCCGAGCAGCGCGAGGTTTATAATGATGCTTATGACGAGCGCTCGTTTCGCCTTCTTCTTGTCGTCTCTGAATTTATCCACGAGATAACCGCAGACGTAGTCGACGACTATCGTGAATATCATCAGAAATACGTAGATAGGCTCGCCCCAGCCGTAGAAAACTATGCTGATAACGAGCAGCCAGATGTTCCGTGCCTTCCGCGGAAACAGATAATACAGTCCGACCGCGATTATAAGGTACAGAAAAAGAAATTCAAGAGTTGAAAAAACCATGATCTATTTCTCCGTATGATTTGTCAATTATCATTATACCGAACTATTTTGACGTAATCAAACAAAAAAATTTAAGGCGATAAAAAAAGTCTTTTAATAATTAACGAAAAATTACTTGACATATCGCTTTTTGTGCAATATGATAAATATGATAACAGTGAAAGAAGGTTTTTTATGATACTTGCGGTACTCGCCGCCGGCATGGGTTCGAGATACGGCGGCTTGAAACAGATAGATCCCGTAGGAGCTTCGGGCGAATTCATTATCGATTTTTCGATCAAAGACGCGCTCGACGCGGGATTTGACAAGGTCGTTTTCATAATCAAAGAAGAGCACAGAGAAGCGTTTGAAGAGACTATCGGCAAAAGGCTCAAAGGAGTAAAAGTCGAATACGCTTATCAGAACGTGAACGACGTTCCGCCGGGATGTTTTGTACCCGAGGGCAGGGAAAGACCGTGGGGAACAGGGCACGCGCTGTACGCGGCGAGAAATCTGCTCGACGACAGCTTCGCCGTCATCAACTCGGACGACTTTTACGGCAAAGAATCCTTTAAGATCGTCGCCGGTTTTCTCAAAAACGCAAAAAAAGGCGAATACTGTATGGCCGGTTACCGGCTCGAAAATACCGTAACGGAAAACGGAGCGGTGAGCCGCGGCGTATGCGTGGAGGACGAGCGCGGATATCTCGTATCGATAACCGAACGCAGAAAGATCATGAAAAACGGCGAAAAGCTCGTTTATACAGACGACGGCGACCCGGTCGAGCTTGCACGCGATACGATCGTTTCGATGAACCTCTTCGGATTCACGCCGGATTTCGTCGGACACATCGAAGAGGGACTCGTTAAATTCCTGCATAAGGATTTCGAAAAGCCGTTGAAAGAAGAGTATTACATATCTCTCCCGCTGCAGGATCTCATAAACGAAAAGAAAGCGTCTATGAAGGTGCTCAAGACTCCGGAAAAATGGTTCGGAGTCACGTATAAAGAAGACAGAGCTGCAGTCGTGGAAGCGATAGCGGGGCTCGTCAAAGCGGGCGTCTATAAAAATAACCTTTGGGAGTAAGGAGTAAATAAAATGTCAGTATTGGTGACCGGCGGCACCGGATTCATAGGTTCGCATACGGCGATACAGCTTTCGCAGGCAGGCGAAGACATAGTCATTATAGACAACTTTTCAAACAGCAAGCCCGAGGTCCTCGGCAAACTCAAAACGATAACCGGCAAAGAAGTACGTTTCTATGAGGGCGATATAAGAGATTCGGCGGTGCTCGATAAGATCTTTTCGGAAAACGCGATAGAAGCCGTCATCCATTTCGCGGGACTCAAAGCGGTCGGCGAATCGGTCGAAAAGCCGCTCGAATACTACGAAAACAATATCGGCGGCACGATAAATCTGCTCGAGGCGATGAAACGCAGAGGCTGCAAAAAGATGATATTCTCGTCGTCGGCGACCGTTTACGGCAACGACAACCACGTTCCGTTCGTAGAGGATATGAGCACGAGCGCGATCAACCCTTACGGCTGGACGAAGGTCATGATCGAGCATATACTCGAAAGCGTATGCATCTCCGACTCCGAATTTTCCGCGATCCTGCTCCGTTATTTCAACCCGATAGGCGCCCATAAGAGCGGACTCATCGGCGAAGATCCGCAGGGGATCCCGAACAACCTTATGCCGTATATAATGAAAGTCGCGGCGGGCGAGCTGCCTTATCTGCGCGTTTACGGCAACGACTACGATACCGTCGACGGTACCGGAGTCCGCGATTTCATCCACGTCGTCGATCTTGCCGACGGTCACGTCGCGGCGCTCCGTTACGCGCGTTCGCATACGGGCGTCGAGGCGGTCAACCTCGGTACGGGAAAAGGAACCTCCGTTCTCGAACTCGTTTCCGCCGTCGAAAAGGTCACGGGAATAAAGATACCGTATGAGATCACCGGAAGAAGGACCGGCGATATAGCCATCTGCTATGCAGACGTTACGAAAGCGAAAGAGCTTTTCGGCTGGGAAGCAAAGCGCGATATTGACGAAATGTGCGAAGATTCGGCAAGATGGGTATTGAAAAATAAAATAATCCTGTAAAAAGTAACTGAAAAACTCCTTTCCGGATATAATAAGTATAACACCGGAAAGGAGTTTTTTTATGGAAGATCACGTTAACGGCAGAGACGGCGATCAGCCGTTTTACGAAATACGCCAGAGGTACTGTTCAAAACTGAACGGGAACGTAGTTATGAAGAGAGAACTCGGCAGCGAAGGAGAATTCGTTTGCCTTTCGTCTCATATGTGCGGCGAGGAGTGCAAAAGAAAAGAAGAAAACAAATAAGGATCATTTATTTTTGTATACCGCCGAGAATATCCGGTGAGACGTGCCTCTGCAGGTACGGTCTACGCCGGATATTATTTTTCTTATCTCGTCCCTTGCCGAATCGCTCTCGCGTCCGCAGGGGTTTTTCATTACCGGCAGAGAATACTCATTCGCGATCTTCATAATCAGCTTTTCGTTCGTCATAAGAAGCGGACGGATGATCTTTACGCCCTTGTCTTCGTAGGTGAAGCACGGATCGAGAGATTCGAATCTGCCGCCGTAAAGCAGGTTCATAAGAGCGGTCTGCGCCGCGTCGTCTTCGGTATGCCCTAAGGCGACGGTATCGAAGCCGTGTTCTTTCGCGTAATCGCAGATAACGGCGCGGCGCATGCGGGCGCAGAGCGAGCAGGGCTTTTCAAGCCCGGATATCGATTTTGCGATATCGGTCTTTATAACGGCATGCTCGATACCGCGCCCGTTAAGAAACCTTGTTATCTCTGAAAAATCGGACCCGAACCCCATATCGACCGTCAGAGCGGAAACGGTAAAACGCTTCGGATAAAAGCGCGAAAGCTCAGAAAGACCGAGTGCGAGAGCAAGCGAATCCTTGCCGCCGGAAACCGCGGCGAGCACGGAGGCGCCTTCGCCGATCATATCGTACTTTTCGGCGCATATACGGAGTTTTGATAACAGATTATCGAGACGCGACATCACAATAAACCGCCTTTCGTCATAAAATGATATTGAAATCTGATAACGGAGATATAATATGATCAAAATATTTATAGATCAGGGGCATAACCCGAGAAATCCCAACTCAGGCGCTGAGGGCAACGGTCTGCAGGAGGGTGATCTTACGTACAAGATCGGTATAAAACTGCGCGATCTGCTCAATTCAAACCCGGAGTTCTCCTCGGTCACGTCGAGAAACACGCCCGACGAAATACTCGGCACGAGCAACGCCACCTCGCTTGCCGCGAGAGCGAACGCCGCAAACAGCTGGGGAGCCGATTATTTCGTCAGTCTGCACTGCAACGCCGCGTCTGATCCGGCGGTGAAGGGAAGCGAAGGATACGTTTATTCGCTTTCGTCTTCCGCTCTGCCGCTCGCGCAAAGTATGCTGCAAGGATTATACAACATTACGGGCACCGTGTCAAGAGGAGTTTTTGCAAGACCGACGCTTTACGTGTTGAGAAAAACGGCCATGCCCGCGGCTCTGCTCGAGCTCGGCTTTATAACGAACCCCGAAGAAGCCGCCGCCATGAACAACGATCCGGCTTCATACGCGACGGGGCTTTATAACGGGATAGTTTCATACTTTTCCTGATCTGTAATTTACGAACGGATAACCTGTTTCAGATCGGGACGCCGGCGGTCACGAAAGACAAAAAACCGATAACGATAAAAGCTGAAAGCGGATATGCCTTCAGCTTTGATTTTTATCTGTTCTTAATATATCATCGTAACTGACGTTCAGAATTTCTTTGATAAGGATCAACTCGTCCGGATATAAATGGCGTTGACCGACTTCGATTTTCGCAAGAGCGCTCCTTGTTATATCGCAGCCTCTTACCTGAAGTCTTGCAGACATCTGATCCTGCGTCAATCCCGCCGTGATTCTGAGATTGCGGATATTCAAACCAACTGCTTTTTCTGTTTTTTCGTTCATTTTATCAACCTTCTTAAAAAAAATCCCAAAAACCTCTTGACAATATTATATGGAGTGTGTATAATAAAAATGCACTTATATAAGTGCAATTATCTAAAAGTGAGGATTTTGAAATGGATGAAACCGTAAAAACGAAATTTTGCAAATACTGCGGCGCAAAAATACCTGAAAAAGCCGTGATCTGTACTGCTTGCGGATGTCAGGTCGAAGAAATTAAAAACAACCAACAGCAGCAAGCGGCACCGAACATTGTTATAAACAATGCGAATACCAATGTTAATACCAATACCGCAAACGGCGGAGTTCTCGCAAGAAAATACTGTAATAAATGGGTATCTTTCTTCTTATGCCTGTTTCTCGGCATTCTCGGAGCTCATAAGTTTTACGAATCGCGTCCCGGCCTCGGTATCCTTTACATTTTCACAGGCGGATTATTCGGAATCGGCTGGCTGATTGATCTTATCGTGATATTATGTAAACCGAATCCGTATCCGGTCGGTTTTTAACAGGTAAAAGAAAAAAGACGCGAATATTATCGTGTCATAATCAAATCTGCTTATATCTGATTGATCGTTCCGTTTTTTTCCGGAAAAGGGCTATGAGTGTATTCTCAAAGCCCTTTTTCGGTTGAAATCGGTCAAAAAGCTTTTTCGCCTGAATCAAAATGCGAAAGGAAAAGAAGCTTAAATGATTTAAATGGTTATTCCGGCCGGGTAAATTTTCTAAGCTGCGGGAGATTGAATATCAATATCACGCCGACAACTGTGAACACGGTCTCCGGAAGCATGTAGGCTCCGTTGTAGCATAACGAGTAAAGCCACGGGTGATTTACCCACTCCCGCCC
>JAEEGL013017224.1_pt1 | contig 14546 bp, 14 predicted proteins | sample 9134231 | NCBI WGS metagenome assembly JAEEGL01 (sample SAMN16246548, study PRJNA631951) | gut metagenome | biome: gut microbiome; feature: rumen; material: fiber-attached | host: Bos | place: Iran: Karaj | collected 2018-10
AAGTAACGGCAGGTCTGCATTCCAGCACGCCCGAAGACATTGTCGTGCATATAGGTCTCAAAGGGAATTCCTGTGGTCCTCTCTACAATCTGATAAATCAGCTGGAACGTGGGATTAATGTACTCGTATTGGGTACCAGGTTGGAAATTCAAGTGATTAAGGGTGCGCATATACTGCACCGACGTGACATCGTTGCTGTAGAGCACGAAGTTGCGGTCGTCGTGAGGTCGCGCATCGGGAATACCCGACGTGTGGCTCATGATGTGATGCAAGGTGATATCACTGAAGAAAGGAGCCTGGAACTCGGGGAAGAACCTGGATAGCGGATCGTTGAGCAAGAGTTTGCCTTCCTCGGCCAGCTGCAACAAAGCCACCGCCGAGAACTGTTTAGATACCGAGGCGATGCAGAAGTTGGTCGCAAATGTTACTGGAGCCTTGGTTACCCTATCAGCCACGCCAAAGCAGCGGCTGTAGATCGTATCATTGCCCTGCATAATGAGCACGGCAGCACCAGGTTCAGCAGGGTTATTGTACACTGCACTGAAAACCTCATCAATACGCTGAGTCAATTTTTGATCACTCATGTTTCTTGCTTGTACAGCGGAGGAAAGTACCATCAACGCTGCAATTATCAATAATCTGTTTTTCATCATGGGGCAAAATTAGGCATTTTCTTCTTTAGGACAAAGAAGTGCACATAAAAAAGATTCGCGGCGCTCCCGCGTCACGAATCCTTCTGCAAATAACATTTCTCCAAATTTATTAACTTTTAACTTGAATAGAATTGATGAAAAGTTGGAATTTAAATATATCCATATCTTAAACAGATAAAAAATATTTATCTCTAAGACATCGCAAAGTTACAACTATTTTTTTTAAAACAAACAAAAACACTAGAAAAAATCAATGAAAAAATGATTTTTTAGAGCAAAAATGCATTTTCACTTGTTGAAAAGGGATTTTTGAGGACAAATTTATCCTAAATCTTCTTACAAGCAATTGCGGAAGATCACCTCAATGTCCTCTTGTTTGAGTGGTACAAATCCGGGCAGTACCCCACCGGCGCATGACTTGCGTGCCATAACGGGGATGTGCTCATCATTGATACCCAGGGCAGTGAAAGTGCTGGTCAAGCCCAACGTGCCAAAGAGGAACTCCTTGGTCTTCTCAATAGCCTCACGGGCAATGTCCATAGCAGGCAATTTAGCATCAATGCCAAAGACATTTACACCATATTGCACATATTTGCTGACGGTTTTCTCGCTCAAGCAATATTCCATCCATCGCGGTGTGATGATGGCCAGTCCCAGACCATGGGTGATGTCGTAGTAGGCCGACACCTCGTGCTCCATCGGGTGGCAGCTCCAAGCCTGACGCTTGCCGCCATCGACAAAGCCATTGATAGCCCATGACGAAGTCCACATCAGGTTTGCACGTGCCTCGTAGTTCTCAGGCTCCTTCATGGCGATGGGAGCATACTTGATGATGGTCTTCATCATGCCCTCCATGAAGCAATCGAGCATGTAAAGGTCCTGATTCATATTGAAATAGACCTCAAAGATGTGAGACAGCATATCGGCAGCGCCACAAGCTGTCTGGTAGGGACTAACGGTATAGGTGACCGTCGGGTCAAGGAAGGATACCTTGGGCAACAGGGTGGGATGCTCCACGCGACCAATTTTGTCGTTGGTCTCAGGGTTGCTGATGACACCTCCAGCATCCATTTCACTACCCGTTGCCGAGAGTGTGAGCACACTGATAATAGGCAGCGCTTCGGTAATGGGTGCCCATTTCTCATTGAAGAAGTCCCACGGGTCATGATCCACCTTGGCACCTGCTGCCATAAATTTGGTGGCATCAATTGTCGATCCGCCACCTACAGCCAGCAACACATCAATATTGTGTTCCTTGCACATCTGGGCACCACGGCGCACGCTGTCGATGCGAGGATTAGGCTCAATGCCTGAGAGTTCGAACAGTTCCATACCGGCTTTCTTCACCTCGGCAACCACACTGTCATAGAGACCTGTGCGCTTGATCGAGCCTCCACCATAGGTAAGCAGCACGCGCTTGCCATATTTACTGAGCTCTTCACTGAGGTGATGCAACTGATTCTCACCAAAATAAACCTTTACAGGAATGTTATAGACAAAGTTGTTCATTGTTTCTGGGTAGTTTAACTATTGATTTAGAGTTTAACGATTACATAGTTTTTGGAACCGAGACCAATATGCTCGGCCCAGTCAATGGTGTGGGTGCCATGACGGCTGTTGATGCGTTCGATAAGGGGTGCATTGTCATCACCAGTCTTAGCCTTGTGGTTCATCACCATCTGAACACAAGCCCAGTCAAGCGCTACGGGATCGAGACTAGCCATGATACCCATATCCTTGAGCATGGGCTTCTCGGGGGTACCGTCACAATCGCAGTCAACCGACATGTTGTTCATCACATTAATATAAATGACACGACCACCCATATAGTTGTGAACGGCTTGGGCTGCTGCAGCCATCGACTCCAGGAATCCATCCTGGTTCTCGATGTGGTTCCATGCATCACTGGCATCGTCGGTGTAGCCTGCTGAGTGGATATAGGCCTTACCAGCAGTGCTGGCGACACCGATTGAGGCGTTCTTCAAGACACCGCCATAGCCACCCATGGCATGACCCTTGAAATGAGCCAGGTTAATCATCCAGTCATAGTTGGCCAGATGGTCACCAACAATGTCATACTTGATGTGGGTACGGTCCTTGACGGGAATACGCATCTGGCCGAACTCGTCCATAATATCCACAGCAAAGATAGAGTCAAAGCCATGTTCATGAATCGTTTGCCAATGCTTGCTCACTTCCTGGCGCGAACCGCCATAGGCTGTACAGCACTCAACGATGGTGCCGTTCACCTCATCCACCAGGTTGCGGATGAATGTGGGCTTCAAGTAATGGTTATTGCCAGCCTCGCCTGTGCTGATTTTCACAGCGACACGTCCTGTAGGCTCCACACCGAGCGCCTTATAAATCTTGACCAGTGACTCGGGCGAGATTTCGGTCGTGTAATACACCTTGCTTTGAGCGTTAGCCATGAAAGCCAACAAAGCAGCCATCAAAACAGTTAAAAATGTTGCTTTTTTCATTGCTCTTGTCGTTAATTCATCATAATTTTTCAGCGCAAATATACGACATTTTCATGACACATCAAAACCTCACGGCCGCGCAAGGTTATTTTTGACCGCAAAATTCAGACAAACAGTGCGCTAAATGAATGAATCCTATTTTAATGAGTTCGTCCAAGTGATGATATCACTTTCACTCATATAATTAAAGTTCTTGGGCTCAACCCAGTTGGCACCAGGAGCCGAAGGCTTGAGATATCTCAAGGTCTCGCCAGCACCACTACCGCCTGAAGTAAAGAAAGGCACAATGGTCTTTCCTGTCATGTCATACTGCTCCAGAAACGTGTTGATAATCGTTGGAGCGATATACCACCAGATGGGAAATCCGACAAAAACAGTACTGTACTGAGCCATGTTCTCCACCTTGCTAGCAACTGCAGGGCGACTTGACTTATCGGCCATTTCAACGCTGCTGCGGCTGTTCTTGTTGTTCCAGTTCAAGTCAGCAGATGTATAGGGGACTTCAGGAACGATTTCATGCAGGTCAGCATGAATAGCCTTGGCGAGGCGAGTAGCAGCCTCCATTGTCGTACCGGTAGCACTGAAGTAAGCCACCAGTGTCTTGTTTCCATCGTTGTTCATATTCTCATTTCGGTTTAGGTCATCATTTGCAGCCATCACGCTCATTGTCATGGCGCAAGCAATGATAAAAGTGATTAAACGTTTGATTTTCATTTCTCTAATATCAAATTAATTAATGCAGTAACATCGCCAATACTTACTTCGCCGTCAGTGTTCACATCTGCTGCATCGTTCATTGATGCATTGTCTGATAAGATCACATCAATTAGGTCAGTCACGTCACCGATGGTTACTTCGCCGTCACCATTCACATCACCGGGAATCACATCATATAAAGTAAAAGTAACCGTTGCGTCACCTGTACCCACGGCCTCGGCCAATCCTGTCGGGTCATCTATCCAAGCAATGCGGGTATAGGAATAACTGGTATTGAAAGTTTTATAGAACAATACTACACACGACGAGCCATAAAGCATGATGTCGCCTGTATGGATTGTTCCAGGATTGGATGCGTTTTTAGGCAGATTGTCGCTCAAATAATAATATTTCTCATTACCGTTGAGTTCTGTCATAGAAATCGTCATCGGCAAGAGATTCTTAAATGCCTCACCTGTAGCACTATTGTCTATCGTAGCAAGGAAGGTCTTACCGCCCACAATGACGCGCATCTTGTTGCTATTGGGAAGCTCTATTTCGGGCAAGATGGTTTCTACCCATTCGCCGGCAAGCTCAGCTATTCTTGAACGTCCATTATAATTCACATGAAGGGGATTGCCCAAAAAGACGCAATCAGGTAAAGTGTTGTGGGCATCAACAACTACATTTGAGATACCGCTACTCCAGCTAGTTACGGCCAAGGCGACTTGCTTATTACTGAGTTTGGCAGCATGATTGTGCAGGAAAGTCAACATCGGGTTGGCCATCTTCCCGTTCCACAAGGGTGTGCAGATAAAGATAGCGTCCCACTGGTCAAAGCTATCAACAGAGGTATTAATCTCGGGCCAGATACCATTATCAATCTGGCTGCGCTCATTGTTGGCATAAGTGTAAGTCGTCTGACTTTCAGGGCGCGGATAATTGCCATGGTCAACAACCTCAAGTAAGGTACCACCGCAATCTTCAGCGATATTCTCGGCCAACGTCTTGGTCACACCACTATAGCTATAATACAGGACAAGGCATTTCGCCTGATTTTCAGAAACTGCTTCGGCATGAGAGAAATGATTAAACATCATCATGACGAATATAAACAAGAAAAATCTTTTCATAACAAGTAATTAATTGATTAACACGCTGCAAAATTATGAACAAACACAATTATTGCTGATACCTTTTTTACTGAAGTAATTACCAAAAATTCAGTTTCTTGGGTAATTCAAAAACATGTTAGAATATATACAACCATATCAGCGGCTCGGATTTGCTTAAATAAATTTGGCAAATCTCTCGCCTTGCACTACGTTGGGGACTACGTCCCCGAAATTAGGCGGCGCCTCGGATTTGCTCAAATAAATTTGGCAAATCTCTCGCCTTGCACTACGTTGGGGACTACGTCCCCGAAATTAGGCGGCGGCTCGGATTTGCTCAAATAAATTTGGCAAATCTCTCGCCTTGCACTAATTTTGCAGTCAAAAATCGGAGAACGATAGCAATGATCAACATCCAAATAGACCGCAGGATACTGGAAGCCTGTCCCGAAACACGCATCGGACTCATCAGTGCAACGGTAGTGAACGACCCGACGTGCGATGAATTATGGGCCGAGATAGAAGCTGCTGCCGAGGACATCAAACAGCAATATGAACTGCTGGAAATCAACCAGCGTCCAGCTATTGCAGGGACACGTCATCTGTATAAAGCATTGGGCAAGGATCCAAGCCGTTACCGTGTATCCAGTGAGGCATTGTGCCGACGCATCATCCGCGGACTCGGCATCTATCGTCTGACAACACTTATCGACGTGGTTAATCTGGTGTCTATCAAGAGCGGATATGCCATCAGCGGGCTTGACGGGAACCGCATCGAGGGCGACACGCTGACGATGAGTGTGGGGACTGCCGAAGATGTCTTTCACGGCATCGGGCGTGGCGTGCTCAACATCGAGGGGATGCCTGTGTATCGTGACGCGGCAGGTCCCATCGCAACCCCGACCAGTGACGAAGAACGCACCAAGTTCACCGAGCAGACCGTCAGGGCGCAAATCAACATCAATGCCTTTGCCCCCGAAATGCCGCTTGAAGATGCCGTCAACTGGATGGCTGCATTATTGACGAAATATGCCCACGCCACTAATGTAGAAACATCGATTTATAACCCAAAACAACAATAAACAAATGGAAATTTTAGAAATCATTGAAAAGAATGTCAACCAGCGCCACATCGACCATATCGTCGAGACGCTCAAGGACGGTGGTCTCATCATCTACCCCACCGATACCGTCTATGCTCTGGGTTGTGACGCGCTCAACAACCAAGCCATTGAGCGCATCTGCTCGATCAAGGAAATGAAATCGGCCAAGACCAACCTGTCCATTATCTGTGATGATATCTCACAGGTGGCTCAGTACGCCAAATTTGACAATACACAGTTCCGACTGATGAAGTCCAACCTGCCGGGACCGTTTACCTTCATCTTCCCTGCCCTTTCCAAGTTGCCCAAAGCCTTTAAGGGCCGTCGCACGGTGGGCATCCGTATTCCCGATAACGAAATCGCCTTGTCCATTGTCCGCACGCTGGGAGGTCCTATCCTGACCACCTCGGTGCCTGGCGATGACGAGGACTATCGTTGCGAGCCTGGACTGATGGCCGAAGCCTTTGAGTCACAGGTTGATATCGTCATTGACGCTGGTCGTGGTCAGCTCATGCCCTCCACCATCGTGGATTGCACCGGTAGCGATCCCGAAATCACCCGTCAAGGCAAGGGAGAACTGATAAGTTAGGAGTTAGGAGTTAGAAGTTGATAGCATCCGCACTCGGAGTGTTGAATATCAATATAACAATGACAAATATGAAAAAGATAATCTTTTGCTTGATGGCAGTGCTCTTGCTTGCCGCATGTAACAAAAAGACTGAGAATCAAGAGAGTAGTGAAGCCGCTGGCGGCAATCAAGCTGCCAACAGTGAGATGTCTGTCGCCAGTCCCGATGATGAAGGCCAGACCGAATGGATCAAGCAGACCACTATCATGAGTTCCAAACCGATGGTGATTGACTTCTTTGCCACGTGGTGTGGCCCATGCAAGCAGTTGGCCCCCATCCTCGACGAGATTGAGCAAAATCACAAGGGTGAAGTCATCTTCAGACGTATCGACGTGGACCAGGAACCCGAGATGGCCATGGAGTTTGGTGTGGAATCCATTCCTATGCTGATGTTTGTCACTCCCAAGGGAGATTATCAGACAATTGTGGGAGTTCAACCAGCCGAAGTCATCGAAGCTAAGATTGCTGAACTGCTCAAGCGCAGTGCCAAATAACAATTAACATTGGGCATAAAACAGCTCTTCAAGGTGCTAAAAGGACAAAATATTGTCCTTTTTGGCATCTTTAGGTTTAATGTGTGGGCTATAAAGTTGTGATATTGTGTTTTTTTTGCGAACTTTGCGCCCGATTTTGAAATAACAGATTAGTCAATACATAACTACATCATGGAGATTACTGCACAACAACTTGCAGCGATGGTTAACGGTACGGTGGACGGAGACCCCTCAACCGTGATAAACAACTATGCTAAAATCGAAGAAGCCACGCCAGGTTGCCTGACGTTTCTGGCCAATCCCAAATATACCCATTTCGTCTATACGACCCAGGCCTCGGCCGTGCTCGTGCGCAAGGATTTCGTCCCTGAGCAGGAAGTAAAGGCTGCGCTCATCCGTGTTGACGATCCCTACAAGACCCTTGCCGACCTGTTGAACTATGTCAGCAGCCAGCGTCCTGAGAAGCGCGGCATTGAGCAGCCTATCCATGTGGGTGAAGGCACTACCCTGCCCGATGACGTGTATGTAGGCGCCTTTGCCTATATCGGTAATGGGGTGACCATCGGCAAGAACGTGAAGATCTACCCGCAGGTGTATGTGGGTGACGGCGTGACGCTGGGCGATAACGTTATCCTGTACCCTGGTGTTAAGATTTACCATGGTTGCCGCATCGGCAACCGTTGCATCATCCAGGGCGGAGCGATTATCGGCGGTGACGGCTTCGGCTTTGCTCCCAAGGAAGACGGCACCTATGAGAAAATTGCTCAGGTGGGAATCGTTATCCTGGAAGACGACGTGGAAATCGGTGCCAACACTACCATTGACCGAGCTACCATGGGCGCTACGGTAGTCAAGAAGGGTGCAAAACTCGATAACCTTGTACAGATTGCCCACAACGTTGAGGTGGGTGAAAGCACTGTCATGGCTGCCCAAGTGGGTGTTGCCGGCTCTACCAAGATCGGCAAGTACAATATGGTCGGCGGCCAGGTGGGCTTTGCCGGACACATTACCGTTGGCGACAAGAACGGCATCGGTGCTCAGACCGGTGTGGATAACAGCATCGGCAGCGGCGGCAAGTGGCTGGGTGCTCCCGTGCAGCCTGCAATGGAATTTGCCCGCCAAGTCGTTTACCTGAAACGCATTGGCGAGATGTACAGCGACATCAAGGATCTGAAAAAGAAAATCAACCAATAGTCAGTTATTAACTGAATACAGCCAATAGGCAAACAAAATAATGAAACAGACGACACTGAAAAATGCCTTCACCGTAACCGGTAAAGGTCTCCACACAGGACAACTGTCAACCGCAACGTTCATGCCTGCTGACGTGAACACGGGCTATGTGTTCAAGCGTATGGACATGGAGGGACAACCCACCATCCAGGCACTGGCCGAGCACGTCATTGAGACAACTCGCGGCACCGTCATCGCCAGCAAGAGCAACAAGGAAGCCCGTGTGAGCACTATCGAGCACGCCATGGCCGCCCTGTATGCTGCCGGCATCGACAACTGCCTTATCGAGGTGAATTGCGGCGAGGTGCCCATCCTTGACGGCAGCGCCATCATCTGGTGCAAGGAAATCGAGAAAGCTGGCATTGTCGAGCAGGAGGCCGAGAAGGAGTTCTATGTCGTTAAGCAGCGCATCAAGGTTGTGGACAAGGAAACCGGCTCGTCGCTCATCGTCCTTCCCGATGATGACCTTTCCATCGACTGCATGATTGAGTTTGACTCTCCCGTATTGGGTAACCAGTTTGCGTCGTTGACCGACATCCGCCAATTTAAGGATCAGATTGCTGGCAGCCGTACCTTTGTGTTCGTTCGCGAGGTGTTGCCGCTCATCCAGTTGGGGCTCATCAAGGGCGGTGACCTGGACAATGCCATCGTCATTTATGATTCACCCATGAAGCAGGAAGACCTGGACCACATGGCTGATGTCATGAAAGTGCCGCGCAAGCCTGCCGATGAACTGGGTTACCTGAACAACAAGCCATTGGTATTCAAGAACGAACCTGCACGCCATAAACTGCTCGACGTGCTGGGCGACCTGGCACTGATTGGCCGTCCCTTGAAGGGCCGCATCGTTGCCACCCGTCCGGGACATACTATTAACACCCAGCTGTCTAAAAAAATTCGACAGGAGTTGCGTTACCAGAACGTTCAGGCTCCCATCTATGACCCGAATAAGGAACCGCTCTATGACATCAACCAGATACGCTCCATGTTGCCCCACCGCTATCCCATGCTCCTCGTTGACAAGATCATTGAGAAAGGCAGGAAACACATTGTGGGCATCAAGAATGTGACGGTCAATGAGCCGTTCTTCCAGGGTCACTTCCCCCACGAGCCCATTATGCCTGGTGTACTTCAAGTCGAGGCGATGGCTCAGGTGGGTGGCATCCTCGTACTCAGCGGTGTCGATGATCCTGAAAAATACTCCACTTATTTTCTCAAGATCGACAACGTGAAGTTCCGCAGCAAGGTGGTTCCCGGCGACACGCTCATTTTCCACCTGTCGCTCATGACTCCCATCCGTCGCGGCACAGCGATCATGAAGGGATATGCCTTCGTCGGAGAGAAAATCGTCACCGAGGCCGAGTTTATGGCTCAAATCGTCAAGAATCCAGAATAACAGAGTTTTACAGTTATCGATTGACAGCGACTTTCGCAACCAACTGAAAACTGAGAACTAAAAACTGAAAACCAAATATGAACATTCATCAGTTCGCCGTCGTCCACCCTGACGCTAAAATTGGGGAAAATGTAATCATCGGTCCCTTTGTGACCATCGACGCCAATGTTGAAATTGGGGACGGCACTATCATTGATAGCGGAGCCGTCGTGCGCAATGGTGCGCGCATCGGCAAGAATTGCCACATCCATGCTAACGCTGTTGTGAGTGACGTGCCTCAAGACCTTAAGTTCCAGGGCGAGGACACCGTGGCCATCATCGGTGACAATACCGTCATCCGTGAGTTTGTTACTATCCATCGTGGCACGGCCTCCAAGGGCAAGACCGTCGTGGGTAACAACTGCCTGATCATGGCCTACTGTCATGTGGCACACGACTGTGTTGTGGGCAATCACGTGATCATGTCTAACGCCTCGCAGCTGGCTGGCGAAGTGGTCGCAGGAGACTGGGCCATCATCGGTGGCGGTGCACTGGTTCACCAGTTCACCCAGATCGGTTGCCACGTGATGATCCAGGGCGGTGCACTGGTTAATAAGGACATTCCTCCCTATTGTATGGCAGCACGCTACCCCATTGCCTATGAGGGCGTTAACAAGGTTGGTCTGCATCGCCGCGGCTACACCAGCGAACAGATTGATGCCATTGCCGACGTTTACCGCACCATCTATGACTCGGGACTGAATATCACCCAGTCGCTGGAAGAGGCTGTGAAACTGCCCGCAAGCCCCGAACGCGATGTGATCATCGACTTCGTTCGTGCCAGCAAGCGCGGTATCGTACGCAAGCCATAACAGCCACTACAACAAGACTATTAAACGACTTGGACCGCCTTTCATAATAAAGACGGCCCAAGTTGTTTTTACGCAATCAATAAACTCTCTTAACGCGATTTCTCGAGGGCTTGAAGTTTATCGGCCTCACCGAGTTTATAATAGATGTCGCGCAAGGCATTACGGACATCATCGTTATAGGGATTGATGACATAAGATCTCTCAAGATAGGGCAAAGCCTCACGATAGATGGGATTGACCAGATCAGCAAGACGCTTGCCATAAAGAGTGCTGTTCTGGCGGGTTTCCATGGCCTTGTTGTAGAAGTAGCGTCCCACGTTGAAGAGTCCTTGGGCATTGTTGTCGTTGAGTTCAATGCAACGCTGGTAATAAGGGAATGCCTCGTAGATGCTCTGTTGGTTCTCAATCACCAGGCCTTTGAGGTTCTGCAACTCATCGTCATCGGGATTGGCAACTATGGCCTTGTCAAGCAAGTCGTTAGCTCCGCTGTAGTCTTCTCGGCTAACGAAGTCATTGATCAGGATGCGGACATACTGCGGGTCGGTAGTGCCAAATCTCCGGAATGCCTCCCTCGCAACTCTCACAACTCCGATTTCGTCGCCCATGTCATTAAGGCAGACCAACGTATAGTCATAAACCTCCTTGTGGTCATAACCAGTGCGGCGCGCGATATTGAACAGGCGTACGGCATCAAGGGTATCAGCCCTCTGCCAAGCTGTAATTCCCTGATAATAACGCACCTCGGCCACCATACTGTCGGGTTTGAGCCATCGCAGGTCACCAGTGCGTGCCGCCATCTCGCAATAATCGTCCCAAGCCTTATAGGCACCGTCCCAATCCTTGATGTTGTAGAGTTCACTGCCTACCATTCGGTAACTTTCGTGATGCTGCAACAGACGGTCAACGACCTCCTTGCTGAATTTTATCTTGTACTTGGGACGCTTAGTTTTCTTGTCGATTACTTGCTGGCCTTTCTTGTCAAGGGTGAATACAGTGTCGAGTTTGAGGGCCTGCATACTGTAGTCATAGGCATCGATGAGTGTATGACCCATTGCCTGGACATCGATTTTCTTGCCCACGCGACGGTTATCCATGTATTTGTCATACTGTTCCACCTTGATGCGACTGGCAAGCGCCCAAGTCTCGGCACGGTCCTTGGTCTCATCGTTGGTGAGTGCCGATTTCAACTTATTGAACGCCTTGTTGTAACTGTCAACGGTCATCGTCAGGCCTGTAATGGCCTTTTTTGCCTCGTTGATGGCCAGTTGCTGCCCAGCAACCCGCATCGAGAGTGACAAGACAAAACATACTATTATAATCGCAAACTTCTTCACTATCGTATATATACTTATGAATTGAGGCTGCAAAATTACTCTTTTTTCCTTTATGCTGCAAATGTTTCTAAGGTGTTAGTCATGGCAAATAACAACCTGTGTCAAAACCCACTGCTGAATCTGGAATCGCGCTGAGTGCCGATTTCAAATACGAGCACAGGGTTTTGGCACAGGTCGTTTGATAGGAATGCTGCCTAAATTCTGAAGTTAGCCCACAGAGGATAGTGGTCTGAAATCATGAAGGAGAGTTTCTGCTTGGTCAAGCCACGGTTTTTCAATGCGGTCTGGACAAAGTCATAATTGCCTGCTCCCATAAATTCAAGTGAGAGTTTGGGGCGGTTCTTGTCAGCAGTGTTGAACCAAGCAATCTGGTCATAATACTTGGTCTCATCAAAGATGGAACGCGACAGCGTCTGCAACTCTTCAGGCACATACAAGCCCTCACTCAAGAACGTCTGATCCAAAATATCGCCACGGGCATCGATATTGAAGTCACCCAGTACAATCAGGTTCTGGTCATAGGCGTTGATATCACCTGCCCAATCATTCAGCCAGCGAGCAATACCGTGAATCTCTTTCAGGCGATCTTTAGACTTCTTGCCGTAGATGATATGCACAGTCACAAGAATAAACGTCTTGTCACCAGAGCGGAAACTAACTGCATAAGGAGAACGCACAAACTGTTCACGCAACACCTTATCAGGATCGTTGACCCACTCGTTGGGGATAACAATCTCACCTGCCAATCCTGATAGTTGGACCCTGCGGGTATCAAACAGGTAAGCCATACGTTCATCGTTGCCCGAATCACTCTTATTGGTATCGGTCAGTACCATCGACCAATTATCACCCAGCAGTTTGAGCGTGTCACGCAAGGCTCTCAAGTTACCTTTCACCTCCTGAACGGCAATTACATCAAAGCGGCTCAAAATCTCGGCAATGCAGAAAACAGAATGTAGGTCACGACGAGGCGAATCCTTTTCCTCGCTCATCCATTTTCTCGTGAAATTACCAAAACCACGGATATTCCATGTGGCAATCAACAGGTTGCGGTCAAGTTCCTTGAACGGCACCTTCTGGTCCAAATCTTCCCTGAGTTCAGCCAAATTCTCAGCAACCTCAATAGGTAGCGGATCGTAAATCGTGTTTTCGTCTTTTACTTTTTTCATCAGATAGATCAGTTATAGTTAATAAACATTGATTGTTATAGCTGCAAAGATACGAATTTTTCTATAATATGCAAAAAAAGTATTATTTTTTAAACAAAAAAACAGGTGGAAGCTTATCGTCTTCCACCTGAAGAGGTCTAAATGAGGGACCTCAAAAACTTATCGGCGACCTCACTTGTCTTTTTTCTTTGCCCAGAAATGAGCCATCGTAAAAGTGCCTGTGACAAGAACAAAGGCCGTAACGGGCAATGCCACCAGCACGATTTCCTTGTAACCGTACACCAGTAATATGCCGAAAATCGGCAGTGCCAGCGCAACAAGAATAAGCAGGACACCGACAACGATGCGCACCCGCCGCTTGTCATAGACCTGCTGCGCCTCGCGCGAGGCCGTGTTATAACCGGCAATCAGGGAGTCCCCCCTGCCGATTAAGATAAGCACAGCCATGACAATCAATATCACTGAGACGATGCTCAATATAACAAAGGCTTCAAACATAAGAAATCAATGTTAAAAAAATGTTATTTTCGGCAAAGATAGTCAATGTTTTCAGTAGATTGCTACATTATATAAAATATATTTTTTGTAATTTTGTGCGATATTTTGAAAATTCACTTAATTTAATTAAATAATCGTCTAAAAAACAGAAAGTTATGAAGATTTCACACATCGAACACGTGGGAATCGCCGTTACCTCTCTTGAGGAGGCTATTCCTTTCTACGAGAACATGCTGGGCATCAAGTGCTTTGCCATTGAAGAAGTAGCAGACCAGAAGGTAAAGACCGCCTTCTTCCAGGTAGGTCAGACCAAGATCGAGCTCCTGGAGGCAACCGCCCCCGAGAGCGCTATCGCCAAGTTCATAGAGAAGAACGGTGGCCGTGGTGGCATCCAGCACGTTGCCTTCGCTATTGAGGACGGCGTTGCCAACGCATTGAACGAGGTTCAGGAGAAGGGCGGCCGCGTTATCGACGCACAACCCCGTAAGGGTGCTGAGGGCCTGAACATCGCCTTCCTGCATCCCAAGACCACTTGTGGCGCTCTGCTGGAACTCTGCGAGAAGCCTTGTGAGTAAATGAATAGTCTCAGTTCTCGGTTGTCAGTTTCCTGCGGCATCAGCCAGCTATAATCTGACAACTGAGAACTGTAAAACTGAAAACTTATTATAAAAATGGGAAAACAACTTGATAAGATTCAAGAGCTGATCGAGCGTCGCGAGAAGGCACGCCTGGGTGGTGGCGAGAAGGCTATTGCCAAGCAGCACGAGAAGGGCAAATTCACTGCCCGTGAGCGCATCAATATGCTCCTTGACGAGGGCAGCTTTGAGGAACTGGACATGTTTGTTCAGCACCGCTGCACCAACTTCGGCATGGAGAAGAAGACCTATGACGGCGACGGC
>JAEEGL015050534.1_pt1 | contig 14546 bp, 5 predicted proteins | sample 9134231 | NCBI WGS metagenome assembly JAEEGL01 (sample SAMN16246548, study PRJNA631951) | gut metagenome | biome: gut microbiome; feature: rumen; material: fiber-attached | host: Bos | place: Iran: Karaj | collected 2018-10
ATTTGATAAAATATAATCTCCAACTTCTAATTGACCGACGTTAATGTTAAAACCTTTTTGATATAAATAAAAAGGTGTTGTTGCCCCCATTTCTCTATTATCTACTAAAATATTTGATATATGTTCTATTTTATTTTTTGATTCTATATCCATTTTATTTTCTCTTTTTTCATTTGATAATTTTATATAATCTTTATGGAAATTTAAATTAAGCAAAAATTTGTCAAATTCATTTTTTATACAATTTAATTCTTGATTAAAAGAATATGAATTTGTAATATTTATATTTATTAATGAATGAATTGAAGATTCATTTTGGATTAAAAAACATTCTAAAAATCTCATTATATCAATCATTGTATCAAATAAAATTATTTTATGATAATCTCTTCCATAAAGAGTATTTTGTAATAAAATACAATTTTCTGAAAAATTTTTTTTATTTAAAGATATAATTTCTATATGTTTATTTTTAATTATATTATTTTCATTATATATTGTTTTATCAAATTTTTCATAATCTTCTTCTGTTAATTCATCTACTATTTCACTAGGAAGTAGATCTTTTTTTATTGAGTCTTTATCATATAAATATTCTTGCAAAATTTTATCAAAAATTTGTCTTCTTTTTCCATCCGTTGAAATTGATAATTTATAACTTAAAAATTGAAGAAGAAGATTTTCTATAAACATATTATTTTTAGTATTAAATTTATTATTTGATATTATATTATATCTTTTTAAAAATTCGTCTTTTGAATAAAGAAATCTTTCCATTTTTGAAACAAAGAATGATTGATAATTATCTTTTAAAATAAATTTTGAAACTAATACTTGTTTTATATTATCTTTTATTATATCATTTTTTACAATTATTAAAATATTTTCATTTGATTCATTTAATTGTGATAAGATTTCAACTAATTTAAAATATTTTTTATATATCAAATCAAAAATTTTATCATTATGAATTATTTGATATGATGTTAATATTTCTTCAAAAAATTTTTCATTTATATTTAAATCCTTAATTATTTTATATTCTAAAAATTCTTTAATTAATTTATGTTCATCTTCAGAAATATTCGAAATAGATTCTATTTTATACAGATTATTTTTTAATATATTATTAATATTATTTATAATTTGTTCTGTCTCAGAATCTTCATAAGAAAAAATAGAAGTTCTATTCATACTTAATCTTTGTAATTTTTTAAAATTATAATAAATCAGATTTAAATCAAAAGAATCAACTCCTTTTAAAATTGCCTTAATATTCTCTAAATCAAAAAATAAGACTTTAATTTTAGGATTAAATTCAGAAAAATATTTAAAAATTTCTTTGTTATATATATCTAAAGTAATATATTTTTCAAAGTATTTATTTAATTCATCTTTATAATTTTCACTTTGAATACAGTTACATATTTCTTTTATAATAATTGATATTAAATTTTTAAGAAGTTCTTGAACTTGAAATAAAGGATTATTTTCTTCATATTTTAAATTATATTCTTCAATTGAAATATTCTCATTTTCAATTAGATTTTTACTTTCAAAAAAATAACTAATAATTCTATCAATAACTTTATTGAATCTTGGAATAAATTCAAAATTAATTTCATTAAAATTTGGATTTATAATTTCCATAAAATATTTCACATTTTCAGAAAAGAAAAATTGATTATTACAAAGAAAAATAACTATTATTTTAGTATATGTAGAAATTAATTTAATAATAAAAAGTGCTTTTGAATCTTTATTTAATAAAGTATTTTCTGAAAAAATAATTGCCGCCACACTTTCTTTTGAAATTTTATATGAAATTAAATTTAATAACATAACTCTTTCAGAGATTGAATAAATTCCTTTTGAATTTATTTTATCTTTTTTTATATTCTTTTTTTGAACATTAATATTATATTTTGACAAACTATCAGTAATAATATCTGGATAATTAATTAAATAAATAGAACCAACTGAATTTGAATCTTTGATATTATTTATTATCTTTGAAAGAAATGAATGTATATCAAATCCTTTATAAAAAGAATAAAAATTATAATGATATAAATATATTTTTGGTATTAAATGCTCATAAAAGAATGAAAAATCCATCTGAAGACAATAATTTGTTGAAATTGATTTTTTAATTTAAATAATTTAATAAATAAATTAAATACATTACTTAAAAAATTTAATCAAAAGTCGAAGTAGTAAAAATATATAGAAAAAAAAAAATAATATTTATTCCATATTTAAATCATTAATCCAAATAAAAAATATAATTCCACAGTTATTTATTCAAATTTTAAATAAAAATTTAGTAATATCAATATCATCATACAGTAAATATAAAATATTTATAAGTTCTATATGATTTCTTATAAATTTTACTTTTATTATTAAGATATTTATCAATTTTTTTAATATTGAATATTTTTTCTTTTAACCTTATTTTTTTAACATTATTCTCTATAATAATAATAATTTTTTTATAATCATAAAATTTAATAATGTTTATTTCAACACAAAATAATTCATGGATTTATAATATTCCATTTTCATCATTAAATTCTTCACTCAATTTAAAATCATCGAATTTTTTTATATCAGAAGCAAAATATTTACCAAAAACAAATAAAAGTATCTCATTAATGAAAACAAATAATGAAGAAGGATTAATTATCAATAATTCACCAAAAAAAATGAATTTATCAAAAAGAATTAAACTTCCAGTTTTAGGAAAAGATTTATATATTCAAAACTTATATTATAAAAAAAAACAAAATGATAATCAAAAATTATTATCAAAAAATAATAATGTAAAACATTATCCTCACTTAACATCAATATCATCAAATATGAGAAAAGATTTACCAAACATCTCTTTTTTACAATTCCAATATATGAATACTTTATTTAAAGAAAATATTTCAAAAGAAAAAATAGGTTCAAAAAATATATATTTATATGGTACTAAATTAAATTTTGATGATGTAATTAAACATAAAGTAAATCTTCCAAAACCAATTTATAAAAAGAGAAAATTAGATTTAAATGAAATTGTTAATATATAAATAGATAAAAGTATAATTGGTATAAATAATATTATTATATAATTAAATAAAGTAGTATTGATTTTATTTAAAATATTAAAAATTCCTATCAGATTTCTTCATTCAATTAATTTAAGGTTTCTCTTTTTATATTAATATTTAAATTTTAATTCTATAAGATTTTGAAAGAAATCATATATATACTCATGAAATAAATTTTAATTTTAATTAAATTAAATGAGCTTTTTAAAAAAAATTTTTACAAATTTTCTTATTTCAACTCCAGCAATTATTATTTCATTCTTATTTTATATTGGAAAAATTAGAGGATTTATTTTCTATATTCTTTTTATTTTATCAATTTCTATAATCATATTTTTTTTCTCTACATCAAATTCAAATTTACAAAGCCATTCAGAATTATATAAATTCATTGAAGGAAAACAATTAAATGAATTAATTAATTATTTAAAAAAAAATAATTTATCAGTAAAGCAATTACATAAAATTACATATTATGGAAATACGACTCCTTTAATTTATGCAATTGGAAAAGATTCAAGTAATATAATAAACTATTTATTAGAAAATGGTTATGATATTAATTATCATTTGAAAAATTCTTTACCACCAATTATTTATTGTGCTTATATGGACAAAGATGAATATTTAAAAAAATTATTAAAATATAAGAACTTAGATATAAATGTTATTTCTGAACAATTTAAAGCTAATTCTTTAGAAATTGCAGTTGGTAGAGACTCAAAAAAATGTATTAAATTATTACTTAATATAGGGATGAAATTTAATATTAAAAAATATAATCAAAGTATTTATGGGGAAATTAAATCTTTTAATCAAATAGATAGAGAAATTAAAGAACTGTTATTAAAGAATGTATTATTGAATAAAAAATTAAAACTTTTTAATATTCATGATAAATGTGTTAAAAAACAATTAAAGTTGAAAATTTTTAATACAAAACCATATTTAATTGAAAATTTTTTATTAGATTCTTAAATATTAAATTATAAATTTTAAGAAATAATATATTAAATTAATTTATTTATTTAATGAATAAATTTGTTCTTGCAACATGTAAATTTGATAATTCATCTTTTACTTTTACTGAAGAAAAAATTATTGAATTATTAGTTAAAAATAATGAAAATTATATAATTGAAAAGATATATATTCAATTAAATAGTACTTCAAAATTATTCAAAGAGTATCCCTTTTTATATTATAATGGAAGATTATTTGAAACAAAAAAAATTCTCCCTTTTATTTTTGAATTATTATTTGGAAATTATAATTTTGAACATTTTGAATATTTATTAATTTTTTTATATAATGAATTTCGATATTTATATAAAGATAATTTATCTAGTTTAATTTCAAAAAATATTTCACTTAATGAAAAAAGAAATATTGATATTTTCAAAATAATAAAAGATTATATTGAATATTATAAAGATAAAAAAGAAAAAGTCCTAATATATAATATTATATTTTATTTTATTGATGAATATCTTATATTTCAAAAAGTAAAAGAAAATGAAATAAAAAATATACATGAATTAAAAAAACTATTAAAACTAAATCCAGAGGAAATAACTAATTGCTATAAAATTAAACATAAAAGTTTAACAAATTATATATGTGATAGATATTGTGTAAAAAATCCTTTTAATAAAAATGAAATTTTTACTGAACCAGAAGAAATTGAAAACAAAAATAATTGGAAAAACAATATTTTTTCATTAGGTTTATTTCTAGGTTTTACTTCAATATTTTATTTAATATCATTAAAAAATAAATGAAACCTTTTATTAATATAATAATCATTATGACAACTATTTATTCCAAAATTATTCTTAAAAAAATATTTACAATAACAATAAAAAGTAAAAATTAAATAAAATAATGTTTATTAATAGTTTTTATTATTTTTTTAAATTTAATAATAAAATATGGATTTTATAAATATAAATGGTAAATTCGATAAGTTAAATTTAGATGATGTTCAATTTTTTCTTAATTCAATAAAAATAAAAATTACAAATAATGATATAAATTTACCAAAAAATGAACATTATTTGTTAAAAATAAAGAAAAACTTTTATGAAACATTCTTTAATAATTTATTTTATATACTTTTTTTTAACAGAAATTATAATTTAAAACCAAATAAAGATAAGGATAATATTGGAAAAATAGTTATAAAATATAGTTTATGTTTATTTAAAGATTTTATTAATAATAATCAAAAATATTTTTTCAAATTATTATTTCAAGGGTTAATTTTTTTATATAATTCAAATTGTTTGGATATAAAATATTTGTCAATAATAATTTCTGTTTTAATTAAAATATTTTATACACAAATTCATTCTCATTATAATCCAACAGAATGTTCTTTTGAAAAGTTTGATTTATTAATAAATTGTTTCAGTTCATATAAAAATAAGATAAATGGAGAATTAATAAAGGAATTTATTAAAAATTTAAAAAATGAATTATTCTCAGATTCAATTTTTAAAATTCAGTTGAGTAAAAAACAACTATTTTTAAAATTATTAAAAATTAAAATTCAAAATCCATCTGAAGAAGGATTAAATTATCTAATTGATTTTTTAATTGATTTATATAAATATAGATTTACTTCAGAAAGCTTTGATTTTATATATTCAAAAACTATTAAAAATATATCTTATTTAAATAATTATATTGATTTTTTAATAAAATTATTTAATGCTGAAAAAAAAGAATCAAAAGAAGAATATTATATAAAACATGGGATTTTAATTCAACAAAATTGTCCAATTGAATATAATAAGTTTGATTTTGATCTATCAATAAATTCTATTTATTTTTCTTTTAGAATTTTAGAAAAAACAGAAAAAACATGTATATTATATATTAATTCTCAAAATAAAAAAACAAAAAAAACTATTTTTAGAATGTATATTAATGAAAATTTATTTTTAAAAATAAATTATTTAGATGGAGATAGAGTAAATAATAAAAAAATATCTGAAATAGAATTAAATAAAGATTATTTAATTTACTTTTATCAAATGGATAAAATATTTGGTTCATCATTTATTATATATATAAATGGAGTTCAATCAAAATTTTCAATTAAAGTACCTAAAATTGAAAATGGAATATTAGAATTAGGTTATAAAATGAAAGGCATTATAGGTCCATTCATTTATTTAAATAATCATCTTTCTAATGAACATATTAATAAATTATTCCTTCTTAAAGATAAATATTATGATTTTTTAAATCAAAAAGATTTAATGAATAAATACAATATTGTATTAGATATAAATTATAAATATATTAATGAAATTAATCCAAGTAATATTGTTTATCTTTCAGAAAATAATTATATAGCATTAAAAAATCCTAATATACATTTTACAAAATTTCATCATAATTTATCTTTTGAGCAATTCATAAATATTAGTTATGGAATTGATTTTCTAATATTACAATTACATAATATTACATCACAATATGATAATAAAGATTTTCAATTATATTTCCAAAAAATTATTGAATTTATTCATTTTTTAATAAATGAAAATGATAAACTTATTAATGATAATTCAATTTATTTATTTTTTTTATCTCTTATTATAGTTCTTTTTAAAACAAAAAAAGAAGATTTAAAAATTCAATTTAATTTGCCTATAATTAATACTTTAAATTATTTAATGCTTTTTCTGTTTAATAATAAAAAATATATATTATGTAATATTATAATTATAATTCTAATGAGAAAACAATTTTATATAAATGATGATATTATTAAAAAAGAATTAATACAAATTAGTTATTGTTTAAATAATAATATAATTATTCCATTTGAATTACTTTTAAGTTTTGATTATTTATTAGAATATAAAAATTTTGATAAATCAATATTTACTCAAATTATAGAATTAATATTATCAGTAAATTCAATAGAAAATAATACTAAATTATTTTTAACTCTTTATAATTATATTTCAAAACACTGTGGTGAAAAATTTGAAAAAAGAGAAAGTTATTATCTTAAAATAATTTATTTAAATCTAAATTATGTTAAAAATTTAAATCATTTTTTCAAATTTCTCAATATTGAACTTAAAAAAAGTGTACATAAAAATTGTGAATATTGTTCAAATATTAAATATTTGTCATATTTATTAATTCAAAATATTTTTAAAGTGTATTTTAATAAAAATAATAAAATTGCTTCAATTTCATATTACTTTATGAATAACCCAGATCAATCTTTTCTAAAAGCATTATTTATTGAAAGTATTGGAGTATTAGATAACCGAACAAAAGTTAAATTTATTGAATCAAATGATAATTCTTTATTGAAATATATAAAATCTTATGAATTAATTGAAAATGAAGATTTCTTTTATAATTTTATATATTTTACAAAATATTATTATAATATTTTTGAAAATTTAAAAGATATTCAATTACAGAATATGGTTTTCAATATGATTAATGATTTCATTCTTTTATTGATAAATAATTTTTTAGGAGAAAAAAAAACCTTAAAGTTAACATCTCAAAACTTTTTTAATACTAATTGTTTAAAAGTATATTATATTTTTTATATTAATAAAAGAAAAGAGCAATTTTTTTCCTCTTTAACAACAATAATTGAAATTTTAATTTCAGAAATTTATAGACCTTTTTTTTTTCAATTAATTATAGACAAAAAAATAATAAATGAAGAAATTAGTGAATTAATTATAAATTATATTATAAATTTAATATTCAAAACTGAAAAATTAGAAAAAAATGAACTAATTTTTAATCAATATATATATTTTTTATTTATATGTTACTATTTTATTATGAAAAGGGATATTCCTATTAAAATTGATTCAAAAAAATTAATTACGTATTTTCTTATTTTTTTAAATGATAAAAAATTTTGTAAAATAAATTTAGAATTTGAATTTAAATTAAATGGAATTGTATTAAATAAATCGATATTGATTATTATATTTGAAATATTAATTGATTTATATAAAAAAGACAATTATGAACAAAATTATTTTAAAATTATAGAAAATATTTTATTAACTAATTTTTCTTTAAAGAAAAAAGAAATAATAAATGAAATTAAAAATCCTATTGTTATCCCTTTTTATAACAATTTGAAAAATAACAGCAAACCTTTTGATAATAATTATTTAATATATTATATTGAACAAATTTCATATTTATTTGAGAAATATAAAAATGATACTCAAATTATTTCTATAGTAGAAACAATATCAGAACATTTTTATACTTTAATAAAAGAATTTATATCTATATATAATAAAAATGAATTATCTTCAAAACAAATTAAATGTTTAAATGAACAATATAATGAATATTCAAAATTTATATCAGATAAAAAAAGTGATTTAAAATATAAAGAAATACAAAATATATCTGATTTAAACAATAATAATAATATAAATTTAATAAATAAGCAAAAAAATGAAGAATTAAATAATAATATAAATGAAAATATATTATTTAAAAATTCTGATAAAATTAATTTTGTTGATGATGAAAATCAATTAAGAAATTCATTAAAAATTAAAAAAATAAAAAACACATTAAAAATTAGAAAAATCAAAAGTTTTTCATATTTAAGAAATAAAAAATTATTTATAAATGAAAATTTAAATGAAAATGATGACTTTGAAATAGAATTAAATGATATAATTACAATATTTTTTAATAAATTATTTCCAAAAAACCTTATAGAAAAATCAATGAGATATTTATTTTATATAAAAGAAAATTTATTATGGAAAACATTTAGTATATCATCAAAAAATATATTGTTTAAAAATAAAAAGTTTAAACACTTAAAAGAAAGTTTTTATTCATTTAATAGTGAAAAAATTTTAAATGCAAAACATAATGAATATACTTATGAATTACCATATCCATATAAATTAAAAAATTATACAGTAGATGATTATTATAAACCCTTTATAAAACAGGATTTTAATTTTTTTATTAATCCTCAATTGAAAATTTCCCATTATTATTTTGAAAATAATAAGGAAAAAAATTTTAGATTATTGTTTAAAAAATTTTTTCCTTTTGAAAAGTCTAATTTATTTTTTGAATCTGAATTAATTTCTACTAAAGGTTCAGTTTTTGGGGAATTTAATATTTATGATACTTATTTATTTTTTAAAGATAAATCATTAGAAGATATAAGACTTAGAAAAGATTTAAGTTTTGAAAAAAAAATATATTATTTAATTTCTACTTCTGATACTGATTTTATTATAGGGAAAGAAAAAGATATATTAATATTTTATTCAAATATTAAAGAAATATTAATAAAAAGATTATATTTTAAATATATTTTATTAGAGATATTTGTTGATAATCATAAAACATATTTATTTAATTTTTTTAATGAAGAAAATTTTTCTAATTTTATAAAAGCTTTTGAAAATAAATTAAAACAAAAAAGACCAGATTTAAATGAATTTAATTGCAAAAAAATATTTAAAAAAAAAGAATATGTAAAAAAATATTTAAATCATCAATTAACAAAATTTCAATTTCTTTTATTAATAAATAAATACTCAACAAGAACATATAATGATGTTAATCAATATTTAATATTACCATTAACTCATATATCATATGAACCAGAAATAAAAAGAGATCCATCAAAAGTAACATCAATACAAAAATCTATTCCAAAAAATGATTATAGTACATATATTGACAATTATAAATATCAAGGTTATCATCATAATATTTTTTTTTCTGCTGGTGGTTTCGTTTTTTATTTTTTAGTAAGAGAAAATCCTTTTACTTATTCACATATTAAATTCCAATCTGGAAGATTTGATCAAAGATTATTTCAAACAATTAATACATTTTTAAAATGTTATATTCTTAATGATGATAATAGAGAATTAATTCCAGAATTTTTTCATAATTATTATTTTTTATTAAATTTAAACAGAAATGAAATAAAACTAAATAAAAGAGATATATATTTTCAGAATGTGATAACAGAAAATTGTTTAAATCAATTTGAATTTATAATAAAACAAAGACAAAAATTAGAAGAATTTAACATAGGACCTTGGATTGATTTTATATTTGGAATAAATCAAAAAAATGAAAATTTAATGATTACTTTTCCACCATATGTTTATGAAGAAGAAAATAATTTTGAACTTAAAAAAAAAGAATTTGAACAAAAAGGAATGACTGGAGATAAATTAATTACTTATATTAAAATGTATTATAATTTTCAAACATTGGGAGTAATGCCTATTCAATTATTTAATAAAAGTTTTGAAGATAGAGGAGAAAATAAAAATATTACTTTAACAAAAATTAAAGATAATTTTATGTCATTTGGTAAAAAATATGATTATCATAATTATCATATTTTCTGTGATAAAAAATTTATTTATTTTAAAAATGATTCTAATACTTTTATTTTTAATTATTTAACTAATTTACCAATGATTTCTATCAATCAAGGAAAACAAATTAATTTATATCCAATTGAAAATTCTTTTTGTAGAATATCTAAACATTTATTTGTTTTTGGAAGATATACAAATTCAACTTTAAAATTATTTAATGAAGGAACTTTTACAAAAACACTTAAATGGAATTGTATAGTAACTTCTATTATTTCTTCTGAAATAAATAATGATTCATTTTTTTTTATTGGTGATGAAAAAGGATTTTTATCTTTATTAAAATTTGATTATGAAAAAGAATTATTTAATATAATAAAAAAACAAAAAACTCATAATTCAATAATTAGAGGTCTTCTTTTAAATGAAAGATTAGATATCATTATTTCTTATGATTTAGATAATATTATTACTATACATTGTAAAACAAGTTTTGTTACTTTATCAATTATTGAATTAGAAAAAAATCAATTACTTAATAATATTAAAATTTCAAAATATGATATTATGTATATACTAATTGAAAATAATAATAAAGATCATATTTTAATGTCATATACTTTAAATGGTTTAAAATTTGATGATTTAATTATTAATTATCCAAATAAAATTATCAATTATTTTTTAGATGTGAGCAGTGATAATATATTAATTTCAACAATTAATGAATTACTTTTTGCTGAATGTTATTCTCTATATGAAATTATAAACAAAGTAAAAATAGAAGAAAAAAGTCAAATAAATAATCTAGTATATTTTTATGATCATGATTTATATTGCTATTTCTTAAATAACAATAAATGTATATTAGGTAAATAAAATCAAATATATATTTTTTATATTAAAAAAAATGATATATAATTTAATAAAAATTTTATTTTATCCATAATTATATTAACTGAATTTAACAATTTATATATTATTTAATATATTTTCTCCTTAATTTTTCATCAATTGTCATTTGCTCATTTTGATTGATTTTAACTTTTTTTTTATTACTTTTTTGTTGAGTATTATTTTTATTTTTATTTATTTCAATTGTAGGAGAAAAATACTCTAAAATAATTAAAAAAGTTCCAGAAATAAATAAAATTAAAGAATGGAATTTTTTATTGTTAATTTCTTCTTTAATATATAAAACACTTATAATTAACATTAATATTCCTTTACCTCCATTATTAGTAATTATTCCAAAATTTTCTCTTATAATATCAGGCAATTTATTTGGTAAAATTGAATGAAAAATAATTAAAAATAAAAATAAAAAAGAATAAAATATTAATACATAATCACTCCAATAATAATAAGATTGTTTAATTAATAGTAAATTTGATATAATAAAAAATACACTTGAAAAACATATTACAAATAATTCAAAATAATATTTTACCTTTTGTAAAACAAATTTAAATCCAGATAATGACATATTTAAATTAAAAATAAAAATTTAAAAATAAAATAAAATACAAATAATGAATTAATTTTTTTCAAATTAATATTTTTATATATTTTTAATAATCAATAAAAAAATTATGGGAACAAGTTCTTCAGATAATAAAAGATATTATTTAAAAAAAAAAGAAATTGACAATATATGTATAAATAATCCATTATTTACTTTTTCAAAAAAATATAAAAATGGTGATGGGAATATAACAATAAAAGAGTTTAAAAAATTAACAAATGGATTAATAAATAGTGCAATTTTAAAACGAATTATGTTAATTTGTGAAACTAAAAAAGATAAATTTAGTGTTGATAATTTAAAATATTTTTATGCATTACTTTATACAAATAATCCTGAAGCAAAATTAAATTTTTTATTAGATTTAATATTTATGAAAAATAATAAATTAACACATGAAAATTATGTTCAAAATGTAAATAAATATTTTGAAAATTGTAAAACTTTAATAAATTTATTTTTAAAAACAGAATTTAATTCAAAACAAATTATAGAAAGAGACTTTATAAATCAGCAAATAAAATTAAATTACATTTCAATAATAAATAATTTTAGTTTTATAGAATCAAACAATGATTACAAAGAGAATTCTCTAATAAATAATGAAACTGAAGGAAGTATTTTAGTCTTAAATTCAAATAATAAAGAATGTAATTGTATGAATATTAAAAATATAAATCAAAGAAGAATATCAAATACAAATAAAAATAAACAATTTGATAAATTAGAAAGAGAATTTAATGTGATTGAAAGGAAAAATAATGGTGTATTCCCAATAACAGTTTTTGAAGATATGTTAAAATATATTTATATTATACCAAGTTTAGTAGAAATAATTGGTAATTTTTTAAGATTAAAAAGTCAAAAAACTTTTTTTTCTTTTGAATTATTGAAAGAATTATTAGAAATAATAACTCTTCCTATAGAAAATGGAAAAATAAAATTTGATGATATTTCAAAAAGTTTATTTGATTTATTCTCATTTCCTAAAAATTATATTTTAACAAAATCATTTAGCTTATTTTTAAAAACAACAAATCCAAAATTAAGTTCAAACCAAATTAAGTTAAAATATAAAGAACAAGATATTCAAGATAAAATCACAAAAAATACATTTCCAGAATTATTAAAATTAATAATTAATGATATAGAAAATTCATTTATTAATATGAATTATATCCAATATATATTTTTTAAAGGAAAATGTCCAACTAAACAAAAAGAAAAAGAATGTATTTTACTTTTATTAAATGGATTATCATTAAATGATTATATAAAGGAAAAAACAAAAACAGAAGATACTTTTTATATAATTAATTATGATTTTTGGAATAAATGGAATGAATATATTGATAATCCATTAAATTTAAAAATAGATTTAAAAAATTTAAAAATTTTAAATAACCAAATAAGTGATAAAAATGGAAAATTAAACGATAATTTAACATATGGAAAAGATTATATTGTTGTAACTAGTAAAATACATGATTTATTTAGTTTTTGGTATGGTCCAATTGTTGGAAATGATTTAAAAAGAGATAAAATATATATAGATAATGAAAAAAATTATGAACCTCCTAAAAATTTACCTTCTATTTTTTATGGTGAAGAAACAATATCTAAAAGAAAATATGAAATTGAACTTTTTCCTATTTTTTTCCTTTTTTATAATTTTGAACAAATTCTAAAAAATGAATCTCTAGAAAAAATGAAAGAATTTTTAAAAGAAACTGAAAATAATAGTTATGGAAAAGGAATGTATTATCCTTTTTCTAGAAAATCTAAATTTTTTGATTTATTAAAACTTTTAGAAAATAGTATTAATAGTATTTTAGATATTAATAAAACTCGTTTATGGTTATATTATAAAGGAAGACTTGAAATTGTTGATTTTCAAAAAAAATTAGAAGAAGAAAATATAAATGGAAGAGGAATTATTCTTTTAGAAATTAATAATGGAAATTGGCCAAGTGAAACAATAAAAAAAAATAATAATACTACTAATAAAGAGATTTTTGTAGGTTTAATTAATATTGGTAATACTTGTTATTTAAATAGTATATTACAAACATTCTTAAATAATATTGAATTAAGAGATATTTTACTAAGACAAAATTTAGAAAATGAATTTTTACAATTTTTAATTAATAAAAAAACTAAAGGGAAATTAGTAAAAGAATTTATTAATTTATTAAAAATAAAATGGAAAGAAGGAAAAAAAAATATATCACCAAATAAGTTTAAAAAAATATGTGGAGAATATAATGAAAATTTTCAAAATTTTGAACAACAAGATGCATATGATTTTTATACATTTTTACTAGAAAGTTTACATGAAGATACTAATATTAAAAGTAATAAAATTAAACTTAAAAATCCAGAAAAAATAAATTCAACTGAAGAAGAATTAGGAAATGAATATTGGGCAAATAATATAAGAAATAATGCATCTTATTTTTATAGTTTATATTTAGGTCAATTAAAATCTACTTTAAGATGTACAATTTGTAATAAATCAAAAGTATCATTTGAACA
>JAEEGL015346508.1_pt1 | contig 14546 bp, 8 predicted proteins | sample 9134231 | NCBI WGS metagenome assembly JAEEGL01 (sample SAMN16246548, study PRJNA631951) | gut metagenome | biome: gut microbiome; feature: rumen; material: fiber-attached | host: Bos | place: Iran: Karaj | collected 2018-10
CGCGCCCCCTCGATCAGCAGTGCAGTCTCGGGAGCGGACTCGTTTTTCCACCGCAGGAGTTGCTCGTATATCTTTCTTTTCATCCAGACGCCTCTTTTACTGTTGTTCGGCGCATATTATATCACGATTCCAAGACCCCTCGCAACCATGATTTACACGATTCCAAGACCCCTCCAAGTGCGATTTCTCACGATTCCAAGACCCCTAACACTCTGCCGCGCCGTAGGAGTGAATCTACACAAAAATTACCGGGATTGAACGGACTATTTGAATCGAATCCATCGACTTCCCCGTCAAGAACTTCAAGTGCATCGCCATCCAGCGAACAGACAATTTTCTCAAACTCTTTTCTTGTCATTTTGCTTCTCCATTTATCATTTCTGTGAGCGCTTTTACTTTTGAAATCATATCGTCTACCTGGGACACAAGCTGGACGGATGAATTCTCGCGGTATTCTTGCAGTTCTGCCAACAGACCTGCCTGCATTTCCTTCACTTGAGCATTGCGTTGCTCCGGCGCGAGTGACTCGTAGCGGAGCAGGGCTTGTATTCGGAATATTTCCAGATCAACGTAAGATGCAAACTCCTTTGCCTCAAGCCGGGCTTCGTCCACCTCTTCCGCCTTGCGCCGAAGCATTCGCGCACGCCCTCCCGACACATCTGCGCTATCGAGGATGTCAATCGCCTCCTTGATCTTCCCTCGTTCCATGCATGAACGCGCGCGGGCAAGAATCTCGTTCGTCTCGCCAATGGTCACACCCGACATGCGCTTGGCAAGTCCAAATGCCAACGCCAGTTCGCGGTCGATCCTTTCTTGAAGCTCGTTGACCTGCGTGGACAGTTCCAAAAGCCTCTCGTAGGCTTCGTCCGAAGACGGCTCGTCAGCCACTCTCGCCTTCTGCTCTTCAAACTTCTTCTGCAGCGAATCCATGTTGGCGAACAGTTCTGATAGACCCGCGTTGTTCGCGACCATCGGAAGGTTGCAGAAACTGCCGACGACCATTTCATCTACTTTCACCTGCGACCCATCGAGTTTGACGAACGGTTCGCCGCCGCCTTGCGAAAGCAGGTTCTCGATGGAGAGTAAGAAGTTCAACTTGAGGGTGTCAACATTCTCAAACCGGCAGAAAAAATGCTCGAACTGAGCAACAAAGCTGTCGCGAAACGCCATAAATTCCTGCGTAAGGGGACAGCCATTGTCATCCTTGAAGAAAATGTACAACCGCTTAGGGTTCTCGTGCCGTGTCACACGGCGATATGCATCATCTACCTCCTTCGAGGAAAAAGTGCCACACTTCGTGTGATACAACACAAGCGCAATTTCAGATTCCCCCAGCAACTTGTCGTGTTGTGTCGGGTCATAATCACGCACCTTCACCTGAACATCTCGTATCGCAAGAACGTGGTTTAAGCCATCAATCATCGCAATGAACGCATCACGGTCATGTGCTAGTTCGACATCGACTGCAATAAAGGCCTTTATAATCATTGTTCTCCTCACTTCTGGAGTTCTTCTATCTTCATAACTATTTCATGCATAGGCACTTGCCAATCCATCTTTTCATACAATTCAAGAAGTGATCTTAGACTTTCCAGATAATCTTCCTTATACCTCTCTGGCACAATGATAAACAGTTCCTCATAAAGCGAACTTGCATCTTTCAGAAATTTCGCCGCATCGTCAAAACGATTCTCCTCGTAATAAAAAACACCCAAATTACTCATCGAACACGCAACATCACGGTTATAACGCCGAGGGTTACTACGTGATAATCGACATCTAATTGACAATGCCTCTTCATATGATTTCTCAGCCTTCTCCGACAGCCCTAGTTCGTGTAATACATTTCCAAGATTGTCTAATACATCTGCAACATCACTGTCAAACTTCTCCGGACATTTTAACGCAAGATGCCGACGTTCTACAAGAGCATTTTCGAATTCTTCTCGCGCTTTCTCGAATTCCCCGTGTTCTGCATACATTGATGCAATATTATTTAAAATATCAGCCACATATTCTGTATATCGATAAGGGTTTTGTTCTTGTAAATATCGATATACCGACAATCCTGCCTCATAAAATTCTTGCGCCTCTTTTCTTTTAGACTCCACATCGTAAATAAGTGCAAGATTATTCATTACGGCAGCATAATCTTTTCCATACATTAAAGGATCTTTTTCATACTTCAAGCGCCTTATCTCCAGCACTCTCATGTACATGTCACGTGCTTTATCAGTTTGCTTTAAATCGGCATAAATACGCGCCAAAGTATGAAGCACTTGTTCTTGCTCATGGAATTCATCAATAGAATAACTCAATGCCTGTTTGCAGTCCTGCACTGCTTCAACCATTCTATCCAAGTCCTTATAGACCTTAGCCCGCGCATGCAAAAGATCCGATACAACTCGAGTCTCATTTACAGTGCCGCACATATCAATCGCCGCATCAAACATTACAAGCGCCTTGGAGTATTGGTGGACTTGATGGTATTTTTCTCCAAGTTTCAACCGTGTATTAATCACTTCAGATATCACCATCCCATCGGCAAGATCACTTCTCACAAAGACATCCAATGCCTTCTCTAACAAGGTGATCGGGCGGTTTATCTCGCCAATTTCATCATAAAGACATGCGGCATGGACCATGCATGACCCCCAAAATGCTTCCATTCTCGTTTTCCATCTAACACTACATAACGAAGAAAATTTACCTACATCCTCAACCAATGCATTCAAAACACTCTCGCTCTTTTTGAATCGATCCTCGAACGGCATCGCCGTATAGGCCATTATTGCATCAACACGGAAATACTCTATTTCTACTCCCGCCTTCAACTCCTTAATCTGAAGTTCCTCGGCTTCAGCACGTTCCGCCGCCCGATGCAGGAGCCGCCGCCGCTTCATCGCCGCCGATGCGCCGTCGAGTATCTCCAGCGCCTCCTTGATCTTTCCCTCGTCCATTTTCGCGCGGGCACGGGCGATTGTGTCGTTCGTCTGCACAATCGAGACCGCTGCCATGCGCTTCGCGAGGTTGAAGGACATCTTGAGCTCGCGGTCTATCTGATCCTGCAGCCGGTTCTTCTCCGCTGAGATGTCCAGCAGCTCCACATACAGCCCATCGTTCTGCGGCTCCTTCTCGCACTTCCCGCGCTGGTCGACGAACCTCTTGGAGACTTCCTGCATTCTTGAAAAGAGAGACGCAAGGCCCTCGTTCTTTTCAAGCATCGGCAGCTTCGCAAGATCGCCCACTTCGAGCCCGTCCGCGACGACCGTGCGACCATCCAACTTCACGAACGTTCCGCCGTCATCTCCAAGGATGCTCTCAAGTGAAAACAGGAAGTTGAGGCTCAATGTATCCACATTCTCGAATCTGCACGGTGCACTCCCAAATTTCCCGGCGAAACCGTCCTTAAATGCATCGAACCCGTCTGCCAACGGTTTTCCGTCCGCGTCTCGGAAGAACACGTAGAGCCGCTTCGGATTCTCATCACGTTTCGAACGGTCATAAGACTCGTCAAGAGCCGCTTCTCCAAAGTCGCCGCATTTCGTATGGTACAGCACAAGCGCCATCTCGGAGGACTCAAGCAATTCGCGGTGCTTCTCGGGGTCATAGAACCGCAGACGCACACGCGCACCGCGTCGAACAAGAACGTCATTCAGGTTCAGAACCGCGTCCGCAAATGCGTTTCGGTCTGCAGCCAGTTCATCGTCCACCGCAAGAAAGGCTGACACCGAGCGCACGGATTCCTCTTGCGTGACGTTTTGCAGTGGAAGGCCCGAAAGTTCCTCCACCAGCCGCAGGAAATGGGCCTTTAGTTCCTCAAAGCCCGTAAATGTGCCGTATGTTCCTTCTGGGAGCGTCGCCCGCCAGGCCGCCAGATCGGCACTCGGCTCGACATCGCCATCCTTGAACAGCATGAGGTGTTTCTTGATGCGAGACGTCCCGGCCTCCTCCGCTGCAATCGCCTTGTCCACCTCCTCTTTTGTGTACATTCCGAGGACGTGACGGAACATCATGAGCACCGCATCGCAGTCGAGCATCTCGTCGAGATAACGGTCCTCTGTCCGCGCCTCGGTCATCGTCGGGTCGACGTACTCCCACTTCGAGAGCCGCACGCGGAACCCGCGCCGCTCGAACTCTCCCTCGTACGCAAGCGCAAGATACGCCAGATAGTTACGCTCCGGCAGGAGCTCCTTCGACGATGCTATAAAAATACGAATGTCTTTCATTGATTCCTAACCGTTTTCTTTTCGAGTATCTTCACATCAAAAGAATTTCTTCTCAGCAGATTCGAGATTGTTAATAACTTTCTCCAATAAAGTATCAAAAGTACATTCTTTTATCGTTTCATTACCACTCCAATCATCATTGGTACATTTAGGTTCTATAGTTTTAACAATTCTAGTCCAAGTCAATTTCAAGGTTACCTTTCGCGTTGAACGTCCAGATTGTCCATTCAAATGAAATACAACACAAGGCTCACCGCCATATGTATATGGAACGTCTAAATGAAGGTGAGCTTTTCTATTCGCCAAATGATTATACTTAGACAAAAAATATTCGCCAAATGAATGCGCAATCATTGCCTTCACAAATTCTGCCAAGCCCACATCATCTAACGAATGAAGTAAATTATCGTCACCCCAATATGCACCTCCAAGATTATCTAAGCATGAAGATAATACAGACAATATGCTGTCTAAGAACTGTAAATACTCGCTTATCAAGATAGAATCCAGTTTCGTTAGTTTATTTCCTCTTTTTAATTCGTCATATTTTTCCTTCAGCCCTGATAAAATGTCATAATAACTCATATATCGCCAACCCACAGCGGGTTCTCCATTTCTTCTCATCACCCCTAAAACAACACCATCCTTAAATCTATTTTGCGTGGGGGAGTATTCATCATAATCAGGGTCTTCCGGTCTAATAATCAAGTTCTGGCGATAATCCTCCAATTGGGAATTATTGTAAAAGCTCTTGAATTTATTTTCTATAACAAAGTATCTATCGCCATCTAAGATTATCGTGATGTCGCGATGGCCTTTTTCTGTTTCAACAATTATGTCTGAATCGCTACATTTCCCCATACATGCATTCGGGAAAAAGACATCTCCAAACACATGGTATTTCCTTATCAGCCACGCTATCATGCCAGAATGAAACCATTCATTTGACTTCAATGAAATAGTAAAGAAAGGATGTTCGCCCAATTTCTTAATCATCTTCAACGAACTAGTACTATCGCCATCCGTAATTGCTTCTAAACACGGCTGATAATTAACACTATATCCATTTTGTTGCCAGTCCATTAGCGCCCCTACTTTCTTGTCTTTGGGTAGACATATACCCAAAAGCCCTTGCTGCCATTTGTATATCCTTGCCCAAATACGGCAGGGCAGTTTTGCAGATGTCTTCAGGCACGCCCCACTCCGCCTCTGCAACAGACGCGGCAATGGCGGCAGTAGTGTCCACGTCGCCGCCGATGGATACCGCGTTGCGAATCGCATCTTCAAAGGAGTCGGCCTCGAAAAACGCTTCAAGAGCCTGCGGCACACTGCCAGGACAGCCAGAATCGTATTCGTAGGAATCGCGAATCTCATCAAGCGTGAAGGTGAGGTTAGGATAGTAGTTCGCACGAATGTACTCACGGATATCCGATGGCGAGTGTCCCTGCCGCGCAAGGAAGATCGCCGCCGTTACCGCTTCGGCACCCTTGATTCCCTCCGGATGGTTATGAGTGACTCTGGTAACAATCCTCGCCAGCTCCAAAGCCTCGTCAAGCGAACGCGCCACCCACGTGCACGGCGATACGCGCATCGCAGCTCCATTCCCCCAACTCCCATACGGTTGTGGATTAGGTGAAAAAATCCATTTCTGAAAGAGTACGCCAAACTCATCATGATTGAGCCGACCAAACGTCCGTAAGGCTCGAACCGTACAGGATGCAAGCCCCTCTGGATCGTTTCGCGCAGCCAGCAACGCCGCCATCACCGCAACGGTCATGCTGCCGTCCGCCGTCATCCGACATCCCGGCACAAACAGTTCAAAGTCCCTTGTTTTGGGATTGGAATGGCCGAAGCGCGATGCTATGATGTTTCCAATGATTGCGCCGAGACACACGAGGGGACGCTTCTTGCCACCATTCTTTACCGAAAGCCAATCCGCCGAACCGAATGCATCATTGAGCCGCGTCAGCAAATCCTGCCGCTGGACACCCATCGCATCGAAGTAGTCTCCGTTCTCGCAGAGATACCGCGCCAAACCAGGTCGATTGGCGTACTCACCTCTTCCGAAGTATTCATCATGCACAATCGGCGTATCGTCCCAAAGCGCAAGATCGACATCGCTCAGCAAGTCCGCCACGCAATCCGGGCCACCGCATCGAATAAATGCATTGCCGGCGTCGCTCGTCCAATGCGATTCCTGTACAAGTTTTGTCGTAGGCGGCAGACCTTTCAAATTGACATAGCAATGTTCACCAACACAGTAGTTGAATCCGCTTCCATCTGGCGGCACTTTGGATGTGTTGATGAGCGTCACGCCACCCAGCAACACGATGGAATGCGTGTCGGCAGGATCACCGGCGAGATCCATTCGGACAACTCCCGCGCCACGAACGACCAGAAGTTTCTCTTTTCTCAGGAACACCGGCGATGTCACCTTGATTGATTTAACACCCAGCTCGTCGAAATCAATCAACAGTTCGCCATCGCCGACATGGAAGCGTTTGTCTGCGTCACGGAGTTTGTCGACACGGGACATCAACCCGCGCCCAGACATCTTCACAGGCTCCATCTGCACCAGTTTCCGCTGACAAGCTACTTGATCCTGCCGCCATTGACGCACACGCTGCTCCATCTCGTTCCGTGCCAGGCCATCAAGGTTTCGCACATCAGCCAGAACCTCTCCAATCGACGAGTATCTGCATTCTACACGATTGGCGATACACTTATTGATGATCACGCTCCATGCTATCGGAACGTCAGCCCGAAAACAATCTCGCATGAGATGCCCGAATGCGAATACATCCCGGCTTGCGCAATAGCTTAACTCCGGCGGCATGTATCCAAGAGTCCCTACCCGACTGTACTGCCCGGCACACACGTTGATTGTGTTTTCCCCGCAAATATGCTGACCGTCATTCTCCATCAAATGCGACGCGCCAAAATCAATCAGCACCACTTCGCCGTTGTCGCGCCGACGTGCCAGATTCCCCGGCTTAAGGTCGCAATGCACCCAACCCGCCTGGTGCATAGAAGCGAGTGCCTCCAGCACCTCTTCAGCAAACCTCCGAATATTCTCGGACTTCTTCGGCAAAGCATCAGCATCTATCGGCTCAAGGTAGTCCATCATCACATAGGGACGTCCCCTTACCGAACCCGAACCAAGACACATCGGTGCGCCATTGCCATTCAATGCCTTTAGAATCTGTTCTTCCTGCCTGATTCGCGCCTTACCATTCAGCGGATCGCTTTTCACGTCGCCGGCATAAATCTTGATGGCCACCCTCTGTCCAGATCCGTCAACCGATGTCGCACGATACACTGCGCCAAAGCTGCCCTTGCCGAGGCAACGGTCAACGCGAAAGCCGCGCAGCACCTCGCCGCAGCACAGCGCCTCGCAATCCCAAACCGGGCAAACCGGAGGGCACAGCGACCCGCCACGGCGGCATCTGGACGGTTTTGTCGGCATTGTTAGACTTTTACTCCCTCTGGCATTTCATCATTGTCTTTCAACCGGCGCAAGGTCGCTTTCGCCATCTGGCGTGTCGATGGCTTCACCAACAACGCTCGCCAAAGTTTCTGAAGCTCCTCCTCGGAGTTCTCGCAGAACTTCGGTGCAACAGCCTTCCAGAACTCCAGTATCGGCTTGACGAGCGACTGCTTTGCGTCAAACACCTTCTTGTCGAAAGTCCCCCGCTTAAGTCCCTTGAAATCTTCAAGCGCGTAAATATCCCCAGGCGTCATCCTTCCGACATAAAGCATATTAAGCAGTTCGCGACGAGCCAACGGCACACTCTCATCGGATAAGACCGAGACCAATGCCAAACTAAAGACATTCTTTTGAACTCGCTTGAGGAACTTCTGCTCTTCTCGCGTGCATTCCTCGTTATAGCGTTGCATGGAAGCAGGGTCAAGCGTTCCCGCTTCTCCATCCTCAAATACGCCTTTAAGATCGTCTATGCTGACGAGGTGTGCGTATCCGCCTTTCGATTTTCTCCCGCCGGTGGCACTCTCGATTGCCGCTGTTGCGTCATACGCATTTAGCTTCTGGGTATCAGTACGCGAATCATCTTCGCCTTCAGAGAGCAAGTCGCGCTCGTCACGCTTCGGCGACCGACAATCTTCGCCAGACTCGGCCAAATAACGCCTCTCTGTGCGCACCGCGTCCAAGGCAACGTGCGTGGCCACCAGTTTTAGAAAAGCGCGGAAATAGCCCTGTCCGGGGGCCTTGTAGACAAAACGCCCAGACGCGAGGAACTTTGCCACCTTGGCAATCGTCACATTGACTACATCGTCGATTCGAGTGTCATTTCCCCTGAAATATCTTTTCGATGCGACAAACTTCGCGATGTAGTTCCAGTACGGACCGTCCTGCAAGAACAGCTTCCACTTTTGGCTTGTATGACTCTGCAAGCCAATTACCACGCTTGCACGTGTCTCACTTGGAAGAACATATTTTCTATCGTTCATCAGGCAATCCACCTCTTAACATGGATCAAAGGATCCCAGACGATCTTGTCAACTTGCAGAACGTGCGCCAAAGGACTACACAGCATGCGGAAAGAGGAATCGCAAGCAGCATCCCCAGCAACGGGCCAAGGAACATAGTCCAGAGCAGGAATGAGAAGATCACGCCCGCATACCCCAAACCTGTCTTGTTGCCTTGAATCTTTGGCGTGATAAAATACCCGTCGAGGAACTGTCCTATCCCCCACACAAGAAGTACGAGGATAACCTTCATGCCAGAACCGCCAACCCCAAAATACGCAAATGTAAGTGCAAGCGGAAGACAGACGATTGATCCGAAGAACGGGATAAGGTTTAACGTTCCAAGCATCAACCCGATGAAGAATCCGTATGGCACGCCAACCAGCCAGAAACCGATTCCATAAAAGCAACCCTCGATAAGGCAGATTAGGATCTGTCGCTGATAGAAGCTGACCAATATGTCTATCAACGTGTCGATCTGATTGGCTACCAGTTTCCTGGTCTTGTCCTTCAACATAGGAATCGCATCGGCGATCTTCCCACCGCAGAAGTTCTTTGTCATCAGAAAGTACACAAAGAAAATCGCAGTGACGAGTACATAGACGAACCACTGAAGAACCGCCGCCGCCCCGGCCCCAATCTTCATCATCACTCCGCTCGCACCAGCATACGCCCATCCAAGACCACTATGTCCCGCGCTCACGGCACTTGATCCGGCGCTCGTCGCTGCCGCCGCTGCGGCTCCGCCGCCACCAGCGGTTGCATGGCCAAACTTGTCGTAACCTGCCTGAATAATATCCGTTCCAATCTTCTTGATTTGATCACCATACGTTGCGTAGAGTTCTCCCAGCTTGCCGGTGTTTAGGTTCATTCCCTCGACTGTGGTTTGCGCAGCCGACACATTGCCATTCGTACAAATCTCCACCATCTTCGCAGTATCGGCATTCAGCGTAGCGGCAACGGTATTAGAGATTGTGTCCCCGCAATTCACGCACGCCGCAGCCGCCTGATTACAAGCCTCCCCCGCCGTAGACGCATCAACTGGCGGGGGCGCACCAACAAGATTCACAATCGAATCAGCAAGCCATCCACATGCAAGTTTCACCTGCTCAAGAACAGCATGAAAGTTAGGGAATGAGGACTCGATCCAATCAAGCGCCTGCCCCACCATCACCGGTATCTGCTTAACAAGTCCGACAATCTCATTCACGATAACCGCACCAGTCCACCAGACAAGCAAAACAATTGGGAACCACACCGACACAATCAGTAACAGCAAAGCGAAGATGGGAATCTTGACTTTTTTCACCAGCCAAAGATAATACGGCTTAAAGAACAAGGCGAGGAAAAATCCTGTGGCGACGGGTATCACCGCCCGAGAGGCAATAGACAGCCCTTTAAGGACAAACCAAGCGATCATTGCCACAAGCGCAACAATAACCACAAAAGCCACGGCTGTGTGAGCCGTTGTTATGATCTTTTTTTGCGACTCCGTGTAACCGTCCATGACATTCCTCACTTTTGATTGCCTTGACATAGGTCATGTTCCGGCTATGAACCCCTGTTGTGCCATAGCCGCGATACACAACTTGTCAATATCCTTGGTAAAATCATCAAGCTTGTCAAAAGGAACTAAATCCCAATGCCGCCGCATAGACTTCAATTCTTTCTCCTTTTTCTTTCTAGTGTCCTTGTCTTCGTCCATCGGCTTCGCACATATTTTCCACCCGGCAAGCAGGCGTTCCGACCACCACCTATTATGTTCGGCACGCAACGCCCGTCTCCGCGTTTCCATGTTAGTTGCACAATCGGGAAATGCGGCCGCTTTTTCCTTGAAGCTGTCGCTCGAATTCATACTCGACCATTTCGCCCACCTTTCCTTCTCTTTCCATTTTACAAGAGCGCTTTTCTGGCCTCGTCGCCATGCATCCAATGCAACAGCCAAGAAATTCGGACTGTCATACGGCAGATGTTCCCGATCTAATTGAACATCCTTCAATTCCGGATATTTCCAAACTTCCTTCTTATTGCCCTCATTATCTTTCTGCTTGCTCCCGTTAAAGATCAAGTCATAAAAAAAGTCAACCACAACACCGCTTGCCTGCCGTGTAGAATCCATCCAAGGCAGGCAATCCGTCATGCCGAAATACCGAAGATACGGCATGTGGTCTCCGGTCCCGGCGACAAGGCTCTTGTCCGGCAGACTCCTCGTTTGAGCGCCCATCCACATCAGCACCGAGACATCGTCGCAGCAACGCACAGCAAAAGGAAGTCTCATGTACGTTCGAACAGACTTTTCCGGCGCATCCTCGACAATGGCGATGGTCACCGCTCTCTTCTTATCCGCTACCGCCTCCAGCATCTTTGCGGCGACCGTCCCCTTAATGTCACATGGCGAATATTCTATCACCTCCAATTCCGGCAGAGCGTTGATGACATCATCAGACGGCAAGATCTCCGAACTGCGGTCAGACACGACGGTCATGCGGCAATGCCTCGTATCATCTCCATAGTTCATTAAGGTAATTGCCGAATCCACGACTGCCTTCGTCGCTTTCCCGGACCCGATCACGAACAACTCAACCCGTTCGGCGTCCTTCTTGAATCGAAGCGGCAGATAAGGGCTGCTGCCGTCGGCAGAATCCTTCTCAGACCAACACTTCCACACCCAGCTGTCGTAATAATTGAATACCTCAAGATCAAACAGCACCGTTTCGGGAATGACTTTGCCCCTTTTATCTTCATCTTTATAGTCACTTGGATATGTCTCAGGATCCATCGGCAATCGTTCAGAGCACATCTGCGAATAGAATTCCGGATCGTCGAACTGCAAGTAGACCTTGACTGGTACGCGGGGCGTTTCTAGGGATTGATAAACCGCCCCTTGCCGATTCCTAGACAAGGCATTGTTCTCCGCCTTAATGTCCGACGAGACCTTGTCTGCGACTATCTTAGAAGCCTGCAACATTATTCCATCACGGCCAGGGGCTCCTTCGTCTCCGAGAAGATAGACGGCATTCGCCCCACGAATCCTCAACCCCGAATATGTGCCGGGAAGTGCCAAATCCCGCCGCATATACATCAATCGCGCCGCCTCCTTCTTCGATAATTCAGTATTCATCTCCGCCCTAATGGCACGGACATTCCGATCCGTGATCAGCAAAACACGCGCATCCGGCGAATTAGACAGCAATCTCTTGATCAGCGGCCTCACCTGAAAGTCGTATCCGACAATCAGCGAATAATTGTTGTCGAGACGGTAGTCAACCTCACCATTAAGGAATCGATCTTTCCGCGCATTAACTGTCTTGGTGATATATCCCATCAATCCCGTCAGAACGAGGAACTTGAAAAGCAGTCCTATCCACATCTTCGGAGGAACAGCCATCGCCGCTTTCTTCAGCATCGGAAAGACTTTCTCCGGCAACACGCCGGTGCTTACGCCAACGACCACAAGTCCAATGATGATTGCAATGATCGCACAAATGATTATCTTGCGTTTCATGCTATTTCTCCTGTTTGACAGTCAATGTACCCGCACGCGGCCATCGCGGCGATGTTCACTTTGTCCAAGTCCTTAGCATATGAGTCAAGTTGATCAAACGGAACCATATCCCAATGCTGATACGACGATTTAAGTTCGGATTCCTTCTTCTTCCGCTGGGTCTTGTCTGCGTCCATAGGCTTCGCACATGGTTTCCACCCAGCAAGCAGACGTTCCGTCCACCAACGATTGTGTTCCGCATGCAGTACGCGCTTCCGCGTTTCCACATTAGTCGCACAATCTGAAAATGCAAACGACTTCTCCTTGAAACTATCGCTTGAATTGATGCTCGACCACTTAGCCCACCGTTGAACGGCGAGCCACCTCTCCATCGCCAACTCCGGCTTCCACGCCCGCTTGGCTGTGGTAACTAAATTATCATCGGTCGCTTCAGGAAGTACAACCTCAGGAAGCCTGCTATCCACCCAGCAATTCTTCGCGGCATCCCAGTTAAAGATGATATCATAGAAATAATTCACCGCACTACCATTGACCTGACGCGCAGCATTCATCCACGGCAGGCAATCCGTCATACCGAAGAACCGCAGCTTTGCGCGATCCCCGCAGGTCTGCAGGAAAGGTTTTCTCGGACACTTATCCGTTGTAGTCGCCTGCCAAACGAGAATCGAGACGTCCATGCGTCGAAGCGAATTGGCCAGTTCAGCATACGACTTGACCGCAGCATCCGGCCCCGGTGTCGCAATGACAATCGTCACCGCCGTCTTTGGATCGGACGCCGCCTTGATCATGATATCGTTAGCTTCATCTGAGCCGCCACAGACATTCTTAAACTCAACCTCTACTTCCGGCAGCGCATCCAATGCCCATTTCTCTGGCAGAAACACCCCGCCAGCCGCACCTTCGTCAAATATTGTGATCTTGCAATGCTTGCGATCCTCTCCGTAGTTCATTAGCGGCATCGCGTAGTTTGCCATTGCCTGTCCCATCATACTTGAACCGACAATGAAAAGTTCCACACGTTCAGCATCCGCCTTATGTCTCAACGGTAGATATGGGGCCCCCTCGTGTTCATTGTCCGAGCATCCGTCTCGATCTTTGTCACAGGCACCTTTAAGGGACCAGCACCGCCACGCCCAACTCTCGTAATAATTATAGACTTCAAGATCTATCAGATCGTCATTCTCCAAGAACCCCTCTTTCGGCATCGCCAACGCCTGGGTATAAAGTACGGCGTCTTCAATGTGCAAATAAACCTTGATCGGCGGACGCTTGACTGGCAGCTTCGCCGACGCCTCCTTGATATGACTGCGCAACACCCGCTCAATATGTAAGTTGCCGCCATCATTGTCAAGACCATTTCGCTCGCCCAGAATTACGATCTTCTTGCTGAGTTCCGGCCATGAATTGGCAAGCGTGCTCTCCCCGGTAGTGACAAGTCCATTGTAGATATATACGCGCGACAGATCCCGAGTTCGGATGGACAGCTCCAGCTCGCGACGAATCGCCTTGGCGTCCATTCCGCTGACGACAAGAACCTCTACGCAATCCTTCAACAACTCTTTAACGCATGACGGCCCCTGAAAATCCCATCCGATAACGATTCCATGACCCCTGAACTTATAACGGACGAGACCTTCTTTGTTCCTGTCCCAGCATTCAATCAATCCAGAACTGATGATACCAGTAGGGATTGCGACCATTCCTACTCCGAGAAGAGCAATGATCGCGCCGAAGACACGACCGAGCGTAGTAACGGGATAAATGTCGCCATATCCAACCGTTGTCAATGTCGCCACGGCCCACCAAAGACCGGAAAATGCGTTCTTGAACACCCCAGGCTGTGCATCATGTTCCACCTCATATATGGCGAGCGACGAGAGGATGAGCATCAGCATGACAATAAACATTGAACCCAACAGTTCGCGGGATTTTGCGCGTAGCACATCCCCAATGGCTGCCAGCGACTCGAAATATCGATTCAGCTTAAATACCCTCATCAAACGCAGCAATCGAAAGATTCTGATTGCCAGAAGATTACATGAAAACACCATGGGAAGGTAAAACGGCAGAATGGCCAACAAGTCAATGATCGCCATGCCGGAGCAAACATGCCGGATCACCGCCCTCCAGCGTGGCATGTCAGGATAAAGCAGGTCGGCTGTTAAAAGGCGCAGAACATACTCTATCGTAAAGACAATGGAGATCACCGCCTCAAGGACGTTTAGATGCTCGATCCAGCCTCTCGGCAATTCAAATGTAGTTGCAAAAACACAAACAACGCTCAGCAAAACGAGCGCGGTGATAAACATATCAAACATCCTGCTGCC
>JAEEGL015661873.1_pt1 | contig 14546 bp, 11 predicted proteins | sample 9134231 | NCBI WGS metagenome assembly JAEEGL01 (sample SAMN16246548, study PRJNA631951) | gut metagenome | biome: gut microbiome; feature: rumen; material: fiber-attached | host: Bos | place: Iran: Karaj | collected 2018-10
GTCATTAAACAAAAAGCCCCTCTCTTTCGAGAGGGGCTTTCGCGGGATAGACGAGGCTTGAACTCGCAACCTCCGGCGTGACAGGCCGGTGCACTAACCAAAATTGAGCTACCACCCCAAAACGCTTGCGTTTATGGTAGTGGGCGATCACGGATTCGAACCGCTGACATTCTGCTTGTAAGGCAGACGCTCTGAACCAACTGAGCTAATCGCCCGAAAGGGTTACTTTTCCTTTTTCTTGCCACCGAAGAGGATTCCGAGAGGAATGACTACCACGTAGGCAAGGACCAGGATAAGAGGTGCAACCGTAAGGCTGACGGGATTGTCGGCAGGACCCTGCTGGAGGCAGAAGAAGCCGATTACCAGAAGCAAGACTCCGACAGCAATCAAAATGAGATTCTTCTTGTTCATCATCTTACGAAACCTTAAAGTTACAGCGCAAATATAGCATAAAAACGCCAAATGTCAAGGGGATTTTACTTCTGCCCAGGATACTTGACGCGGGTGTGGTAGGTACCGTCAAGGCTACGCAAGAACGCCTGTTCCAGCTTAAACAGCTCGCGCACAGACAGGTTGCATTCACTGAACTGCCCTTCGTTGAAACGACCCTGAATGGTGTTGTGGATCATTTCCTGTAGGGCCTCGGAATCCATATTGGACATGGAACGGCTGGTTGCCTCGATGATGTCGGCCAGCATAAGGATTGCCGTCTCCTTGCTCTGGGGCTTGGGACCCTTGTACTGGAAGTCTTCAAGCTTCACTACCTTCGAAGGGTCGTCCTTGGCGGCTTCTAGTGCCTTGTGGTAGAAATACTGGATGGTAGTGGTGCCGTGGTGTTCACGGATGCCTGCGGCCACCAGTTCCGGAATCTTGTATTCCTGGGCCAGAGTGTAACCCTGTTCCACATGACCGCAGATAATCTTTACGGACTGCATGGGGTCTAGGGAATTATGGGGATTGATTCCCTGTTTCTGGTTTTCGGTGAAGAATTCTGGACGCATGGTTTTTCCGATGTCATGATACAGCGCCATGACGCGGACCAGCAGGGAATTGGCCTCGATACTTTCGGCCACTTTCTCGGCAAGGTTCGAAACCTGGATACTGTGGTGGAATGTCCCGGGGGCGAGCTCCGAGATGCGTTTCAGCGCGGGGCGGTTGAAGTCAGACATTTCCATGAGGGTAAGCACCGTAGTGATACCGAAGATTCTTTCCATCAGGTGCACAAAGAAGGCCGATGAAATGGCAATGCATACGGCGAAGTTTGCACTGGCGGCGGCAAGGGTCTGGTAGAAGGACTCGAAGTTCATACGGTTACGCAGTAAGAACATGATACTGATGGAGGCCGCCATGGACACTACGCCTACGATAATGGCGTAGATGAACTGCACGCGGTAACGTATGCGGACCAGGGGCACCAGGGAAATAATCAGCACAGCAAACACGGCGATGGTGGCCGCCAGGTCGTAACCATTGAGAATGCCAAATATAAGGGAAGAAAGTACGGAGAAGGCGAGGCCAAGCCTGTAGTTGAAAAGGACGGTGGCGATGACTGGGGTAAGGGCAAAGGGATAGAGCCACATGAAGTCTACACCTTTCACCTGACCGTTGAGAAATTCGGCCATGTTCAGGTTGCTGGACAGATAATGCACTGCCCAGAAAGCCAATAGCTGGATGATGGCAAGGAGTACCAGACTCCAGAGTTGCCTTGGGCTCTTGAACTTGCGCACGGTCTCGTTGTAGAAGAAGTAGAAGAAGAAGGCGATGATGATGAGGGCAATGATGGTGGCCTGTCCGTAAGTCGCCGTGAGGGTCCTTTCGTTTTCTTCTTTCTGTTGCGCCTGTTGCAGTGCTTCAATCTTTTCAAGAATTTCCTTGGTGATGGGGGCACCCTGGGAAACGATTTCCATACCGCGGGGAACCATACCCTTGATGAGGGTTACCTTGTCGCGGGCGGCAACCTTGCGGGCTTCGGTTTCTTTTTCTAGGTAGAATACGTTGGGAAGCGAGAATACGTAAAGGACTTCGTAGAAGGCGCTCTGCAGGCCCTGGTCGCTGGGAAATGCCTGCTGTAACTGTGCGAAGGACTCATCAATCCGGCGCTGCAGTGGTTGGATGGCGCTTGTTTCTAGAGTCATTTCTTCGCTGTCACGGATCATGGCTACGGTGGTCTTGTTGTAGATCAGGTGCCTAATCTCTTGGACGTTGTAGGATTCCATGAACAGCTTGAGTTCGGTTTCTGTCTTGGCAAGGAGGGTGTTGGAAATGCCACGCTTCAGCATCTGGTTGAAAACGGAAAATACGGAATCCCTGGCCTTGGCATTCTGGCTCAAGGGCTTGATAGCCGTAATGGAAAGCCTTTGCTTGAGGACTTCGTAGATGCGGGATGCCTGTTGTACTTTCATCTGTAGCGTATCTGCGGCATCGGGGTTCGTGCTTCCGGAGGCGTTGATTTGGGCTTGCAGGTTACCGTACTGGGCGAGCTTGTGCAAGTACTGTTTCAGGTCTTCGCTGATGCGGTTGGTCTCGTCGGTATTGTATTCGAAAATGGCGCTGACTTTTTCTTCGGCACGTTGGCGCTCAATTTCGATTTCCTGTTTGGACTTGGGAATGTCGAAGTTGATGGGCGATATGATGGTACGGGTACTGAGCTGGCCCAGGTGGGGGTGATCCGCCTGCATGGCGATATTCTTGTCGGGGAACAGGAATATGGCGATGGCCGAAACCAATACGCACCCGAGGAAAAGATGAAGTTTCTTTTTCTTCTTTTTCATTTGGAGTCCTTTTGTTCGTAGGCGGACAAGATGTCTTTCACCAGCGGATGCCGTAAAACATCGGTGGCGGTAAATTCAATTTGAGCTATACCCCGGATTCCGTTAAGGATAGACATGGCATGTTCCAGGCCTGATTTCTGGCCTTGGGCCAGGTCCACCTGGGAGGTGTCTCCGGTAATGATGGCCTTGCTGTGGGGCCCAAGTCTCGTGAGGAACATCTTCATCTGGGGTACGGTAGTGTTCTGGGCCTCGTCCAAGATGATGAACGCCCGCTTGAGGGTGCGCCCGCGCATATAGGCTAGGGGAGCCACCTCGATGGCGCCGGATTCCTCGTAACGGCGGAGCTTTTCTGCAGGCAGAAGCTCGGATAGGCTGTCGTGGATGGGCCTCAGGTAGGGGGCGATTTTCTCTTTCAGGTCGCCTGGCAAAAAACCTAAGGATTCCCCCGCCTCCACGGCAGGCCGGACTAGGCATATCCGTTCAGCCTCGTTACGTTCGAGACTGGCGACAGCCAGGGCTACGGCAAGAAATGTCTTGCCCGTTCCGGCGGGTCCCTTGGCGAAGATGACGTCGTTTTTTTCCACGGCCTTTACCAGTTCTGCCTGAGAGGGCGTCTTGGGGCCGATAGAAATGCCGAACCGGTTTCGGATGATGGGGGTTGCTCCGACGGAAAAGTCCTTGACGGACTGGTCCGTGGATTTCCCGAGAAGCCTTTCCACCTGGGGAGCGGTAAAGCTTTCACCATGCTTGGCGGCGATTTTCAGCTGGTCCAGAACCGTCAGTAGTCCCGGCAGGTCGGCGCCCGCCTTGGGTTTTAAGTTGAGCCCCGGAAGTCTGGTCTGTATCTCAACACAAAAACGGCCTTCCAATAAGCGGAAAACCGTTTCGTTCTCTCCTGAAACCATTCGTTTCAGGTTATCAGAGATGGAGTAATGTTCCAAATGACCTACTCGGCGTCGGGACGTTCCACCGGAATGCCCAACTTGTTCTTGGCTTCGAAGATTTCCTTGCGGAGCTTATGGTTCTCTTCGGTGACAGCCATAGCTTCGTCTTCGTTCTTCTTCAGCTTGTTCTCGTCAATATGCTCCTTCTGGACGGCAGCCTTTCCGGATCCGCCGGCCGCGCCTCCTTCGGCACCGCCTTCGTCGCCACTACCACCGGAAGAGCCGGCGCAAGCGGTGAAGAGGGCAAGGGTCAGAGAGGCAAGGATCAGTTTCCAATTTTTCAAAAATGACATTATTCAGGCTCCATTCTAGTCTGTGTTGCGTAAAATGTATATTATTTACGGCAAAAAAGTTGTAAAAAAGGTGAAATCCTTATGAAAAATGACAAAATCCTGCGAAAAACCTATTCCCAGGTCTTTATTTCCTCTCCTGACTACGATTCCTGCGCCCTGTACGAGAACCGCAGGCGTCAGATGATGGAAAAACTGGACTCTTTCTGCGTTTTTGGCGGGATTCCCCTTAATCCGGGAGCGGAGGAGGCTTATACGGAGACCTGGACCCGCTTTGTCCAGGATCCGGCATTTTTGTTCCTTACGGGAGTGAACCAGGCGGGCTGCTATCTGGTGCTGGACCCCAAGGCTCGTAAATCTGTCTTGTTCGTCCCTGAGAAGGACCTGTTTCGGGAATTCTGGAACGGAAAACGTCTTGGAATTGAGCCGGCGTGTGATGATGTTTCCCGAGTTACGGGAATTGCGGATGTCCAGGATGTAGTGGAATTTATGCCCTTCGTGGAGAAGATGGCCAGGAAATACCGGTCCAAGGGTTTCGGTTATGTCTATTACTTTGAGAAGTTCAGAGGGGACCATAACTACAAGTTGATGAGTCGCGTGTCCACGGTTCTCAGGTCCAACGGAATGACGGTAAAGACCTGTTCGCCCATCCACTTTGCTCAGAGGCTCCCGCTGGAGAGAGAACGCATTGCCGACGCCAAGAAGGCCCAGACCATCACGGAGAAGGCCTTCAGGAGCCTGCTCCCGAGGGTGAAAGGCTTCAAGAACGAGCGGGAACTGTACCTGTACCTGAATTACGAGATGCAGCGCAAAAGCGACGGCGACCTGGCGTTTCCTACCATTGCCGCCTCCGGGGAGAATGCCTGCTGCCTGCATTACGTAAAGAACGACGAGCCCCTGAAGCCGGGAAAATTGATTCTCCTGGATTTTGGCGTGCGTTACGGAACGCTTCACAGCGATATTTCCAGGACCATTCCCTTGAACGGCAAGTTTAGTCCCCTGCAGGCCCTGCTGTACCAGATTGTACTGGATTCTGCGTTAGTTTATCAGAAATCTGTACGGCCCGGGGTGAGCCTGAAGGAAATAGGACAGATTCCCTGGGACTATATCATGGGTGAACTGGAAACCCGTTTGGTGAAGAAACACAAGGGCAAGTTCAAGCTGTGCTACGACAGGAGGCCCCATGGGGTAAGCCACTTTATCGGCGAGCATATCCATGACGGTGACCCCGGTTCACGCTCCCTGGACACGGTCCTGGAACCTGGCATGCTGATTTCTTGCGAACCGGGACTGTACGGCGAGTTTGAGGGTGTGTTTAACGGGCGGCGCTACCGTGAAAAGATCGGCATCCGCATCGAGGATGACCTGCTTATCACGAAAAAGGGCTTTTTGAACATTTCAAAGAAAATCCCGAAAGAAATAGCAGAGATTGAGCGGCTGATGCAGGGATAGATTTCCTGACCCAAGAAAAAGCCCCCGTGCCTCGAACCCCTAACCCCCTAGATCCTAGCCCCTAAATCCTAGCCCCTAATTACTATCTTTACCTTCAAATTTTTATGAAGGTCCAAAATGTGGAAATATAGCGGAGCGATCCGATTCTTTCTTTCTATCCTTGCGGTAACGTTTGTCCAGATGGGTGTGTTCATTTACGCCCAGAAGATTCTGTCCGGCTCCTTTGCCGGGGTGGAGGGCGGCCAGAACTGGCAGAGCCTGATGCTGCAGATCTTCTTTATCGCCCCCTATGTGGTGTTCGTGTGGGCGGCAGGGCTTTTCTCCAACAAGTTTTCCAAGAACAGGGTGCTGGCCTGGTCGTCGCTCTTTATGACGGCATTCGTCATAGCCATGGCAGTACTTGTGACCTGCGGTGTTCCCCGTGTAGCGTTCTGGCTTTGCATCGGCCTTTCTACGGGCTTTGCGGTCCACAGTGCGGCTAAGTACGCCGTGCTGAAAGAGATGTTCGGCGTCCGGAACCTGAGCTACGCCAACGCCTTCTTGCAGATTTTCTCCCTGAGCGGTATCATCGCTGCCAGCTGGCTTGCCATTGTGGGCGTCAACCTCATTGACCTGGGAAGCCTGGCCAAGTACGAGGCCGTGCGCCAGATTATCGCCAAGTCCGTGGTAATCCCGTGGATCTTGGTGGGGGTGAGCGTTCTTGGTACCGTGGCCAGCTTTTTGATTCCGAAGGTCAAGTATGCCGACCGGAATGTGAAATTTACCACGGCCCGCCGCAGGTTTAGCCTGGGCTGGCGTCAGCGTTCCCTTCGTGCGATTATCATCGCTCTTTCCATGTTCTGGGCCATGGCCCAGGTGTTTACCCTTATGTTCCAGGACGTGTCTGGTTCCGAGACGGTGGACATGATCCAGAACTACCTGCCTTTTGCCATTGGCGGCCTGATGGTGGGGTCTATCTTCTCGGCACGCAATTCTAGGGACTTTATTGAGACGGGCTTTATTCCTCTGGGCATGATCGGAACCTCCCTCTGCATGTTCCTGATTCCCTTCATGGTGCATCCTGTACCCCTTTCCATAACCCTTGCCTTGGTCGGATTCTTTGGTGGCATATTCCTGGTGCCTGTGAATGCCCTTTTGCAGTACAATACCCGTCCCAACAATTCCGGTTGGGTTATCGCCCTTGCGAACTTGATTCAGGCTATTGTTCTGGGTATTTTCTTGGTGCTGTTCTCGGTAATGGTGCATTACACCCATATCCGTCCGCAACTCTATTTTGTGGGCCTTGGCGTTATTTCTTTGGGCGTGTTCGCATGGACGATTACGAACCTGCCGCAAGCCCTGATCCGCTCCCTTTTGCGTCTGGTGTTTAGCCGCCATAAGATTCGCGTGCTGAATGTGGGCAATATCCCCAACGTAGGTCCTGTGCTCATGGTGGGTAACCACCATAGCTTTATCGACTGGGCCATGCTCCAGATGGCAAGTCCCCGTCCGCTTTGCATAGCAAGCAACAAGGACCATTTTGAAAAGTGGTATTTGCGGGCGATTCTCAAACGCCTGGGAATGATCCGAATCGATAACCGCCATCCCGAAGAGGCCATGGAAAAGATCCACGAGGCCCTGCTTGCGGGCAAGGCGGTGGTCATGTTCCCCACAGGCGAAGTTTCCAAGTCTCCTCATGTGGAGCCTTTCAACTTGGACTACTCCAAGGCTGTAGAAGGGACCGATGCCGTGTTGCTCCCGTTCTATATCCAGGGCCTTTGGGGTTCTAACTACAGTTACAGCGGCTCCGATATGTACGGTGCTTCATCGGACCGTTCCGTGACGGTGGCCTTTGGCGAACCCATTTCTGCAAAGACTCCGCCTAACGAGGTTCGTGCCATTGTCCGCAAAATTTCAATTGAAGCTTGGCAGTATGCTGTTAAGTTTGTGCGTCCCATTGCCGCTTCCTGGATTAACACTTGCAAGAAGTACGTGAAAAATGGTCCTGCCATCTACAACACCGATGGTGGACACTTCTCTGGATACAAGCTCATGGGTGCCGTTATGGCATTCCGCGGGCTTCTGAAGAAGAAGCTGGGCAAGCATGAACAGAATATCGGTATCATGCTTCCGCCGAGCCCCGCCGGCGTTATTGTGAACCTAGTGCTTTGGGTCATGGGCAAGACCAATGTGAACCTGAACTACACCTCTTCTGTGGATAACGTAAAGTACTGCTGTGAAAAAGCCGATGTGTCTACGGTGATTTCTAGCCGCCAGTTCGTAGAAAAACTGAAGGGTAGGGGTAACGATTATTCTCAGGTGGCTTCCGACAAGGTGCGCATCCTCTACGCCGAAGACCTAATGAAGGAAATCCCGAAGATAAAGATTGCGGCCCTGCTGATTCTTTGCGCAGTCATACCCTCGTGGCTTATCCGCTTTTTGTTCTGCAAGCGCACCCATATCGACGATACCGCTGTTATCGTATTCAGTTCCGGTTCCGAAGGTACGCCTAAGGGTGTGCTCCTTTCTCACCGCAACCTGATGGGAAATATCCAGCAGCTGGCCTGTATCATGAACGTGACCCGCGGAGACGTGATGCTTTCGGAGCTCCCGCTGTTCCACAGCTTTGGTCTTACGGTGACTACGCTTCTGAACCTGACGGAAGGATGCCCCATTGTGGCGGTGGCGGATCCCACCGACGTGAAGACCATGGCCCGCGTGTGCTCTCGCTTCCGCGTGACCTGTATGGTGGCAACCCCCACCTTCTTGCGCGCCTTTACTGTGAGCCGCTACGTGCACCCGTTGGTGTTCAAGTACGTTCGCATCATCATTGCCGGTGCCGAGATGCTCCGGCCCGAACTCGCCACCGCATTCCGCCTCAAGTTCGGTAAGGAAATTTTCGAGGGTTACGGCTGTACCGAAACGGCCCCTGTGGCTTCCGTGAATACGGAAAATACCTTGTTGAACGACTACATGACCATGCAGGTAAACAACAAGCCCGGTACCGTGGGCCCGGCACTCCCCGGAACTCAGTTCTTGATTGTGGACCCCGATACCAACGAGCCGCTCCCCACGGGCGAGGCCGGCATGATTCTCATCGGCGGCTGCCAGGTGATGCAGGGCTACCTGAAGGATCCGGAACGTACCAAGAGCGTCATCGTGAACATCGGTGGTGTCCGTTACTACCGCACAGGCGACAAGGGTTACCTGGACGAAGACGGGTTCCTTACCATCGTGGACCGCTACAGCCGCTTTGCAAAGCTTGGTGGCGAGATGGTGAGCCTGGGTGCCGTGGAAAAGAAGATTCAGGATACGCCTGTATTGGAAGGCTGTGACTATGTGGTGACCACGGTTCCGGATTCAGCAAAGGGTGAAAAGATTGTGTTGCTCTACCAGGGCGACAAGGATCCGAAACAGGTGCTCTCGGAGCTCAGGGCCAGTGGATTCCCGCCAATCATGCTCCCTGCCCTGGCGTTCCCTGTGGAGAAAGTCCCGAAGCTTGGTACTGGCAAGGCGGACTTTACCGGTGCGAAGCTTCTCGCTAAGGAACTGGCTGGAATCAAGTAGGTTTCTACGATGGAAAAAGGTCTCACTCCCAAACGTACGGCACGAACAATTTCTGGCATAATAGCCCTTGTGGGTATGCTTGTGTTGCTTATTCAGAGGGTGCTCTCGGGAGTGCTGGTGATGGCCCACGAGATGCTCACTCTGGCCTTTGCCCGCTACGGGAACTTTACAGGGCGTTTTGCCGCCAACAATTTTGCCGAAGACAAGAAACTCTTGTCCCTACTCCAGCAGTTGAAGGAGTTTATGCCTACGGCAGAGACCATGGTGATGGTACTTCTGGTACTCAGCATCGTACTTCTGGTTGTGGCGGCTGTTGGGTTTGCCCTCCCTAAACAGTTTACCCATGTACTGGTGGCCGTGAAACTCTTGAAATGGGTGCCGGAAGGAATGTCTGCCCAAGATGCCGAACCGCCTATGAGCCCGAGGGCCAAGAAAATCCTGGCGGTTGTTGTGGGGCTGGTGATTCTCATCGCATTTTGCGTTATCGGCATCCGTAGCTGTACGGAACGTTTCCAGGCCCTGACCATGCAGTCGGTACAAGAAGAACTGGACGCGGGAGCCCTCGAATATATCCAGTCGCAACGGGCCTATTTCAATAAGAAGAAGGCTATTGGGACCGCAGCCCAGCTGGGGCTGGATTCTATACCGTCGGGCAGTTATTTTTCCTTCAAGGTTCGCAAGAACGCCTTGGTGGTGGAATCCCTTGCAGATATCGGGAATTGCCCTGCCGGCAGCCGTTGGAGTGTACAGGCCAGTACATCTGGATTCTTCCAGAAGGAACTGAAATTTTTCTGCCTGATGCCCAAGAATCCGGAATGCTTAAAAATTGCGCCGGATATGAAAAATCTGGTACGCCATCGCTGATTTTTTTATACTTTGGTATAGGATAGAGCTCCCGTGTGGCGGGAGTGGACTTTTGTTATAGAAAAAAGGATTTTATGCAGCAATACCTTGACCTGTTAAAAGATATTATGGACAATGGCGTAGACCGTTCTGATCGTACGGGCACGGGAACCCGTTCCGTTTTTGGCCGCCAGAACCGTTATGACCTCTCAAAGGGGTTCCCTTGCCTCACCACTAAGAAGCTACACCTGCGCAGTATCATTCATGAACTGCTTTGGTTCTTGAAGGGCGATACCAACATCAAGTATCTTCACGACAACAAGGTGACTATTTGGGATGAATGGGCCGATGAGAACGGCGATTTGGGGCCGGTTTATGGTCACCAATGGCGCAGTTGGCCCACACCAGACGGCGGACATATTGACCAGATTCAGAACTTGATTGATAGCCTCAAGAATAATCCTGATTCACGCCGTCATTTGGTGTGTGCTTGGAACGTGGCGGAAGTGAACAAGATGGCTCTGCCGCCTTGTCACTGTCTGTTCCAGTTCTACGTGGGCGGTGTAGGGGAGTCCGGCAAGCGTAAGCTTAGCTGTCAGCTTTACCAGCGTAGCGCCGACATGTTCCTTGGGGTGCCCTTCAACATTGCGTCCTATTCACTGTTGACAATGATGCTTGCCCAGGTCTGCGGCTACGAGGCTTCTGAGTTTGTGCATACCTTCGGTGATTTGCACCTGTACAGTAACCACTTTGACCAGGCTAGGGAACAGCTTTCCCGTACACCCCGCAAGCTCCCTACCATGAAGATGAACCCCGATGTGAAGGATTTGTTCGATTTCAAGTTTGAGGATTTCGAACTTGTCGATTACGACCCGTGGCCAACAATTAAAGCTCCTATTGCTGTGTAATTTTACACCTCACATTTCACATTCCGCATTATGTTAGTCTCTGCTATTGTCGCTGTCTCTGAAAATAACGTCATCGGTCGTGACGGGCACCTGCCTTGGCACCTATCCGCCGACTTGAAGCGTTTTAAGGCCATAACTACCGGTCATTCTATTATTTTAGGCCGCAAGAATTACGATGATATCGGACGCCCCTTGCCGAACCGTACCAATTACGTGCTGACCCGGCAATCGAATTTCCAGGCTCCAGGCTGTATAGTGTGTTCCTCCTTAGAGGTCGCGCTTGCAAAGGCTGAGGCTGCAGGGGAGACGGAGTGCTTTATCATTGGTGGAGCGGCCGTCTATCGCGAGGCTATGCCCAAGGTGAAGAAACTTTACCTGACACGGGTGATTGCCGAGGTGGAAGGTGATGTATTTTTCCCGGAATGGGGGGATGGCTGGCGCAAGGTCAGCGAAGAAAAGTTCCCTTCTGATGAGAAGAATGATTTTGAGACGTTGTTCCAGGTGTGGGAGCGTGACTAGCTTTTGATGGGGGTAGTCTATGATTGAGTTCAACGAGTTCTACAAGTTGGCTGCGGCGCTGGGTATCGGCTTCATCATCGGTATGCAGCGCGAGAAGTCTTACTCCGAAAGCGCCAGCCGACACCCGGCGGGCGTGCGCACCTTCTCTATCATAAGTCTCTGTGGCGCCTTGGCCTCGTTCCTTGCGGAACTCATGAATTCTGTGGCCCCCTTCATTACGGGGTTCGTTGTGGTTGGACTTCTGCTGGTGGCAAGCCATGTGGCTCACGGCTTTGTGAACAAAGAAGAGGACGGCCTTACCACCAGTTTCGCTCTGATTGTAGTGTATTTCTTGGGTGCCCTCTGCTGGTACAACCGGCTGCTGGAATCCTGCATACTCATGATTGTCATCGTGTGGCTATTGACCCTGAAACGGCAACTTCATGAGTTCGCTTCCCGCATTTCTACCGAAGACATTATCGCCACGGTGAAGTTTGCGGTCATTTCCTTGATGATTCTGCCCTTCTTGCCCAACCAGGCATACGGACCGGCGGGTCTTGAGGTTCTGAATCCCCATACCATTTGGCTGTTCGTGGTCTTTATCAGCGGTATCGGCTTTGTTGGTTATATCTTGATTAAGCTGGTGGGGCCCGGGAAGGGTATCTGGCTTACGGGACTTCTGGGTGGGCTTGCCAGCAGTACCGCTCTGACATTGAACCTCTCGGGCCGTAGTCGCGAGAACGAGGACTATGCCGGTAACTTTACGCTGGGGATCGTGCTCAGCTGGGCGGTAATGTACGTGCGGTTGTACTTGATCTGTGTGGTGCTGGTTCCTGGGCTTGCCAAGCCTCTGGCGCTCCCGCTACTGTTGCCCGCGGTGCCGGCCCTGTTTTACGCTCTGTACCTGAAGGTCAGGGAGAATATGGACCATAAGGCCAAAACCAGTACTTTTAATAACCCCTTCAATCTGCTCCCGGCAATCAAGTTTGGCATTGTGTTCACGGCGGTGATGTTCGTGGCCAATGCGGCTCGGGTCTATCTGGGCCAGGGAGCCCTTATGGCCTGCAGTTTTCTGGGTGGTGCTGCCGAGATGGATGCGGTAGCCTTCTCTCTCCTGGACATGAGTATGAAATCGGCCTTGCCTGTCAGGGAACTGGTGCTGGCGATCTTGTTTGCAAGCCTTGCGAACACCCTTACCAAAGGTGGTCTGGTATGCGTGCTGGGCGCAAAGTCCATGCGTCGCCCCATAATCCCTGCGGTGGTGCTGATTAGCCTCTGCACGGCTGGACTTATTGGCTTTTACCTGTAATTTTTGAGCAGGCACTTGCCTGAAGTCCGCAAAGACTTTATTTTTAGTAAGACAACAGAGAGGTTCTTATGCGAGTATTTGTTACCGGCGGAACGGGTTTTATAGGTCACTATGTGGTCCGGGCCCTTTTGGAAAAGGGACACGAGGTAGTCATTGCTACAAGGCACCCCAACAAGGTTCCGAGCCTGCGTTCCCAGGCCAGCGTAAGCTTTGTAGAGGCCTCTCTTACCGATTTCGACAAGCTTGCCAAGGGCCTTGAGGGCTGCGATGCCTGTATCCATATCGCCCTTGGCTGGGGTGAGACTCCCAGCACTATGCTGATGAACGATACCCGTGCCACCGTATTCTTGCTGGAAAATGCGGCCAAGGCGGGCTGCAAGAAGTTTATCTACACCTCTAGTACGGCAGCTATGGGGGTCATGCGCCCTTCTATGCGCGAGGTCACCAGCAATTTGCCTCTAGACCTGTACGGCGCTACCAAGGCGGCGGGAGAGGCTTATGTGCTTGGTTTCCGCAAGGGCTACGGCGACCAGTTCCCCGAAGTCACAATGAAACGCAACATCATTCGTCCGGGTTATACTTTCGGTAACCCTGCGTTCCCCGACGGATGTTCCCAGCCGGACCGTCGGTTCTTTGATATGGCCCGCGCCGTCAAGGAAAACAAGGACATTACCATCGTAAAAAACGATGGTACCCAGTTTATCCACGCTAGCCAGCAGGCAATGCTCTATATGAACCTTCTGGAATCGGACAAGAACGAGGAGATTTACCTTGGGCTTGGAGATGTATGGATTAGCTGGAAAGAAATTGCGGAACTGATGGTGGCCCAAAAGCCTGGCTGCAAGTCCAAGATCATAGAGCGCGACCTAGGCTGGGACGATGATCCCATGCGCTTTGAAGTACAAAAAATCAAAGACCATTTTGGTCTGGTCTTTGATGCTCATGATTTTCTGGAAGGCCACGTAAAGTGGACTTATAGTCAAGTCTAGGCTATTCCTTTTCCAGACAGCTGTCCATTGCGGCGATAATCTTTTTCTTGTCCATGTGCTGGCCGATAAAGACCAGACGGTTGGTGCGGTCGCCGTACTTTTCATCCCAGATGTTGGCCAGTTGCGGATTTTCGCGGAGCAGCTGTTGCTGGACTTCCTTGCTCTCTGCGGCGAACCAGCGACCGAAATTCTGGGCGGAAGCCTGCTTGCCCGCCTGTTCGAACAGGTAGCTTTCGGTAGGCTCGTCGCTGAACCACATGAGACCCTTGGTACGGATGATGCAACTTGGATAGTCGTCTAGGAAGGCTTCGAACTTTTTGCGGTTTACAGGCGGCTTACGTTCATAGACAAAGGTGCTAATGCCGTATTCATCGCCATGGGGATGATCCTCATCGTGGTGGTGTCCGCAGTGGCAGACCCCGTGTTCGTGGTCGCAGTGGCTGTGGTCTTCTTCCTCATGGTCATGGTGGTGATGATGCTCATGCTCATCATGATGATGGTGCTCGTGCTCATCGTGGTCGTCATCATCATTGTCATCGTCCATATCATTGTCCATGCGGTTGAGTTCGATAGCCCAGCGGCTGGATTCCGCCACCTTCTCAAAATCGAACTGCTTGGTGTCCAGAATATCCTTCATGTCCACCTTGCCGTAGTTGGTCTCGATCATCTTGGCGGTGGGCTGCAGGGCCTTGATGACGGCCTTCACGTGTTCCAGGTCGCCCTTGGAAAGCATGTCCACCTTGTTCAGCACCACCGTATTGCAGAACTCGATCTGCTGGATCAGCAGGTTTGCAATGTCTTCTTCTTCCAGGTCCTTCGCAAGGAGCTTCTCGCCGCTGCCGAACTCGTCGGCTAGGCGGAGCACGTCTACCACGGCGGCGATGTTGTCCAGGTGGCAGGCCAGACGCTGTCCGTTCTTGCCCTGGAGCTGGCTTCCGGCCATGCAGATGGTCTGTGCGATAGGTACGGGTTCGCAGATACCGCTGGCTTCAATCA
>JAEEGL010295000.1_pt1 | contig 14545 bp, 12 predicted proteins | sample 9134231 | NCBI WGS metagenome assembly JAEEGL01 (sample SAMN16246548, study PRJNA631951) | gut metagenome | biome: gut microbiome; feature: rumen; material: fiber-attached | host: Bos | place: Iran: Karaj | collected 2018-10
CACCCGCCGCTGGGCCGACTTGCGCTATGGCGGGGAGAATGAAGGTTGCCGCGAGGCGTGGCGGCTGCTGGTGGACTCGGTCTACAAGGATTGGTCGTTCTATGGTCTGGGCACCCAGATGGTGGCGCGGCCGTCGTTGGCAGGTCACGGCACCTATTACACCAAGCCCTATTATTCTTACGACAACGGCACGCTGCTGAGGGCCATACGGCTGATGATGCAGTCGCCTTCGAAACGGGTTTCTTACCAATACGATGTGGCAAACCTCTTGTCGCAATGGCTGGGCAACCACTTTATGGAGGTGCGCGATGCCTACACCGCCGCCTATCGCAGGGGAGACACTGCCTCGATGCACCGCTATGCCGCTTTGGCACTCGAGATGATTGACGATGCCGACACGCTGCTGCGTACGGTGAAGCCCTTTGATTACTACGAGTGGGCAAAGCAGGCTCATTCGTGGGGTAGGGGAGAGCTTGAGCAGTGGTACTACGAAACCCAGGCGCGCACGCTGCTCACCGTGTGGGGTGGACCGGTGCTGAACGACTACGCCAACCGCATGTGGGGACGGCTGCTGAAACAATACTACCGCACACGGTGGAGCCTGTTTTTCGATGCTGTGGATTCGACGCTGGCGGCTGGCGGCCATTTTGACGAGAAGGCCTTCGGCAAAAGACTTTCGGAGTATGAGAACCAATGGGCAGGGACGGCGCAGTGGGTGATTGCCGAGGGGAAGCGGGGAGGAACCGTCGACGTTGCCAAGTATATAATGCGAAAGATTGACAAGGAGCGTTACTCAGTGCCCAATCGCGTGGTCGAGACGCTGGGCTCGTATATGCGGCAGTTCCCCGAGGCGCAGTTGATGGATGTGTACAAGAGCTGTTTCCAGGATGTGTACGGGGTAGAGCACTTGTTGAGTGATTCGGCAACGTGTGCGCAGTATATCTTGGACGAGATGTCGCGGATGGACAGCAGCGACCACCGCTATCCCCTTTACGAGTATACCGGAGTGGAGGGCAATTATGTGCGGGTGAACCTGCAGGTGTTGAAAGAAGGAAAGATGGAAGTGGGTCGTTTTGTTCAGCTGTTGATGAAAGGGGTGCAGAAGGGGGAGAAACTGCCGTTGTACGACTGGCGGGGTCAGTGGGGACGGATTGTAGCAGTGCTGAGGGGATTTGACCAGAGTGTCCGTCCGCATCACTTTGAGGAGGATGTGGCAGAATTGGAGAAAATGTTCAACAGCGGAGAATATGCCTGCCACCACAGCCAACGCTTTAGAGAAAACTATGCCCCACATTACCGCATCATCCGCCGCGACCTGTTTGAGAAAGAAGTCCTTCCCTTGTTAGGAAAGTAAACGGCCAGGGTCGCAAAAAAAAACTAAAGTTTAACATTTTTTTTCTTCTTGGTTCATTGTGGCACACTGTCTTGATGAGACAGAATCTCAAAGACAATGACGGCCTGAAAGGCCAATAAACAAATAGCCCAGGGCATCGTCCTGGGAAATCTGGAAACCATCCATGTCGCCCTGCAAGGGCAAAAGCATCATGCTTTTGCCCTTGCAGGGCGACAGGCACATCCGTTGTTTACCCAAGGTGATGCCTTGGGCTAAAGGGCTATTGGCCTTTCAGGCCGTATGGGGTGAATTTACTTTGTCGAACTTTAATGAAAAAAACTTGCAATTGAGAAAAAAAGCGTATCTTTGCAATTGTAAAACAAGAAAACTATATGACTATGTAAAGTAAAAAAATAAATGACATATTGAGCTTGAAGCGTCCTGTCTGTTTCAATTATTGTGGGGAATAACGGCTTCCAGGCTCAGGCAGGGAAGCCGAAAACTGTTGTATAGAGTAGGCATCAACAAACAACAAAACAAACAGATTGTGACAAAAGAGATGAAACAGGAGTACACCACTCCGCAGGTAGAAATGATTGACGCCCGCGTGGAGCGCGGCTTTGAGGGCAGTGTATCCTCCGGTAACCCCGAAGGCCTTGAAGAGGGCGACGAACACGGCGACGAAATCTTCAGCTAACACCAAGTTTAACTCCAAAAGATTTGCCCTATGAAAAAAAATATTAAGTTCTTAGGACCCTTTGTTTTCCTAGTATTCCTAGTCTTTACCGGCTGCCAAAAGGAGACCATAGGCACCACCACCTTCGAAGCCACGATGGAGGAGTGCCAGGACGATGACGGCAAGACCGCTTTCACCAACGGCACCATGAATTGGGTGAATGGCGACCAGATAAAGGTGTTCGGCTCGGCAGGCTCGGGTGTGTATCAGGCCACCGTGCGCAGCAATGGCAAGGCTACTTTCCGCAGTGTGAGCGGTGATGCCGGTGAGGCTCCCTACCGTGCTGTCTATCCCGCTTCGGCAGCTAACGACGACGGCACCGTGGAGTTGCCCGTGGTGCAGGTGACCGAGGACGGCTCGTTGACGGGCTTCCCCATGTACGCCCAAGGCAGCAGCACAAAACTTGATTTCAAGAACCTGTGCGGTGTGCTGCGGATGCGGTTAGAGAAGAGCGGCGTGAGCATCACGGCCATCGAAGTGACGGGTGACATTAAGGTGACGGGCGACTACAACGTGGTGTACAGCGGTGGAGTGCCTACTTTGGAATATTCCGGCCATGGCACCAAGACCACCATGATGACCTGCAACACGGCTCAGAGCATTTCTAACCAGAAAGATTTCTACATTTTCCTGCCCGTGCATACCTATACAGGGATGCGTATAAGGATATATAGCAGCGATGGCGGAGTCTGCACCAAGACCGTTAGCGCAGGCAACTCCGTGCGCATCCAGCGCAGCAAGATAACCACCGTCACGCTGCGCAATAACAGCCTCACCTTTGTCCCAAATGCAGGAGCCCTGCCCGGTCTCTTCTCCATCGATGACCAAGGCCACCAAGTCCGTTTTTCGCAAGGCAACTTGCAATACACCACCCTTGGCACTCACGCTGGCGCGTTAGGTTCTAACATGCCCGGCATTTGGCGCTTCGCCCCCGAGCAATATGAATACGTAGGCCAAGACAATGAAAACATCAGCGCCACCTACCCAAAGTGGATAGATATTTTCGGCTGGGGTACGGGAAGCAATCCTACATTAACCGATGCAAGTGATTATGAATATCTGAATTTTGTGGATTGGGGAACAAATGCTGTCAGCAATGGTGGTAATTCAATGAATATTTGGCATACGCTCACAAATGCCGAGTGGAGTTATATTTTTTATTTTCGTCCTGATGCCGAATCCAAATGTTCAATAGGCAATGTGAATGGTTTGGTAGGCTTGATAATTTTACCTGATAATTGGTCATTGCCCATAGGATGCTCATTTAATTGTGGATTTTCAGAAGATTATGATGATTGGAGTCATAATATTTACACTATTGCAAAATGGACTGACATGGAGGCGGCAGGTGCAGTATTTCTTCCTTGTTCTGGAGACCGTTTCGAGACAGATTATTGTAGTGATGATGGCTCTTATATGTCATCTGGTCGATATAGTGATACAGGGGTTGATGGTGATACTGGTTGCATTCATTTTAGTGCGGCTGGTGTGCAAATTAGTGGAAATCCCAATAATATAGCATTTGCAGTACGGCTTGTTCAAAATATGAACTAAAAAAACGCCTGAGCGGATGTTTGCCCGTTGCGACGGATTAGTAATCATGTGCGTTCGAAAGATTTTTGATTAACAATTACCCGTTGATAATATGGTAATGGCGAGTATGCTTAAGATAGGGTATAGGCATTATTATTAAATAATAGTCGTGATGTTGGATGGCATAAAATACCGAGCACCCGAGTTTGTGAGAATTATACCAAATGAAGTGTGGTCTCGCATAGCGATATACACAATAGTCGAGCACTATAGCAAGGTATAAGCTGGGAACGGTTGTTCGACAGCGGCAACTACGTCTATCATCACAGTCGGCAGTTCAACGAGGTCTATGCTCCACACTACCGCATCATCCGCCGCGACCTGTTCGAGAAAGAAGTCCTTCCCTTGTCAGGAAAGTAAACGGCCAGGTTTGCAATAAAAGAAACTATAGTTTGACAAGTTTTTTTCTCTTCGGTTCAATGTAGTACATTGTCTTGACGGGACAGCATCTTAAGGAAAAAAACGGCCTGAAAGGCCAATAAACAAATAGCTCAGGGCATCGCCCTGGGAAATCTGGCAACCATACATAGCACCCTGCAAGGGCAAAATCATGATGCTTTTGTCCTTGCAGGACGACAGGCACATCCGCTGTTTACCCAAGGCGTTGCCTTGGGCTAAAGGGCTGTTGGCCTTTCAGGCCGTATGGGGTGGATTTACTTTGTCAAACTTTAGGTAACCTTTAAAAATTGCCCAAGAAAGGGGCAATCATGATAATCAATACTGGATATTTAACCCAAATCGGTCGTTGGGTTTTATGCCAGAGTGGTATTTGTTTCGAGAAGATTGTCGGCGAAACCATTGAAGGCGTAGCGGGCTACGACGAAATGGTTTCGTCGGCAAGATTCCGAAAGAAATGCTGCTATGGCATGAAAAGGAGATATTATCTGATAATTAGTGTACTTCCCGTCCTAATGACCGAATTGGGTTAAACACGAATTAGCGTGTAATAGCCATAAATTAATGATTAATTGATGATAATTCGTGTAAAAAAATACCATGAATTCTCATTGCAGAGCAATGATATGATTAATTATTGGAGGTTACCTTTAGTAAAAAAAACTTGCAATTGAGAAAAAAAAGCGTATCTTTGCATTTGTAAAACAAGAAAACTATATGACTATGTAAAGTATAGAAAATAAATGACACATTGAGCTTGAAGCTCTTGTTCCCTCTGTGTTTAAGTTTGGAAAACTCAACATTGTAAACGGAAATGAGATTGCTAAAGGTTCACGCGATGGCGTGAATTTCTTTGCACTAATTTGTTTACACGGTTTTTCCAGATTCCGACACAGAAAATAAGTGGATATTAATTGAAGGAGTCATGCCTTTCTTTATGTCTCAATTATTGTGGGGAATATCGGCTTCCAGGCTCAGGCAGGGAAGCCGAAAACTGTTTTATAGAGTAGGCATTAACAACCAACAAAACAAACACACGATGACAAAAGAAATGAAACAGGAGTACACCACTCCGCAGGTTGAAATGATTGACGCCCGCGTGGAGCGCGGCTTTGAGGGCAGCGTAACCTCCGGCAATCCCGAAGGTCTTGAAGAGGGCGACGAACACGGCGACGAACTCTTCAGCTAACCAGCAAACCCCAAGATTAACCTAAAAAAGATTAGCCTTATGAAGAAATCAGTATTTGTTCAATTGGCCTTATTTGCCTTATTGGTTTTTAGTATGGCTTCCTGCCAGAAGGAGACCATAGGCACCACCACCTTCGAGGCCACGATGGAGGAGTGTCAGGACGATGACGGCAAGACCGCTTTCACCAACGGCACCATGGATTGGGTGAATGGCGACCAGATAAAGGTGTTTGGCTCGGCAGGCTCGGGTGTGTATCAGGCCACCGTGCGCAGCAATGGCAAGGCCACTTTCCGCAGCGTGAGCGGTGATGCCGGCGAGGCTCCCTACCGCGCTGTCTATCCCGCTTCGGCAGCTAATGACGACGGCACGGTGGAGTTGCCTGTGGTGCAGGTGACCGAGGACGGCTCGTTGACGGGCTTCCCCATGTACGCCAAAGGCAACAGCACCAATCTCAACTTCAAGAACCTGTGCGGTGTGCTGCGTATGCGGTTAGAGAAGAGCGGTGTGAGCATCACGGCCATCGAGGTGACGGGTGACATTGAGGTGACGGGCGACTACAACGTGGTGTACAGCGGCAGTGTGCCGACCTTGGAATACTCCGGCCACGGCACCAAGACCACCATGATGACCTGCAACACGGCTCAGAGCATCGCCAGCCAAAAGGATTTCTATATCTTCCTGCCCGTGCATACCTACACGGGGATGCGGATTAGGATTTACAGCAGCGACGGCGGAGTGTGTACGAAGACCGTCACTGCTGGTCACAGTGTACGTATCCAGCGTAGCAAGATAACCACCATTACTTTGCGAGATAATAGTCTCACCTTCGCCCCTAACGCGGGAGCTCTGCCCGGCCTCTTCACCATCGACCGCCAAGGGCACCAAGTCCGCTTCGCGCAAGGTAACCTGCAATACACCACCCTCGGCACTCATGCTGGCGCATTAGGTCCCAACATGCCCGGCACCTGGCGCTTTGCCCCTGAACAATATGAATACATTGGTATGGATCAAGATGGTTGTATTAGCAATACATATCCCAAATGGATAGACCTTTTCGGCTGGGGGACAGGCAATAATCCTACGTTACATTCCGAAGATTGGCACGATTACCAGACCTTCGTGGACTGGGGCGTAAATATTATCTGTAATGGGGGCAGACAAGCCAATATGTGGCGGACGCTATCATACGATGAGTGGTCATATATTATTAACCAACGTACCAATGCGAATCTCAAGTATGGCAAAGGCGCTGTGAATGGTATTTCAGGTGTGATTTTTTTGCCAGACAGTTGGACTCTGCCTACGGGATGTTCGTTCACAGAGTTCACAGAATGGGGCGTGAGTTGGTTTAATGTCTGGACGAACAACTACACTCTTGCTCAATGGACACGGATGGAGGAAGCTGGAGCTGTGTTCTTTCCTGCTGCAGGTGCGCGTTGGAGTGCAAATCTAAGTGATGTGGGCGATATCGGTTATTATTGGCAGTCCTCATCCTTCATTGAGTATTCTGCGAACTGCACGGTTACTATTACTTGTGGAGGTGGGTACTACCTTAACCAAGGGTTTTCAGTACGTCCTGTTCAGGATATTAATTAAATCCCGTTGCGGCGGATTACCCGTTGTGGCCCCGACCGAGCGGATGTTCGCCCGATACCCGACTGAGCGGATGTTCTTGTTGCGGCGGATTTGCAATCCGCCGCAATAGAGAAAAGGATTTGCAATCCATCACATGATGTATAGGATTGCAAATCCTTGTGTTTTTATGTGGCGGATTGCAAATCCGCCACAACAATAATGCACACAAGTCATGCAACCCACCCCTGCCCCTCCCCGGGAGGGGATGCTGTCGCGACTCATCGTCCCCTCCTGGGGAGGGGTGGCCGAAAGGCCGGGGTGGGCGCAAGGGTATGCATAGAGGCTTTGCAGCCCATCTCTATCCCCTTTCTGTTGATAAGTTATGGAGGGAAAAACTTGTGATTAGCGGGATTATGTGTATCTTTGCATTGTCCTTTTCGGAGGCAGTTTTTGTATAATAATGTATTAATGTCTTAAAATACAGGAGTATGGCACTGTATATTACAAACCACCCGTTGATTCAGCACAAGCTGACTATTATGCGCAGGAGGGAGACGGGTACCCTCGAGTTCCGCGAATTGTTGAAAGAGATAGGAATGTTGATGGGCTATGAAGTCTGCCGCGATTTCCCTTTGAAAGATGTGGAGATTGAGACCCCCATGCAGAAGATGATAGCTCACGAGTTGGACGGCAAGAAGGTGGCCGTGGTGCCCATTTTGCGTGCCGGTCTGGGCATGGTGGACGGTCTGCTCACCTTGATTCCGGCTGCCAAGGTGGGTCATATTGGCATGTATCGCGACGAAAAGACTCACGAGCCTGTGTTCTATTACTACAAGATGCCCGAGGGCAAGGACCGCATGGTTATCCTCACGGATCCGATGTTGGCAACAGGTGGGAGCGCGTGCGATGCTATCAAGCGGTTGAAGGAAGATGGATACACCAACATCCGCATGGTCTGTCTGGTGGCTTCCCCACAGGGAGTGGAGCGTGTGCAGAAAGAACATCCCGATGTGGACATCTACACCGCTGCCCTCGACGACGGGTTGAACAAGGACTGCTATATCCTGCCAGGCTTGGGTGATGCGGGTGACAGGATTTTCGGTACCCTTTAGTTATGACAAAATAAAGTATATTACATAATCAGCATTTTTATGAAGAAGGTTATCATTCTGCTCCTTTGTGTGCTTCCTTTGATGGTGACGGCACAACGTGCCAAGAGAAATCCCAACGCTCAGTCTCTTCCCCAGCCCCGCAATGTTATCTTTATTGTGGGCGACGGCATGGGTACCGCCCAGGTCTATTCCTCTATCGTGGCGCAGCCTGACTCCCGCAGTGCTTTCCTGCGTTTTCCCTACTCGGGTTTCTCCCGTACCTATTCCTACAACCGCTACACCACCGACTCCGGTGCTGGCGGCACGGCTCTCATGACTGGCCACAAGGTGGAGAACCGTCATATTGCCAAAGGCCCCGACGGGACAGAATACAACTCTTTTCTTGTGGATGCCAAGCGTTTTTTCGGGAAGGCGGCAGGCTTTGTGGTGACAAGCAGTGTGCTGGACGCTACGCCGGCCTCCACCTATGCCCATGCAGCCAATCGCAAATCGTTCGACACCATCAGTATGCAGATGGCGCAATGCCCCTTCGAGGTGATGATTGGCGGCGACAAGAACCATTTCCTTCCTGAGAACAGAGAAGACGGCAAGGCTCCTCTCGACACCCTTATGGCTCGTGGCTATGATATGGTCTACAGCATTATGGATATGACCCAGAGCCGTAGCCGTAAGATTTGCGGTCTCCTTTCGCCCGACAATCCCGACAAAGCCATGGACCGTGGCCGGATGCTTACTTTGGGTGCCTTGAAAGCCATCGAGACCCTCAACCGCTACGACAACGGTTTTGTGCTGATGATTGAAGGCTCGCAGATTGACTGGGCTTGCCACAACAACGACAGCCTCTATCTTGCTGCCGAGATGGCCGACTTTGAGGATATGCTCCATGCTGTGCTCGACTTTGCCGAGCGCGATGGCCAGACCCTTGTCGTGGTGACAGCCGACCATGAGACGGGCGGCCTTACTCTCAAGAATGGCAGCATTGCCGACCACTACAATTGTCCCTCATGGTCTACAGGCGGTCATACAGGTGTGATGGTGCCGGTGTTCTCTTTCGGCCCGGGTGCCAACCTGTTCAGCGGTGTGATGCAGAACACCGACTTCTACGGGAAGATGATGCTCCTGATGGGGACAAGTCGTTAATATGATGGTGTCATGATAAAATTCTGTGTACGGTTGGTTCAGCGGTGGCTGCCCGAACCCTTTATCTTTGCCATCATCCTCACCCTCGTGGCTGCAGGGTTGGCCATGCCCATTTGTCATCAGACTCCCCTCGAGGTAATCGACCACTGGGGTGGAGGCGTGTGGAACCTCTTGGCTTTTGCCATGCAGATGGCTTTGGTGTTGGTATGTGGCTCGGCTTTGGCCTCGGCGCCCGTGGTGAAACGGGGCATCAGTCTGCTGGCGGGTATTCCCAAGACTCCTGTCGCAGCCATTGCTTTGGTGACAGCCGTGTCGGCCATGGCCTGCTGGCTCAATTGGGGTTTCGGCCTTATTGTGGGCGTGATTTTTGCCAAAGAGATTGCCCGCAAAATGCCTGCAATAGACTATCGTCTCCTCATCGCCTCGGCCTATAGCGGCTTTGTGGTGTGGCACGCTGGGTTGTCGGGCTCCATCCCCTTGACTATGGCCACTCCCGGCGAGGCTCTTACCAAAGCCACCAACGGGGTGCTGACCTCCCCGGTCCCCATTTCCCAGACCATTCTCGACCCGCACAATATTGTCATGGTGTTGGTGGTGATGGTGGCCATTGTGGTCACCAATGCCTTGATGTATCCCAAGAAAGATGTTGTGTCGGTAGACCCTGCTCTATTGGAAGAGGAGACCCCTCTCCCCAAAAAGCAGCAAGGCTCCCGCACTCCTGCCCAGCGCATGGAACAGAGCCGCCTGCTGTCGTGGATTGTGGCTGGCATCGGCTTTGCCTATCTGTTTTTCCATCTGGGGTGGGGAGGAGGCTCTTTTGATTTGGGCAGTGTTATCATGCTTTTCCTTTTCCTTGGTGTGCTGCTCCACGGCACCCCATTGGCATACGTGCAGGCCTTTACCCAAGCCTCGAAAGGTGCGGCAGGCATCATTCTCCAGTTCCCTTTCTATGCCGGCATCATGGGCATCATCACCGGCGTGGGAGCCAGCGGCATCTCTTTCGGCACCGTACTCAGCAACGCCTGTATTGCAGTCTCCAATTCCACCACCTATCCCTTGCTCACCTTCCTCTGTGCTGCGGTGCTGAACATGTTTGTCCCTTCGGGAGGCGGCCATTGGGCCATCCAAGCCCCCGTCATGTTTGCCGCAGGGGCGGACTTGGGAGTGGACCCCGGTCTCACCGGCACGGCAATTGCCTGGGGCGACGCCTGGACCAATCTCATCCAGCCCTTCTGGGCCATTCCCGCCTTGGCTATTGCCAAACTCGACGCAAAGGATATCATGGGCTTCTGCCTTATCGACCTCTTCGTTACAGGGGTGGTGATATGTGCGGGCTTGTTGGTATGGGCATTATAAGCGATTGGTTTCTTTGTGGACTTGACTCAGTTATATAACAAGGCTTTGGCAATAGCCACAAAGGCACATGCCGGCCAGCACGACAAGGCTGGACGCGACTATATCCTGCATCCTATCCGTGTGTCGGAGCGGTGCAGCAGTCCCAAGTCAAAGATAGTGGCCTTGCTTCACGACGTCATCGAGGATACGGAGGTGACAGCCTGTTCTCTGCGCGAAGAGGGGTTCCCCGACGAAATTGTCGAAGCCCTGCTCTCGGTGTCGCGTCGCGAAGGGGAGACTTATGAGGATTTTATCTGCCGTTGTTCGACCAACCCTATTGGCCGCGAGGTGAAGATTGCCGACCTTGAGGATAACATGGACGTGCGCCGTTTGCCCGAATTCACCGACCGCGATGCCGCCCGTATCCGCAAGTATCTCCGCGCCTGGCACTACCTCCAAGGCCATGATGTTGACTACTGATTTCATTTTTTTAGTCCCCGTTTCAAAAAAAACTTGTATTTTTGCAAATCATATCAATGTGTAAAGTATGAACTACCTCGACATCATCAATCATTATCCCGACTTCCCCAAGAAGGGCATCGATTTTATTGATATTCTCCCTTTCCTGCATGAGAAAGAGGCTTATAATGAACTTATTGCCGACATTGCGGCTCATGTTCATTGCCCCAATGTGGCTACTGTAGAAGCCCGTGGGTTCCTTTTCGCTGCACCCCTGCTGGTCACCACCCAAACGGTCCGCAACATCATCCCCATCCGGAAAAAGGGCAAACTCCCCTTCAGCGAAGGCGACCTGCACGATGTGAAAATTGAAAAGGAATATGGCAGCGACCATGTCTTTTACCGACTGAGCGACATTGCTGCCGGAGTCCCCGAGGGCGACACCTTTAATATCACCCTCTTCGACGACATCCTCGCCACCGGGGGCACAGCCATAGGCATAGCCGAAGCCCTTAACCGCGAGGTTATCCTGTTGAATGGCAAAGAATACAAAGTCAAGGTAAAAGAGTTCCTCTTTATGGTTGAGTTCCCCGACCTCTACGACCACGACCGCATCAACGCCATCGCTCCTGTCCACTCCTTTGCCCAAGTGGCCGGAGACTAATCAACACAAGAATAAGTGTAAATCAAAAAACCAATATTTAAACAACATGAAGAAAGTATTATTTGTTTTGCTGGCCCTGTTCAGCCTTGCCTTCACCTCGTGCTACAAAGAATCGCAATATTATATCATCTATCGCGATGTGGCAGATGCCTCGGTCAACGTCACCCTGTTCGAGTACGACTCTTCCTATGATTTGGTGGCCACTCGCGAGATAAAGTTGATAGAGCACAACGACACCATCCCCGTCACCTCTTCCGACCTGGCACAATATGTGGTGGTAGGTTGTGAAAGAGCCTTTCGTGGCACCCTCATGGAGTTTTATTCCGAGCGACCCTTCGAGTTAGACCACGACACACCCATCTATATCGATGTGGATTTCGTCAAAATGGCGACGAGTCAGGAAAACCCCGTGAACCCTGCCCACCACATTCAGCATTACTTCCATTAGCGAGTGCTCTACACCAGCAGGTCGCGAACCATGATAAAGGCTATCACCAACGCGTAGACCAGTTTCAAGCCAGTCCCCGTCAGGAAACCCACAAAGGCACCCCATGCGGCGCGGAGAGCCTCGCGAGAAACTTTGCCGCTGATTAGTTCGCCCACAAAAGCCCCTATGAAAGGCCAAAGTATCACACCCAACAGCCCCTGCGGGCCGAAGGGCAGTCCTATTATTGAGATTACCAGCCCGATGTTGCAACCCCACACACCCGCTTTGCTGCCGCCGAACTTCTTGGTACTCATCGACGGCACCACATAGTCCAGCACCGTAATGATGGCAGCAACGCCTCCCGTCACAATCAGAAAGGTAGCCGAATAGTCCACTGCCCGCGTGAAACCCAATATCAACGCTGCGACCCAGCTCAGCGGAGGCCCCGGCAATCCCGGGATGATAGACCCCGCTATCCCTACAAGAGCCAGCAGCAATGCCAGAATGATAAGGAATGTATCCATGCTTTTCAGTTTTTAATTTCCCTGTATAAAGTGTCAAAAGTCTCTCTCAGTCTTTGGGTGTCCGCTATCAGTTCCCTCAGCCGTTCCAGCTGCACCCAATTGCGCGAATAGGGGATAAACAGTTTCAGATACCCACCCTCGGCGTATTTCTCACGCAAGTGCTGCAATGTCCGTTCCCATTGCCCCTCGCGGTCCAACTCCGGGTAGTGTGACAGACCATACTCTATTGTCCGTCGTACAATGGTCATAGGCTCAATGTCGCGGTCGGCCTCGGCCACGATACGTCCATACAGGCTTCGCGGTTCCCTGTCGGACGAAGCCCTGTGGTCCTCAGTTGCCTGAGCCATAGTCTCAATCTCTTCAGGACTGAACCACTCCCGAAGCCGGGCATCCTCCCTCACAATACGTCCCGACACCAGATGGTGCCGTTCCCGTCCCTCGCACACACCCGTGTCGTGGTAGGCAGCAATGGTGTACACCATATCCCTGTTCAGCTCCGGATAATGCCCGGCCAGTTCCATGCTCTGAGCCATCACCCGCAGCACATGGTCCAGCCTGTGGGCCAAGTCGAAATGGTTGTATCGTGGCAGAATCTCCTGTTCCACATAGCTCTTCAGCTCCCTGTTCACCATAGGGTACAACATCTTTTGGTACACCTCGCGCGGCGTGCCGTCGCCCATATACATCCTCCCGCAGCGGCAATAGCCCTCACGGGCAAAGATATGCAGCATGATGTGGTTCTTCAAATGCGTGTCCACCCTCACCGATGCACAGCGTGCCTCGCTCCACGCAAAAGCGCAATGGGCAATGCCGTGTACCCCCTCGGCACAGGCCAGCCGGTGGATAGTGCCATACGGTGTACTGTCGTCCAGCCATTGTCCGTCCTCAATCACCGCGTAGGTGGGTTCAGGGTCCAGCAGCAGGGCGAAATAGCCCACCGGCCTCCCCTCCAGCTCAATAACGTGGCCGATGCCGCGTCCAATGTCAGAACCAATCAAATCCGCGCCCGGATACCCTTCCCATTGAACATCGTTGCCGTTGGCACGCATGATGCTCCGCGAGTGAGCCACAAGCTCCAGTATGCGGGGCACCTCGTCCATTTCGGCAGCACGCACGGCCAGCGACGGGACTACACTATCGGTCATAGGCATCAAAGCAGTTTTTCGACAGCCTCGGCAACTTCGGCCCATTCTGGTTGCAGCCGCACAGCATCATGGTTGCTGCAATGCAAACGGCAAGAATCCTAAACTGTTTCATTGTTGTGTACTTTGTTGATAATTATTTTGTTGTATGCAATCTGTCGTGTCCAGATATAAATGCAAATATACAAAATAATCTTCAACTTTGACTTTCCTTCTTCAAATCGGGGTCACAATCCCCGTAACTCTCTGCCCAGAGGATTGTCAGTACGCCAGCATCCTGCGGCCGTTGAGGTCGTAGACCTCCAGGCGGAGGAGCGCGAAGGAGGAAAAGACCTCAATCCTGTCGCCGGCGGGGTTGGGGTAGGGGTGTTGTTTATTCTGTCAGCACGTATTTCCGTCCGTCGCTGGTGCTGATACCGGCCAGCCCCCGGTCTTTTACCACCATAAGCGTGTCAATCGTGCTTTCTGTGTATTTTCCATCGATATTTGCATAGTATATTGTATCATGCAGACTACGTATCCAATCCATTTCCATTCTTCCATCAATATATGATAAATATGCTAAACAATAGCTATTTCCACCTGCCCAAATTGATACTTGTGAATAATAGGGATTATTATATGTAGGAATCCACCTGACATCATAATCATTTTCGCTCAGTCCTTCATAAAATAGCACTATGTTGAGTTCATGGTTAGTATGGTTAATTTTACCTTCTAATTTTACATATAGCGTTTGGCTACATGTTTCTTTAGCTCCAAAACCAATATTGTGGGGGCCATCCATCGATACACTCGTCACGTTGAGCGACAGCGAATCCCCTTCATTGCTCACAAAGGTCAATGCCTGTCCCGAGGTATATGGGAAATACGTTTGTTGCATCTGTGGGGGGAATCCTTCGCAATGCCTTAAGCAGCCA
>JAEEGL010691021.1_pt1 | contig 14545 bp, 14 predicted proteins | sample 9134231 | NCBI WGS metagenome assembly JAEEGL01 (sample SAMN16246548, study PRJNA631951) | gut metagenome | biome: gut microbiome; feature: rumen; material: fiber-attached | host: Bos | place: Iran: Karaj | collected 2018-10
CAGACAGACGGAATGTATATCTTTCCCCTGTATTCTTCCCTCAGCGCCTCCGAAAACGCTCTCACTGCCGACTTCGCCGCAGAATATACCGATGTCCCCGCCAGCGGACAAAGCGCGTCGGCACTGGCTACGTTTATTATTGAACCTGCGCCTTTTTTCTCAAATATCGGAATGAATTCTTTTGCCGCCCATATAACAGAATTCTGGTCGAGCGACAGACATCTCCCGATTTCCTCATCTGAATACATGCCGAATTTCGCAAAACGCGGCAGCATTCCGGCATTGTTTATAAGCACGTCCGCGTCGAATTTACCGCTGTTGGCATACTCAGCGAGCTGTGTCATGCTTTCACGCTGAGATACGTCAAGAACGACGTATTCAAATCTGTCGGAAAGAGCTCCAAGCTCGTCCTTGACCGACAAAAGCCTTGCTTCGTTCCTCGCCGCGCCAAGCACACGGCAGTCGTATCTGCGAATCAGCCGCAGGGTCAGTTCCCTGCCGAGTCCGCCGGACGCTCCGGTCACAATCACGTTTTTTCCCCTCAGTCCGAATTTTCTTTTAAAGCCCATGCCTTATCACCTGTAAATTTAATCATTTTATTTGTCTGAAATTATACTTTTTTAATTGACATTCTATTATATTAATTGTATAATAGTGTTAAATAACTATGAATAATATAAGGAGTGTTTCTCAGTGCTAAGAAAGGCAACGGCTATGCTTCTGGCAGTATGCATGTTAGCGGCAGTTATGGCGTCATGCAGTCATGAAGAAGCGGAAAAGAAAGTCTATGACGATAACTACAGGAATTTTTACGAGATTTATGTAGGCTCATTCAGCGATTCCAACGGCGACAAAAAGGGCGACCTGCAGGGCGTTCTGTCCAAGATAGATTACCTGAAAGCCGCAAAGGGTCAGGACGATTCACATTCTCTCGGTATAGACGCGGTGTGGTTCATGCCTATATTCCCGTCACCCACCTATCACAAATACGACGTCACCGACTACTACAATATTGATCCGGATTACGGCACTATGGAGGATTTCGAGGAGCTTCTGAAAAAATTCCATGAGCGCGGTATTCACGTAATCCTCGATCTGGTGTTAAATCATTCTTCCCATCTTCATCCGTGGTTCGTTGAAGCTGTCGATGCGCTCAACAAGGGCGATCTCGACAATAAGTACGTAAAATATTATAATTTTACAACTGAGCCGGAAACTATCGACGAGGAAGGCAATGTTACAGGTTATACTCCCGTTCCCGATAATGAGGAGGGATATTATTATGAAACAAGCTTCACCTCCAATATGCCCGACTTCAATCTCGATAATCCCGACGTCTGGGCTGAATTCAAGGATATAATGAAATTCTGGCTCGACAAGGGTGTGGACGGTTTCCGGCTTGACGCATGCAAGAGCTATTACAGCAATTCAATGGTAAAAAGCATTGACGCTTTGTCCAAAATAGTCGAATACGGTAAATCCGTAAAACCCGACTGCTATTTTGTCGCCGAGGTATGGGACGGACCTTGGATGATCGCTCAGTATTACAAGAGCGGCGTTGACAGCATTTTCAATTTTGACTGTTCATATATGGGAGCATACGGCGGTCTTTACTATAATATTGAAAAGGGCAAGGGAAATAAACTAGGTCATCACCTTGAGGAATTCAATACAGATATACGCAACAAAAATATTAACGCAATTGACGCGCCGTTTATTTCAAATCATGATACTCCCCGAAGCGGCACGTACTTCAAGGGTTCTGCCAACAAAAAGCTCGCAGCCAGCCTTTATATGATGCTCCCCGGAAATCCTTTCATTTATTACGGCGAGGAAATCGGAATGACAGAGGGCTGGGCTAACGATCAGGACAAACGTCAGCCTATCAAATGGTCCTTTGATGAAAATGAAATGAAAATCAATCCGCCTTCCGGTTCAAATTATGTGCCGGCACCGCATTACGGCGTTTTTGAGCAGCTTGAACACGAAACCTCGCTTGTCAATCACTACCGCAAGCTCATAAAGCTGAAAAATCAGAATCCTGAAATCCAGCGCGCACAGGTCGTTTCCGCTACAGATCTGCATTACAATGTCGCGTCATATACTTGCGCGTATAACGATTCCGCTGTCATGGTCGTCACAAATATTACCGGAACCCCCAAAACGGTAGATGTAAAAGAGGCAGGCTACGGCAACTACAGCGTATTAAGCGGATTTGTTATCGGTGATGACTATATCGAACAGGAAGTATTCAAAGCGTATATGAATAACTACGAATATGAGGTTCCGGATATGCGTCCGATGGCTTCGCCGGTATTCTATGTCAACGGAGTTCTGACTCTTCCGCCGAGAACGACAGTCGTGCTTCGTAATCCCGGAAAGGTCAATTCCACATTCGTACCGACTACCACCACAACAACCGCTCCGCCAGAAGTTACGCCGTCCGATATCGTCACGCCCTCCGACACGGAAACAGCAGATGAAGCTCCATAATCCGCAGTTGATGAGTAGGATATCCTTTCATTTTTCAGATTAATACAATTAATAACGCCCGCAGTCCGACGATAAATGTCAGCCTGCGGGCGTGTTCTGTATATGTAATCAGTAAAGCTCTTTTGCCATATAAGTTTTTATCATTTTGCCTGATACGTGTGCTGCGGAGCTTGCGGAATTCCTGCCGCGTTTGGCACAGGACTGTTCCCCCCCTCGCTTGAAATCAATGAATAGTGCCATTCCGGCAATAGTGAAAAGAACAAGAATACCGGTTTCTAAATCCGCAGCGCCGCTCAAAAGCTCGGAAACAAATCCGACCGCATAGAATACTCCCGCAACAACTCCTATAACGAGAATAATTTCGGCAGCGTATAATGCCAAAGCCTTAACAAGTAATCTGAATAAATTACACTCTTTTTTCATTTTTGAGACCGTCCTTTCTTCTCATATATGAGACGCACATGGTAAAAAAATAGTTTGTTGTAAATTGCAATTTAACTCCAGTCAGGTTTGCAGCTTATTTAGTCGCATTTTTGCTAACCTCTGATATTAATATACCATATATTTTACGCTTTGTCAAGCTTTTAAATCGCGTTTTTGAGATACGCGATTCATTTTTATATTTTTAACAATTTTTGTATCAAATATTTTATATTTTGATGTTGCATTTTTGAGAAGTATATGCTATAATAATAATGAAAACAAAAAGCCTTGTTTTAAACTTAGTATATTTTTTGCGACAGCAATTTAAAAGGATGGTATCAAATATGAATATCAATGAAAAAATCAAACAGCGCCGGCTTCAGCTCGGACTCAATGCCAAAGACGTGGCGGACGCCTTAGGTATCTCCCGCGCTACACTCTACAGATATGAAGGTCACGATATCGAAAAGCTTCCGATTTCTGTATTAGAACCCTTGGCAAAGATCCTCGGCACTTCTCCTGTTGAGCTTATGGGCTGGGAGGATTCTGAATTCAGCGGCAAAAAAAATATCCCTCTGGTCGGGACTATCGCCTGCGGTACTCCCATACTCGCCGAGGAAAATATCGAGGAATATATTCCGGCGCCGCTTGGCTGCGAGGCGGATTTTGCGCTTCGATGCCGCGGGGACAGTATGATAAGGGCTCGTATATGCGACGGTGATATAGTATTCATTCACTCTCAGCCCGATTGCAGAAACGGCGAGATCGCAGCCGTCCTTATCGGCGACGAGGCTACCCTCAAGCGTATCTACAAGCAGCCCGACGCAATCACGCTTATTCCCGAAAACAGCGAGTATTCCCCCCTCGTCTACCGCAAAGAACAGATGAACGAAATCCGCATTCTTGGCAAAGCAGTTGGCTTCATAAGCTATTTTTAAAGTTAATGTTAAAACAGCACAGCCCGTGGCAGCCTATCAAGGCTCACGAACTGTGCTGTTTTAATTGTTTATAATCAATACGGCACTACCGTCTGATACACTGTGTTATTCTCCATGTTGTGCGCTTCTGATCTGTCAACGGCGCGAATAACCATATAATATTTCTTGCCGCTCTCCAATCCGCTTACTTCAGCCTGAAGCGGAAGCGCGTCATACTGCCCCTGCTCATACGCCTCCGTCACCTTAGGCTCCAGAATCATCTTCTCCGCGTTCTTCATATCGGGATCCGCAGCAAAATCCAATTTGCTGTCGCTATAATACAACACATATGTAACTCCGCTTCTATCGAGCGCAACGTCCCAGAAAACAATCGCTCCGCCTTCAGTAGGTTCTGCTGCGCCAATGCCGACTCTCGGTTCCGGTTCATGAGGCGGCCACTCGGTCGAATTATTATATACGCTGCTCCAACGCGGTTCATCTTCATCTTCCGTTGTGTGATATTTCAAAACGAAATTGTTAAGCATGGTAAGCTGACCGTCTGTGATATAATGTGAGAAACCGGCAGAATTTTCCGCCTCAGAAACATCTCCTATCAAAACTCCCAATCCTTTGTCGGATTTACCAACGAGAGTTTTTTTCAGGTCATATTCCTCCGGTCCCTCGGCATATCCCAGCGACAGCACCGTAAATCCATCAGCGCAGCAGGATTCAGCAGCAAGCTTTGGAAGCTGATTGTATTTATTGTCGGCAAAGAAACCCTTATTGTAAAGCTGTTCAGGATTCGAGTCCATCATATAGCTTTCAAAGAATAAAAAATCTATATTTGAACGCGTTGTGTAACGATAGTGTTCCAGCAGATGATTGAAGAAAAACAATCCACGATTCTGGCATATCAGCTTATCGGAATAATTCTCCTTGATACGCGCTATGAAATCCCTGACGCCAGGCGCTGTCCATTCAAATCTGGTTCTTCCGGGATCCTCGTCGGACGTATAGCTGTTTGGCGCGCAGGTGTCAATGGTATCAAGAAACAGTCCGTCGCAGCCAAGACCTCTTCCATAATCCGTTGTGAGAATTTCCTTTATGCCAGGCACATTGTCATCGCCGTCAATCTTCATATTATCAAGCACATCATACCAGTCCGGGTCGCCGATATTTGTATACGCACATGTGAAGTACGGATTGAAATCGGGCTTGCCGTCGCGGTCGTTGTCGTCAAGGTAATAGGAGGCAAAGCCTGAACCGACAGGCGATGTGACGCCGTTTATATCTGCCGCGGCAAGAGACGTTTCTCCATCGGCTCTCGCATCGACCCTTGGTCCCGAACCGTCGCCGGTGAACCGCTCATCGGCAAGCATTTCCTCCGCAGTCATGCCCGCAGTACGCAGATCTTCACCAACCGCTATGTACCCAAGCACCTTTGTGTTGGCAGACTGGATATCGGCAACCTGCTCACGGGTAAGATTGCCCTGTCTCGGATGGAGAATGGCAATATCATACTGCTTTGCGTTACGAATCACATCATCGTCAACCACACCGTAATATATCATGTAGGTTGGCTTTTTGACAACCGGCAGCCCCAAAGTATCCTCTTGCTCTTCTTCGGAACCGCATGAAGCTAATACAGAAGTCATCATTGTCACCGCTAAAATCAACGCTGTTATCTTTTTCACTTTAATCCTCACCTTTTTTAACTTAAAAGCCCGAACAATCGCTTTATTCTGTTAACGAATAACGAATGTCGGGCTTTTATTATTATTATAATGTATATTTGGAAAATAGTCAATGATTAATTTGCAAGGAGTGCGCGGTCGTTGGCAAATTCCGAACCGCTGAGCTTTGCGAATTCCTCAAGAAGCTCCTCGACTGTAAGATTCTTCTTCTCCTCGCCGCAAACGTCGAGAATGATCCTACCCTCATTCATCATGATAAGACGATTGCCGTGGGCTATCGCGTCACGCATGTTGTGGGTTACCATCAATGCGGTAAGGTGATTTTCTTCTATGAATTTATCCGAAAGCTCCAGCACGTTCTTGGCTGTCTTAGGGTCAAGAGCCGCCGTGTGCTCATCGAGCAGGAGCAGCTTGGGGTGGTTCATGACCGCCATTAGCAGCGTTACAGCCTGACGCTGACCGCCTGAAAGAAGACCTACCTTTGTTGTCATGCGGTTTTCAAGTCCCAAGTCGAGCGTCGTGAGCATTTCCCTGAATTCCCTGCGCTCCTTGCCGGAGATAGCCCAGTTGAGTCCGCGGAACTTGCCGCGCCGATTGGCAATGGCGAGATTCTCCTCCAGCCACATGTCGGAAGCCGTTCCCATTCTGGGGTCCTGAAAAACTCTGCCGATGTACTTTGCACGCCTGTGCTCGGATAGCTTGGTGACATTCACGCCGTCAATGGTGATGGTTCCTTTGTCCACCGGATATACTCCAGCTATCATATTCAGCAATGTGGATTTTCCCGCGCCGTTGCCGCCTATGACCGTTACAAAATCTCCCTCATTGAGTGTCAGGTCAATGCCCTGAAGAGCTTTCTTTTCGTTGACCGAACCGGGGTTGAAGGTTTTATAGAGTCCTTTGACTTCAAGCATTTTCCGTGACCTCCTTTTCCTCAGGAGCAGCTTTTTTGCCGCCGAATTTCTGTGTGAACTGCGCTTTCCAGAATGGTATGCCGAGGAAAATTCCAACAACCAATGCAGTGAAGAGCTTGAGGTCGTTCGCTTTCATACCCATGTTAAGCACCAGCGTTATTACAACATAATACACAATACCGCCGATGATAGTTGCAACCAGCTTGAGAGCAAAATTGTGGAATATCTTTCCAAGAAGCACCTCGCCTATTATGACGGCGGCAAGTCCGATAACAATTGCGCCTCTGCCCATGTTCACGTCGCAAAAGCCCTGATACTGCGAGAGAATTCCGCCTGACAAGGCGACGATTCCATTGGAAAGCACGATGCCGATGATTTTGTTATTGTCGGTATTTATGCCATTGGCACGCGCCATGGCGAGATTGCTGCCGGTGACGCGGAGAGCGTGTCCGCGCTCCGTGCCGAAGAACCAGTAAAGCACGCCGATCAGCACTCCAGAAATCAAAAGACATATGAGAAGCGACTGATTGCAGAATCTCGTCAGCATTGTCAGAACCTCATTATCCTTGCTGACTTCAACAGGAAGTAAGGTCTTGTTGACATTACGCAGCGTAATGGGGTATTTATAATTCATATAGGGCAGCGGTACGTTTGCCATATCGCTCTGTATCCGGAGATTGACAGAATAGAGACTCAGCTGTGTCAAGATACCTGCGAGTATGGCTGGAATGCCGAATTTGGTATGAAGAACACCTGTGGCAAGCCCTGCTAAACATCCTGCAAGGAACGCGCAGAACATAGCAAGATAGAGATTCTGCCCCGACGTCACCATCACGACAAGCACCGCTCCGCCCGTGGCAAATGAACCGTCCACCGTCAGGTCGGCAACGTCGAGAATTTTGAATGTGATATACACGCCTATCGCCATAATGCCCCAGATAATTCCCTGAGTAATGGCTCCAGGCAAGGCGTTCAAAAACGGCATGAAACATTCTCCTTTCAACGGATCAAATTATCAAAATACCAAAATCGGCGATAAGGCACAATTCTGCGCCTTATCGCTGATTTCACTGTCAAATGCTATAAGTTTTTCGTTGTGTAATTGTTCAAGAATTACAATCAGCCCTCGATTGCAACGTACTTCTCAGGAACGGTTATATTGAACTTTGCACAACGGTCAGCCATATACTTGTATACCGGAGCTTCATCATACTGGATCTCCATCTCAGCGGGATCCGCGCCGTTAACAAGAATGTCGTATGCCATCAGACCAGTGGCATAGCCGATGTTTTCGTAGCTGATGGAGAGCGTAGCAACGCCACAGCCCTTGCAGATACCCTCTTCACCGGCGATGACGGGCTTATTCTTCTCTTCGGTAATGCTGTTGATAAGCTCGGCGTTGTCAGCGCACTTGTTATCAGTGGGAACATACAACGCGTCGATCTCATCGCAGGCTTTCTCAACAACCTGTGCAATGTCGTTTGAATCGGAAAAAGTATACTCAGTTACCTCAATGCCAGCCTTTTTAAGCTCCTTGCTGACGACCTCAGCCTGATACTTGGAGTTAGCTTCGTTGGAGCAATAGAGTATGCCAACCTTCCTTGCCTCGGGCAGAAGCTCGGCAAACATTGCAGCCTGCTGATCAAGCGGAGCAAGGTCAGATGTTCCGGAAACATTGATACCGGTCTTGCCGCTGAAGTTGTCAATGCCAAGAGCAACGCCATACTCGGTGACCGATGTGCCAAGAATCGGAATATCAGCTGTACCTGAAGCGGCAGCCTGTACAGCGGGTGTGGCGTTTGCCATGATGAGATCTACATTGGAAGCAATAAACTGATTCACTATTGTGGTGCAGGTTGTCGGCTCGTTGGAAGCGTTCTGCTCGTCAAACTTCACCTTATCGCCAAGCTTCTCGGTGAGAGCCTTCTTGAAGCCTGCGGTCGCGGCGTCAAGCGCGGGGTGCTGCACAAGCTGGCAGATACCTACGGTGTAGGCTTTGTCTTCCTTCTTGTCGCCGGAAGAGCTGCCCGAATCGCTGCAGCCTGTGACTGACATGAGCGATGTTGCGATCAGTGCGCATGACAGCACTGACGCGAGAATTCTTTTGAATTTCATTTTTTCTACCTCCTGAAAAATAACTCCTTTGGTTAAACTCTGTCTAACCGCTAAGTAGCTGTTAGAGAGTATATCACTTTAAAGCGCTGATGTCAAGAGATTTTTATTATTTCGGCAAATAACTTCAAACATTTTTTAACAAGTATTCTGCTTTAGCTAAGATTGCCAAACTATATGCAGTACGACAAAAGTTTTTCATATTTCTCTTATACCATTGACATTCCTCTGAAATGTGATATAATTATTGTTATAACGGAATTAAAAAATTATTCATACTGTTATTTTTCCATGTGAATAGTTTGAAGGAACAAAGGCAGGTGACGATTCTTTTGCACTACAAAACACACGGTTTGCGTCACGAAATTAAATACAGCATATCATACGCTCAGTATCTCGAACTCCGCAGCAGGGCAATGTGCTTCATGCGGCACGACGAGAACGGCACAGACGGCAGGTATTTTATAAGAAGCCTGTATCTCGACGACATTTATCTCGGCAACTTCAATCAGAAAAACGCCGGTCTTACCCGAAGAAGAAAATACCGCATACGGATATACAATTACAGTGACAGCGTGATTAAATTTGAAATCAAGGACAAATTTGACAGCTATATCTCAAAAAAATCTTCCGTAATCACACGGGAACAATGTGACAGCATCATAAAAGGTGATTTCGGATTCGTTGGCGATATGATTCTTCACGACAGAGAAAAGGCTGAATCGGATAAATTCCGCGCTCTGAGAATGGGCTTTATCGACTGCGCGTGCAAGGTTCTCCGACCGCAGGTTGTTGTCGATTACGACCGCGAGGTATTCATCTGCGACGAGGGAAACGTGCGTATTACCTTCGACATGAATATCCGCGCCGGTCAGGGAACCGGAAGTATTTTTGACACTCATCTTCCCACCGTTCCTGCTTACGAAAGCGGCAAAATGATCTTAGAGGTCAAATACGACGATTATCTTCCCAGCTTCATTCGCCGAATGCTCCGCTCAAAGAAGCTGAGTCTCTGGCAGTTAGCCGAATCAAAATACTCTCTATGCTGCATGGCACAGTCAAATTATTACGGAAAGGTCGTATATTAATTATGAATTTCAGCGACGTATTCAAAAACAAATTTTTAAGTCAGTTTGCTCTCACTTCACCCATAGAATATGTTCTTGCGCTGGTTTTTTCAATCTTTGTGGGACTTATAATCTACTTTGTCTACAAAAAGACATATAACGGCGTAGCCTATAGTCACAATTTCAACATGTCGCTTATACTTATGACTCTCATAACGACAATTATTATCTTCACAATAACAGCCAATCCAGTGCTTTCGCTCGGTATGGTAGGCGCTCTGTCAATTATCCGCTTCCGCACGGTCGTCAAGGATCCCGTCGATCTGATGTACCTTTTCTGGGCTATTTCCATGGGAATTATTATCGGCGCAAAGCAATATATTTTCGCCCTGATATGCGTTGTAATAATCACAATATTCTGCTTCATAATGTGCAGACTCAGCGACAAGGAGAAGCTCTATCTGGTAATAGTGCGCTATGATGTTTCCGTAACAGACCAAATTGACAAGTCGATTGAAGAGGTAAAAGGCAAGATACGCAACCGCACCGTAGGCAAGTCCGGCGTTGAGACCATTATCGAAGTTAAGGACAACGCCATCGACGAGCATTTTGTCGAAAAAATCACAAAAATTGACGGTGTGGAAAGCGCCGCTCTTGTAAATTACAACGGCGACTACGCCGAGTAAATCTTTTCTAAGAGAAAATAAAAAACCGTGCCGCGTTACTAAACGGTACGGTTTTTTTATTCAAGTAAATCAGTCGGCAAAATTGAAATAGTCCTTGTTTCTCTCCTTAAAGATATCAAAGACCGCCTGTGCTGTCTCCTCGTTCTCTACAGCGACAAGATCCTCTTCCTCATCATTGTCCGGAACAGGCTCCACCTTGAGAATTACAACCTCGTCATCGTCCTCCTCGGTAGAAGCAAGCACTACGTACTCGCTGCCCTCATATTCCACGGAATCAAGGTACTCAAAAGCAATCTCGTTGCCTTCTTCATCGCTGAGATATACAATGTTTTCCATTTCTTCCTCGTCAAATATTTCCTTATTATCCTCGCTCATGTTATTACCTTCCTTTGCAAAAATATTCATAAATTATATCCTATTCCGGCTTATTTGTCAAGTTCCGGAATAAATTAAAATTTTATATTTTTTAATCAGCTTCCACGCACATAACGTTCAGCGTCTTCCACGCTGATGGTTGAATTTTCAACTATCTTGCTGATTATCTCGTCATCGGAAATTCCCATCGATCTGAAAATATTTATCATCACGACTATGGTTCTTTCAACGCCCTGCTCAACGCCCTGCTCAATGCCCTGCTCTATACCGCGTTCAATGCCCTGCTCTATACCGCGTTCAATGCCCTGCTCTATACCGCGTTCAATGCCCTGCTCTATGCCTTGCTCATAGCCTTCCTGTCTTATATCCTGTATTGCCTTGCACATATCGACATTTCCCCCGCTTTCTTTTGCTTTAATATCTGTTCCTGTCACAGCTTCGATCATTCTCGCCGTATCCCGCGCGATTGATCTGAATTTCTTGTCGTTTTCAATTACTTCCCTGAGTTTATCCTTATCTCTGGAATACTTTACAAAGAGCATAACTTCTTTAAGATCTGTACAGAGTTTTTGCGCATTTTCGTTTGTAAGAGCATACGGTGTGAGAAGATTGATCCTGTAATCAGCAACATATTTCAGTATTGAGCTATTTTTTACAGACAGCATTTCATGAAGTGACGTCGGTCCGTCCCAATGATCCGCGCCGAAATATATTACCAGTGTGATCACAGGTATCAGTTTATCACTTTTGTGGAATCCTGAAAGATATTCTCCTGATGTGGCTTTTTCATTATGCCTTGATTTTTTGTAACTTTTAGCAATATTATCAACCTGCGCGGTGTATTGAAGCGCATCATACAGCAAATTCCGCACCGGCATGGCATAATGAATATCCGACTGATTTTCTACGCCAAGCAGAAGATAGGCCGCGTCATTGTCGCGCTTTAATACCCACTGCTTCAAAACGTCTCTTACCTTCTGAACGGAAGCCTGCTTGCCGTCCGAGCCGAAAGGCAACGCAACGGCAGTTGTATCCATCTCTCGCAATTCTTCCGGCTTGATAACCTGTTCGCCGTCGTAAAGCAGGAAATTGAACGCGTCGGCAAAAACGTCAGGACGTTCCATATATGCCTTTGTGAGTGAATCTTTGTCACTTGCCACAGACAACGCCGCCTTTCCGCTTTTTTCAATACACTCTCGTCACACGTCTGCTGAGACTGCACACAAATTCGTAATTGAATGAGGCTGACATATCCGCAGGCTCTTCCACCGGAATATAATTGTCACCGTCCCTGCCGAAGAGAGTGACAACGTCCTCGATTTGCACATCCTCTATGTGCGACACATCAACCATTATCTGATCCATGCATACTCTGCCAAGCACCGGCGCGAACTGTCCGTGTATCAGCACCCGTCCTTTGTTGGAAAGCGCCCTCGGATACCCGTCGGCATATCCCACCGAAACGGTCGCGATACGCGTAGGCTCCCCCGTGACGAATGTCGCCCCGTAGCTCACTCCAATTCCTGCCGGTGCTGTATGCACATTCACCACATGGCTTCTGAAGCTCATTGCCGGACGCAGGTCAAGGGCAGTCTTGTCAACCTCCTCCGACGGATACAGCCCATATGTGATTATCCCTGAACGGACCATCTGGAAGCGGTGACTGTCAAATTCCATAATTCCCGCGCTGTTGCATATATGCTTTATCGGAATCTCCACATTACGTTTCTCAAGCATTTCACACATGCTGTCGTATTTTTCCATCTGCATTTTGCTGTAGGCTTTATCGTACATATCCGCGCAGGAAAAATGCGTGAACATTCCTTCTAATTCCAGATTCGGCAGCAGACTGATTTTTTTGATTTCATCGGCACTCTCTTCATTCACCGCAAAGCCTATGCGCGACATTCCGGTATCCAAAGCGACATGCGCCTTTGCGGTTTTGCCCTGCGCCGACGCTTCTTTTGCCAGAAGCTCCGCAGTTTCAAGCGAATATACTGTCTGTGTCACATTATTCCGCACCACTTCATCATATCGGCTCGGCGATACATATGAAAGAATGATTATCGGCAGCTTTATTCCCGCTTCGCGCAGCTCTATCGCTTCGTCTACCGTTGCTACGGCAAAATATTCCACCGCGCTTTCAAGATATTTCCCGACTGCCACCGCGCCGTGTCCATACGCGTCCGCCTTTATGACCGCGCAGATTTTTACCTTTTCCCCGACGTTTCTTCTGACCTCGGAGATATTATGCCCTATCGCGTCAAGATCAACCTCGGCATATGCTCTCAGATAATTTCCCAACTGTTACATCTTCTTTGCTTGTTTTTTTATCAGAATCAATTACCGGCTTAACCGGATCATTGACCTCCATCGTTCACAATAAGTCTCAGTGCGCTTGGTATCACCTTAAACGTCACCTCGCTCAATTTGAGACATTCGCCGTCTATATTGACAATCGCGGGCTTTTCCGACTCTATCTTCATCTTCTTGCCGCGCCTGACGGTAAGCAGCCCGTCAAATTTTTTCGATTCGGGATATCTGCCGCTCTTGTAGTCGCCCAGTAGACTTGCCATTTTCAGCTTGGAAACACGCTTTATCATTACGAAATCCAGCAGACCGTCGCTCGGATCCGCCATCGGCGCTCCCATATAGCCGCCTCCGTAGTACTTCCCGCTTGCCGCCAGAGAAAACATGTATTCTCCCTCATAGACTTCATTGTCATCAATTGTGATTTTCAGAGTATTATACACCTTGCCGAGCATGGAAATCAATACCGCAAGAGTATATGTTCCCGAACCAAGCAGCTTTTTTGTACGGGTCATGCGGTTGGTTCTGTCACAGATTATTGCGTCAATGCCCATAGAGCATATATTCACCGACGCGAAATGTCCGGTATCTATAGCGTCTACATATCTCGACGGCGCGGTGAGATAATGCTCTATGTCCTCAAATCCCTTTGCGCCTCCGAAAGTCTTTACATAATCGTTGCCCGAACCGCAGGGAATGATTCCGAATTCGACATTCCTCATGCCGATAATTCCGTTAGCCGCCCCGCAGATTCCGCCGTCTCCACCCATTACTATTATTCTCACATCGTCGCCGGTTTCGCCCTCGCTTCGGGCAAAGTCCGTCAGATCCGAGCCTGAACGGGTCAGCATGAATTTATACGGAACGCCCATTTTTTCACAGGTCGAAGTAATCCTGTCCCTGTATTTTTCAAAGCCGTTTTTGGCTCCGGCGTTCGGATTAGCGATAAATACGTATCTCACTGCAATTACTCCAGACTGTCATTCGTCATCTTCCCCATCGTCGCCGCCGCATTCATTATGAATGTCCTTACTCTTGACAGAAATCCTGAAATTGGGACCATATGCGGAAGTCTCTGTAGGAAGTCCGCGCTTCCTTAGAAAATATTCTGAAACGCGCTTTATTACATAATAAATCGTCGCAAAAGTCGGCACGCCTATTATCATTCCGATAAATCCGAAGAGCGAACCGAACATAAGTATCGCTATGGTGATATACAGCGCGGGTAGTCCTATGGAATCCCCCATAATGCGGGGACCTATGATATTTCCGTCAACCTGCTGAAGCACTATGATGAAAATAAGGAATATAATGCACTGCTTAGGCGATACGAGAAGCAGCAGAAACGCGCTGGGAATTGCTCCTATAAACGGTCCGAACATCGGAATTATATTGGTTACGCCCACAATTACGCTGATTATCAGCGGATAATCCATGCCAAGTATCAGCATGAAAACAAAGCAGATTACACCAACAATCAGCGAATCTATCAGCTTGCCGGATATAAAGCCGCCGAACATCTTGTTAGCCTGACGAAGAGTGTCGTAAACCGCG
>JAEEGL011401381.1_pt1 | contig 14545 bp, 16 predicted proteins | sample 9134231 | NCBI WGS metagenome assembly JAEEGL01 (sample SAMN16246548, study PRJNA631951) | gut metagenome | biome: gut microbiome; feature: rumen; material: fiber-attached | host: Bos | place: Iran: Karaj | collected 2018-10
GGAAAAATTCATAATCTGTGCTGGATTGACGCGCGAATCTGTGATACAATACAGCAAAACGGACTCCGGAGGTTCTCCCGTCATGACCTATCTGTCTTTTCCCGGCTTGGGGATCGAGCCGTTCCATATCGACCGGATCGCTTTCACCTTGTTCGGAAGGAGCGTCGCATGGTACGGCATCCTCATCACCTGCGGCATGGTGCTCGCCGTCCTGACTGCCGTCCGTCTGGCGCGGAAGGAGGGGATCTCCGTCGACGACATCACGGATTTTGCCTTCATCGTGATTCTCGCCGGGATCGTCGGCGCGCGTGCGTATTACGTCATATTCACTTGGAACAAGTTCGGGTATCTCGTGACGGACGGCAGTTTCCTGCACAACCTCGGGAAAACGCTGTACAACTGCGTCGCCATTTGGGAGGGCGGACTTGCCATCTACGGAGGCGTGCTCGCCGGCCTGCTCACCGGCTTCCTGTTTGCAAAGAAAAAAAAGCTGTCCTTTTTGAAGATCTTCGATATCCTCGCCGCGGTCGTGCTGATCGGACAGGTCATCGGCCGGTGGGGCAATTTCATCAACATCGAGGCCTACGGCGCGGAAACGGCTCTTCCGTGGCGCATGGGGATCCTGACCTATTCGTCCCAGCTGACGGCAGACGGGGATCTGACGCTGATTTCCGAGAAATACGTCCATCCGACCTTCCTCTACGAATCGCTGTGGAACTTCATCTCCCTGCTGATCGTACATCTCGGGCTCTACCCGAAAAAGAAATTCGACGGGGAGATCTTCTGCTTCTACCTGATCTGGTACGGGTTCGGGCGGATGCTGATCGAAAGCCTCCGGACGGACAGCCTGATGCTCGGCAATCTCCGCGTGTCCCAGGGCGTGGGCTTCCTCTCCGCGGTGATCGGCGTACTGCTGCTTTCCTCCCTGATGAAGAAGAGGAAGAGCGCCGCCGCCGGGGAAACGCCGTATCAGCCCGTCTATGCGGAGGGAGGAGGATCCGGAGCCGCGTCGGAGGAAACGCCGGACAACGGACCGCAGAAAGATAAACCGGAGACCGCGGAAGAACCGGCGGAAAACGAACCGGAACCCGAAGAGAAGCCTGCGGAGAACGAACCGGAACAGACGCAGTCCGGCGAAGAAACGGACGGAGGAGAACATGGCGATCATCATTGACGGAAAGAAAATCGCGGCGCAGACCCGGGCGAAGATCGCGGAGAGAGCGTGCCTGCTGACGGAAAAAACGGGCGTCGTTCCCGGTCTGGCGGTCGTGATCGTGGGGGAAGATCCCGCATCGAAGGTATATGTCCGCAACAAAAAGAAAGCCTGCGAGGAGGCTGGATTTTACTCGGTCGTGGTCGAGCTTCCGGAACAGACGCCGCAGGACGTTCTGCTGGCCGAGATCGAAAAGCTGAAAGCGGACCCTGCCATCCACGGGATCCTCGTGCAGCTTCCTCTGCCGCGCCATATCGATCCCGACGCCGTGATCGCGGCGATCCCTCCGGAAAAGGACGTCGACGCGTTCCATCCGGAGAACGTCGGGCACATCATGATCGGCGATTACCGCTTCCTGCCCTGCACGCCGGCGGGCGTGATGAAGATGCTCGAAGCGGAAGAGATCCCCGTGGAAGGAAAGGAATGCGTGGTCATCGGCCGGAGCAACATCGTCGGGAAGCCCATGGCCATGCTGCTGCTCCACGCGAACGGAACCGTGACGGTATGCCACTCGAAAACGAAAAATCTCGCAGAGATCACGCGGAGGGCGGATATCCTCGTGTCCTCCGTCGGGAAGGCCGGATTCCTCACCGCCGACATGGTGAAGGAAGGCGCGGTCGTGATCGACGTCGGCATGAACCGGAACGCGGAAGGGAAGCTCTGCGGGGACGCGGACTTCGGACCGGTTTCGGAAAAAGCTTCCTATATTACACCAGTCCCGGGCGGCGTCGGCGTCATGACGATCACGATGCTGCTGGAAAACACCGTCCGCGCGGCGGAAGCGGCGGCGGAAAAGCGCTGAGGTTGTGCATTATCGCCGAAAACGGGACGCGCGGGAGGAATTATTTTTCGCTTCGGATCCCTTTTTATGCGAAATTCCCGCTTGACTGAAAAAAAACGATGTGGTATAATAAAAAATGCCGCATGATGCCGGGCTGTCAAAAGAAGCGTGTCTTCTGCCCCGCTCAGCGAGTTCACGGAAGAAAGTGAGGTGCTTTTCGGACATGTTTGCAGTGATCGAAACAGGCGGAAAGCAGTACAAGGTCAACGAGGGCGATATCATCTTCGTTGAAAAGCTCGACGCAGCCGAGGGGGACAAGGTCACCTTCGACAAGGTCCTGGCCGTTGCCACGGACGACGGTCTGAAGGCCGGCAAGCCCACAGTGGAAGGCGCGTCCGTCACAGCCAGCGTGGTCAGAAACGGCAAGGCGAAAAAGATCTACGTTATGACCTACAAGTCCAAGAAAAACGAGAAGAGAAAGATCGGCCACAGACAGCCCTATACCAAGGTCCAGATCGAAAAGATCGCGTTTTAATTGAATTGAGAGGCGCAGCCCGGGAGACGCACCGTGACGAAAATCACTTTTCTCAGAAGGAACGACGTATTCTGGGGATTCCGGGAATCCGGCCATACGGGATTCGGCGAGGAAGGGGACGACATCCTCTGTTCCGCCATCTCCGCCATGACCATGATGATTCTCAACACTCTTGAATTGTCCTTCGGGTGTCCCGTCGATTACAAGATCGACGAGGAAACGACGTACATCACCGTGAAGTGCCCGTCCGCCCTGCCGGATTCCGGCGCGGAGGAAAAGAAGCGTTTCGCGGCGTCCGGTCTGATTCAGGGGTATTTCTACCAGCTGAACGACCTTACGGACGAGTACTACGATTTTCTTGAGGTAGACGTCGCCGAGGAATGAAGCCATTGATGAACGGAGGGAATAACAAATGATCAGAATCAGTCTGCAGTTCTTTGCCCATAAGAAAGGCGTAGGTTCCACGAAGAACGGCCGCGACAGCCGCGCGCAGAGACTCGGCGTCAAGAAGGCCGACGGTACCGCAGTGCTGGCGGGCAACATCATCATCCGCCAGAGAGGGACCCACATCCATCCCGGCAAGAATGTCGGCCGCGGTTCCGACGACACCCTGTTTGCCCTGATCGACGGCAAGGTGAAGTTCGAGAACATTGCGAACGGCAGAAGACAGGTGAGCGTTTACGCTGCCGAATAAATCCTGTTTCCGGAAAAGCCGCGCGGAGTACCGTGCGGCTTTTTTGTGTTTTTTGTACCGATCCGTTTCCAAAATCTTTGGGCATCTTGAAAACTACTCGGTATTATCCCTGTTTTTACCCGTCCTTCCCGCATTTGAACTCCGTTTTTTCACATAATCCGCGGCGCGCCGGGAAACATTATCGGACGGCGCGTGACGACGGGCAGACAGGAGAAAAATGCAATGATTTTGAAAAGATGGAAAACAACGTTCCTCCTTCTTCTTGCTGCGGGGATGCTGTTCTCCGGAAAAGCAGGTGCGGAATGTCCCCGGACCGTTCTTCTCGGAGGGATCCCCTTCGGCGTCCGGTTCTGCGGGGAAGGGATTCTGGTGGTCGGTTTCACGGAGGTCGGAAACGGAGAGATCAATCCCGCGTACGCGGCGGGGCTGAGGGAAGGGGACGTCATCACGGCGGTGGACGGGGAAGCGGTCTCTACGGCGGAAGAGCTTTCGGAAAGGATCGGGGGAAGCGTCGGGATGATCGAAATCACCTACCGGCGGAACGACAGACAGCGGTCGGCGATCCTCTGTCCGGCCGGGGCGGACGGGGAGAAAAAGGCCGGGCTGTATATCCGGGACACTGCAGCGGGGATCGGAACGGTGACGTTCGTGACCGAAGAGGACGGCTTTTTCGGGGGGCTGGGCCACGGGATATGCCGCGACGATACGGGTGAGCTTCTGATCATCCGGGACGGCGCGGTTTCCGAAGTGACGGTCACGGGCGTACGGAAAGGAGCGTCGGGAGAGCCGGGCGAGCTGAAAGGGATCCTCTCGGAGAAAACGGTCGGGACGGTTTCCTCGAATACTGCCTGCGGTGTGTTCGGACATTTTGAGAAAATCCCGTCCCGCTGCGGAGGGGAGGTCGGGATCGGCAGCCGGTCCGATGTCCATCCCGGACGCGCGTGGATCCGCTGCACCGTCTCCGGCGCGGATCCGGAAGAATATGAAATCTGCATCACGGAGATAGACAGGGCGAGCACGGACAACAGAAGTTTTTCCATCGTGGTCACGGATCCGGAACTGATCGAGCGTACGGGAGGGATCGTGCAGGGAATGAGCGGATCTCCGATCCTGCAGGACGGGATGCTCATCGGCGCCGTCACGCATGTGCTGGTGAATGATCCGGAGGAGGGGTACGGGATTTTCATCGAGAACATGATGACGGCCGGGACGGACGGCGCGGACGGAGGGGACGGGACCCTCCGTTTTTTGTCCGGCGCGCCGTGCGGCGGGGAGCAGTCGGAACGGGCGGAAGAGGAAAATTGTACGGATAGACAAAAAAACATTTCCTCCTCCGGCGTTTTTCGGGATTCTGCCGAAGTCCGAATTTAGATTTTTTTTGCTGATTCTATTGCAAACGGAAAGAAAATGTGCTATAATACTTAAAAAATTGGGGGACAAATGTTTTATGCCCCGTCCGGGCGACGGGAGGAAGCGGTTTTGACGGATCTGCCGGTAATCGATTTTCATACGCACGTGCTTCATGAGATGGACGACGGCAGCGAATCCGTTGAGATGTCCCTCGAGATGCTGCGGAAAACCAGGGAAGCGGGTGTGGGGATCGTAGTGTCCACCTCCCACTACTACAGGAAGAGGGAGAGCATCTCCTCTTTCGTGGCCCGCAGGGCCGAAAAACTGGCGCAGCTACTGCCGCACCTGGACGCCTCCTGTTCGGGGGTCGTTCCCGGCGCAGAGATCGCGCTGTATTTCGGTATTGAAGAAGATCCCGATCTCGATAAGCTCTGCATCGGCGACTCACGCGCGCTCTTAATCGAGATGCCGTTTCAGTCATGGGGGCCCTACGAGATCAACGCGCTGTCTTCTCTCTGCCATGATCGCCGGTTCACCGTCATATTAGCCCATTATGAGCGGTTCGCGGAATTTCAGAAGAACAACGAACTCTACTCTGATGTGCTGAAGCTTCCGTTGTACGTACAGATCAACGCCCTGTCGCTGACATTCGGGCTCCGGTCCGGAAAGTGGCTCGGTATGTTCCGGGACGGAAGCGCGCATCTTTTGGGAAGCGACTGCCATAATATGGATTCCAGACCTCCGGATCTGGACAGAGGACGGGAGGCCATCCGCAGAAAGCTGGGAACGGACGTACTTGACCGGATCGACCGAAACGCGGTGTCGCTGCTTCTCGGGAAAAAGCCGCGGAGGACGAGTTTATGAAGAAGGCCGCGCTTATCGCTCTTGCCGTGCTGCTGCTGGTTTCCGCATACGGCTGGTGGCGCCTGGGAAAGAACAAAGAGGAGGGTCAGGCCTCCGGTATGACGGCGGAAGAGATCTTCGGCCTGAATAATCCGCCTCGCGAACCCGAACTTATAGTGGACGGGGTCGCGTATGCAAAGAAAGTCGGCATTACCTCCCTCCTCTTCATGGGGATCGACAAGACCGCGTCCTCTGTGGGCGGCGGTCAGTGCGACACGGTCTTCCTGGTGATCAACAATCAGGAGGACGAAGTCCAGACGGTTCTGCAGATCAGCCGCGATACGATGGTGGAGATCGACCTTCTGGACGCGAACGGCAAGCCCTTCAACCTTACGAGAAGGCAGCAGATCTGCCTTTCCCATTCCTACGGACCGGGGAACGAGATAAGCTGTGAAAACACCGTGCGCGCCGTGTCCCGCCTTCTGAACGACATCCAGGTGGACGGATACGTGGCAATCCCGTACGATGCGATCCCGATCGTGAACGATGTGGTGGACGGGGTGGAAGTGAAGATCGAGGACGATTTTTCCTCGATGGATCCGTCGCTTGTCGAAGGAGAGAGCGTGACCCTCAAAGGAGAGCAGGCGCTCCATTTCGTTCGGGGAAGAATGACGGTTGCAGATGGCACCAATGAAAACCGCATGAAGCGCCAGAGAACCTATATGAACGCGTTCGGCGAAAAACTCAAAGCCATGATCAAAGATAATTCGATTATCATCGACCGGCTTTATCAGGCAGCGGAACCGTACATGGTGACCGACATGACCCTCGGCAGCATCTCTTCGTTTGCCATAGAAGGCGTGGGATACCGGAACGGCGGAATCGTCACCCCGCCCGGGAAAGTCACGTTCCGGGAGTACCCCAACGGGAAAACCTACGCGGAATTCATCGTCGACGAAGAAGGTCTTCTGAACGAGATCCTCACCCTGTTTTACGATGCGATCGGATAAAAACGGCCTTCTCCGGATAGCCGGATAAAGAAAAAAGATGACTGTGGAAAGCTCGGAAAACATTTCATGAAAAAAATCATCCTGAACAATATGAATTCCCTGCCGTACGGCGCGGAGGAGGCGATGAACCGTCTTCTCGTCAATCTGGGCCTGTGCGGCAAAGAATATAAAAAGGTAATCGTCACATCCAGCCTTCCCAACGAAGGAAAGAGCTTTGTGGCCTCACATCTCTGGAGGCTGATGGCGGAAGCGGGGAATAAGGTGATCCTCGTGGATGCCGACATCCGGAAATCCGTGATCCGCAGCCGGTATCAGATTTCCACGGACGAGGTCAATCCGGCGGGACTTGCACACCATCTGGCGGGGCAGGCCGCACTGGAGGATGTCATTTACGCGACCAATATCCGCAACGGATTTATCGTACCGACCTTCCGAACGGTGGTGAATCCGGCGATCCTGTTCCAGAGCAGCCGCTTCAGCACCATGTTGGACCGCCTCTCCCAGGTCTGCGATTATGTCCTGATCGACACGCCCCCGCTCGGCAGCGTTTCGGACGGCGGCCTGATCGCCTCCTACTGCGACGGCGCACTTCTCGTTGTGAGAAGCGGCGTGACGCCGAAAGGACTGGTGGCGAACTCCATCAAACAGCTCGAGCTGGCGAACTGCAGGCTTCTCGGAACCGTTCTGAACCGCGTGGAGCAGAAACAGAACGCGTACTACTACCGGTATTCCCAATACGGATACGGGTACGGTTACGGATACGGGAACGAAAAGAAGGGGAAAAAGAAAAAGCGCGGAAAGTCGACACATTCTTCCGGGACCGCAAAACAGGCTCCAGAATCCTCGCCTTCCTCCGAATCTGCTTCCGAATGAGCAGAGAAGTGCGCATCTTCCGGCACAGAGCCGTTTCAACCGATATCACCAGGTTGCTGCAGTGCGCAAACAGCAAGCTGTGATATAAAAATCATTTTCACATATATGTGAAGAAAGAGAGGCTTTTCAATGAAGAAAATCCTGGCATTCCTTATGGCCCTCACTCTTCTCGGAGTGATGGGCGCAAACGTGTTCGCTGCTTCGTCGGCGTCTCCGGCTCCGGTCTCCCTGGACTCTCCGACCCCCGTCGCTGGCCTTGATCCGAGTATCACGCAGTATCCCGACGGAACGATCATCATCACCACCGCCGAGGATTCCCATGTGATCTTCGATATCGACCATCACTGGGGCAAGGAAGCCATCATCAACGTTATTCTGAAGAAGCTGATGATCGGTTATGAGGACGGCATGTTCCATCCCGATGACGGCATGACCGCTGCCATGGTCTACACCGTTATGGCCCGTCTCCTGGACGCTAACGTCGGGACCACCGGCCCGGACTGGAAAGAAAACGTTGTAGCTTGGGCTAAGGCTACGGGCATCGCTCTTGACGTCGATCCCGATACCAATATCGACCGCAGCCAGATGATCCAGATCTTCGCTGCCGTTGAGAAGGTGGAAGGCGATGCAGTCGAATGGGCCAAGACCGCTGGACTCGTTGTTGGTGACGAAAACGGCGATCTGATGCTCGATAAGCTGATGACCCGCGCTGAGTTTGCCACTGTTCTGACGCGTTACATCGACTTTAAGGGCCTGGAGGGCGTGATTGCCAAGTAATTGAATTGTGTTTGCGCAACGCAATTTGGCAAAAAACAGAAAAAGACATGACCGGTTTCCGGTCATGTCTTTTTCCGTTTCCGGTCGTTTCCGGTATTTCTGCATGAAATTTCCGATACAGGCTTGATTTTCCTCTTTCCGGACTGTATAATGAAGGTAAATCCGGGCATCTGCCTGTAATACGGAAAGGATCACTGACATGAAAAAGCTTAAGGTCGGCGTAATCGGATGCGGAAGCATCGCCGGATACGCGCATTTCCCGTCTTATCAGAGAATGAAGGATCTCGTGGAGGTCGTTGCCTGTGCGGATATCGTTCCGGAGAAGGCAAAAGCTGCCGCGGAAAAGTGGGAGATCCCGCACTGGTACGATTCCGTGGAAGCGCTTCTCGCCGGAGAACCGGACGTGGATTATATCGACGTTTGCACCTGGACTGCCGCGCATGCTCCCGTTACCATCGCGGCGGCGAAAGCCGGAAAGCATGTGCTCTGCGAAAAGCCTCTGGCGGCCAATCTGGCACAGGGACTTGAGATGGAAAAAGCGATCCGGGAAGCCGGCGTGACCTTCATGCTGGCTGTCTGCACGCGCTACGGTTCCGAGCAGCAGAAGTTCATCGAACTGCGCGACGAAGGCGTGTTCGGCGACATCTATTTTGCAAAGACCGCGTATACCAGACGGCGCGGCGTCCCCGGAGGCTGGTTCACCAACAAGGCGATCGCGGGCGGCGGCCCCGTGCTGGATATCGGCGTCCACGCCATCGACCGGACCTGGTACCTGATGGGCAAGCCGACTCCGGTGACCGTCTCCGCCGAAACCTCCTACCGGATCGGCAAAAACAATGCCGAAGCTTCCTTCACATGGGGCGAAGGACTGGCCGAGAGACCGGAAGCGGAGATCTTCGACGTCGAGGATTCCGCGAGCATCTTCTTCCGCTTCGAGGGCGGGAAGAGCATGATCGCCGAGGTCTCCTGGACCATCAACGGACCGGAAGAGTTTTACAGCAAGCTCTTCGGTACGAAGGCCGGCGTCACGTTCGAGCCTCTCACGGTGTACGGTCAGGATGAAAACGGCAAGCTCGTCAACACGAAGGTCGAAGTGCCCGGCAACGATTTCTACGAAGAAGAGATCCGTCATTTCGTGGACTGCCTGAACACCGGGAAGGAGCCGATTTCCCCGATGGCCGACGCGCTGGTCGTGCAGAAGATGCTGGACGGCATCTACCGTTCCGCCGATTCGCACAGGGAAGTGGAGATCTGACCCCGCATAATCCGTCCGAGTGACAAATTTCCCGCTCCGCTCTTGACTTTTCCCTCCGACTGAGGTATACTCCTGAATGAAGTACCTGACAGAAAGAGCATTCTGACTGAAAGGTGACGGACACAGGAACAAAACGTACCCGAGGGGACTTATTCTGCTGCCGCACCGGTCAGGTGCGGCAGTTTTTTGCCGGAGACAGTCCGGCGTCTCGGGGAGGTTTGTCATATGGAAACGCGCGTAGCCGTCATGTCCATCATTGTGGAGGACCCGGATTCCGCGGAACAGATCAACGCGATCCTGCACGATTACGGCATGTGGATCATCGGACGCATGGGGATCCCTTACCGGAAGCGCGGCATCAGCATCATATCCATCGCGCTCGACGCGCCGCAGGATTCCATTTCCGCGCTGTCCGGAAAGATCGGAAAATTGAAGGGCGTGAGCGTCAAGACCGCCTATTCCGGCGTGATCTCGAAAGAATAACGGAGAACGGGGAATGATGAAGAGAACCGGAAACGGCAGCGCTGCGGAAGGGTTCCAGAGAGGGAATGCCGCGGCAAAGCGTACTGTTCCCATAAAGATCCTGCTCGTTCTGCTGCCCGCCGCGGTCTCCCTCGCCGCGCTATGCATCGGGCGTTTTGCGGTGAGTCCGGGGGATATCGTCCGCTCTCTCGCCGGGCATCTGACGGGGAGCGAGCTGCCTTCCGCCATGGTGGAATCCACGCTCTGGCGCATCCGGTTGCCGCGGATCCTGCTCGCCATGCTGACGGGTGCCGGACTCTCCGTCGCGGGCTGCGCCTTTCAGAGCCTGTTTGCCAACCCCTTGGCGACGCCCGACACGCTCGGCGTCGCGTCGGGAGCGTCGTTCGGAGCCGCGCTCGGCCTTCTGTTCGGCATGAAGCTCCTCGGCGTGCAGATCCTCGCCCTTGTGTTCGGGATCGGCGCGGTCGCGCTCACGGTCCTTGCGGGGAGCGGAGGGAGGCGCGGCCTTTCCGGGGTCGTGCTCTCCGGGATCATGATGGGGTCGCTTTTCAACGCCCTGATTTCCTTTGTCAAATACACCGCGGATACGGAAACCCAGCTTCCGTCGATCACGTATTGGCTGATGGGGACGCTCGGGTCTGCCGGATACCGCGAACTGGCGCTCGGAGCTCCTCCGATCCTCACGGGCGTGACGGTCCTGCTCCTGCTCCGGTGGCGGATGAATCTGCTGCCTCTCGGGGAAGACGAGATCCGCGCGGCGGGCGTCAACGTAAAGCTGCTCCGCGGATGCGTGATCTTGTGCGCGACCGTCGTGACCGCTTCCGCCGTCTCCATGTGCGGGCAGGTCGGATGGGTCGGACTGCTGGTGCCCCACATTTGCCGGATGATTTTCGGCCCGGACCACCGGAAGCTGCTCCCGGCATCGGTTCTGTTCGGCGCGGCTTTTCTGACGGCGGTCGACACGGCGGCGCGTTCGCTCACGGCTGCCGATCTTCCGATCTCCATCCTGACGGCGATCATCGGCGCGCCTTTCTTCATCTTCCTTATGAGGAGAACGGAGGGATGGCGGCTGTGATTCTGAACGTGAAAAACGCTTCTTATTCATATAAGCGGGATGTGCCCGTGATCCGGGACCTGAATCTCGAAGCGAAGTCGGGAGAGCTGCTCGCGGTCCTCGGCCCGAACGGATCCGGGAAAACGACGCTGCTGCGCTGTCTGATGGGTTTTCTGCGCTGGGACGGCGGCACGGCGGAAATCGACGGAGAGGATGTCCGTCAGATCCCGGAAAGAACGCTGCGCAGCAGGATCTCCTATGTCCCGCAGGCGAGGGGGGCTGCGGTATCCCTCCCGGCGGAAGACATGATCTTAGTCGGGAGGAGCGGAAAAATGGGCGTCTTTTCCGTCCCGAAGGCGGAAGACCGCCGCATCGCGCAGACCGTCGCGGAAAAACTCGGGATCACGGGACTTCTCGGAAAGCGCTGTACGGAGATGAGCGGCGGAGAACTGCAGATGGTCCTCATCGCGCGCGCACTCGCGGCGGAGCCGGAGCTTCTGATTCTGGACGAGCCGGAATCCAACCTCGATTTCCGGAATCAGCTGGTCGTGCTGGAAACGCTTTCCGGACTCGCGGCAGAGGGGATGGCGGTGATTTTCAACACCCACTATCCCGATCACGCGCTGACGAGGGCGTCCCGATCCCTGCTGCTCTTCCGGGGTGGAGGATCGGTTTTCGGGGATACGGCGGACGTCGTGACGGAAGAAAACATCGGAAAGGCGTTCGGCGTGGAGGCCGTGATCCGGGAATTCGAAACGCCCGGGAGCGTTTACCGGAGCATCCTGCCTCTGCGCGTTTCGGACGGGAGCGGGACGGTGAAGGCGGAAGACGCCTCCGTTCTGGCCGTCGTCTCGGTCCTGTTCCGGGACTTCGCGCGCGCCGGGGAGATCAACGGCCTGTTCCATGAATACAGGGAATCGATCGCGGGGCGGATGGGAATGCCCTGCGGGGAATACCACGTGATCAACGTGATACTGCGCGGATCCGGGCGGGAGATCGTCTCGCTGACGGACCGCCTGAACCGGCTGGAGGGCGTGCGCGCCAAGGCGACCGCCGCGCCGGAGGGAGGAGAGGAAATATGATGCGGATCGCCGTTTACGGCAAGGGCGGGATCGGTAAATCCACCACCGTCTCGAATCTGTCCGCTGCGCTTGCGGATAAAGGCCTGACCGTGATGCAGATCGGATGCGACCCGAAGGCGGATTCCACCGTTCTGCTGCGGGGCGGGGAACCGATGAAGACCGTGCTCGAACTGGTGCGCGAACGCGGGAACGATTTCCGGCTCGAAGACATGATCCGGACGGGTTACGGCGGCGTCGTATGCGCCGAGGCGGGCGGACCTCCTCCGGGCACGGGCTGCGCGGGACGGGGGATCATCGCCGCGCTCGAAAAGCTGAAGGAAAAAGGCGCGTATGAGATCTGCCGGCCGGACGCGGTCTTCTACGACGTGCTGGGCGACGTGGTCTGCGGCGGCTTTACCATGCCCATGCGGCCGGGATATGCCGAGCATGTGTTCGTCGTGACCTCGGGGGAGAACATGTCCATCCACGCGGCAGCCAATATCGCCATGGCGGTGGAGGGATTCGGGAACCGCGGGTATGCGGACTTCGCCGGGCTGATCCTTAACCGAAGAAATGTGAAAAACGAAGACGAAAAGGTCGCCGAGCTGGCGGTGGATATCCGCTCGAAGATCGTCGGAACGCTGAACCGGTCCGATGTCGTCCTCGAAGCGGAAGAGCTCGGAAAGACCGTGATCGAAGCTTTCCCGGACAGCGAAATGGCGCGGGAGTACCGGACCCTTGCGGACGCCGTGATCGAAGCGGCGGGAGGTCTCTCATGACCGGCGTGAGACGGCTCGGCGAAACGCCCGTGCGGGAGATCCGGATCTCCGACGCAGACGCGGCAAGCCTGTTCGACACCGGCCTCGAATACGCAGCTCCCGCGCGGGGGACGTGGAACATCGTCCACACCGGCATGCTGATCCCGGAGGCGCATGAGATCTTCGTCTGCGCGCAGGGATGCCTGAGGGGCGTGGTGCTGACTGCCGCCGAAATGGGAGCTGAAGAACGGTTTTCCACGGTCGCGGTACGAGAGAACAACGTCACGGACGGCGATCTCGAGGACCTGCTCGTCGAAGGCGTGACGGATATCCTCGAAAAACTGCCGAAGCTGCCCCCCGCCGTTCTCGTCTATACGAGCTGCATCCACCATTTCATGGGGGCGGACCTCGGCCACATGTACGCCGAACTCCGCGCGCGCTTTCCGGGGACGGCGTTCGCCGACTGCTACATGAATCCCATCATGCGCAAATCGGGACTGACTCCCGATCAGCTGATGCGGCGCCAGCTGTACGGTCTCCTGGACGAACGGGTGAAAGATCCGCATAAGGTCCTGATCGCGGGCAACGACTTCGCCTCCGACGACGAAGGGGACTATGCCGCGCTGCTCAGGCGGAACGGACTGGAACTGACCGAACTCCCCCGGACCCGGACATGGGAGGAATATCAAGCGCTTTCGGAAGCTGCCGTGTGCGTGACAAACCAGCCTGCCGCGATCCCTGCGGGAAAGCTGCTGCAAGAGCGTTTCGGCATGACGCATCTGCATCTGCCGTTCAGCTTTGCATACGGGGAGATCGCACAAAACTTCCGCATGCTGTGCGGCACGCTCGGGATCCCGGAGCCGGATCATGCGGAAAAGATCGAAAAGGCCGAAGCCGCGCTCGCGCACGCAAGATCCGTGATCGGGGAAGCGCCGGTGGAGATCGATTACACGGCGTTTTCCCGGCCGCTGAGTCTGGCGCGTCTTCTGATCCGGCATGATTTCCGGGTGGCGCGGGTGTACCTCGACGGCGTGAGCGGAGAAGAGCGCGGAGACTTCGAAGCGCTGAAAACCGAAGCGCCGGATCTTCTGCTCTCTCCGACCGTGCATCCCGTCATGCGGGTGGAAAAGCGGGAGAGGGCGGAAAAAACGCTCGCCGTCGGACAGAAAGCCGCCTATTTTGCCGGGACGCCGTATTTCGTCAACATCGTCGAAAACGGAGGATACACGGGATTCGACGCGGTTACCGGCCTCGCCTCCCTGATGGAGGAGGCGTGGGAAAACGAAAAAGACACCCGGTCGCTGATCGGGATCAAGGGAATGGGGTGCGGCGCATGTCTCTGAAACAGACCGCGAGAATCATATCCACCTATGCGGGGGATACCTCCGGAGCGGCGTCCGCCCTGTTCGAACTGGGCGGCATGACGGTGATGCACGACGCGTCGGGGTGCAATTCCACCTACAACACGCACGACGAACCCCGCTGGTACGACACGGACTCCCTTGTTTTCATCTCGGCCCTGACGGAGACGGAAGCCATCCTCGGGGACGACGAAAAACTGATCGCGGACTGCGTCCGGACGGCGGAGGAACTGCATCCCCGCTTCATCGCCGTGGCGGGTACGCCGATCCCCATGATGACCGGCGTGGACTTCGAAGCCGTCGCGGAGGAGATCGAACGGCACAGCGGGATCCCTTCCTTCGGATTTGCGACGGACGGGATGCACTCCTACGTGTCCGGGGCGAACATGGCGTTTGAGGCGCTCGCAAGGCGTTCGGTCCGGGAACCTGCTGCCGGGAAACGCCGGTCCGGTGCTGTCCGCGCGAACCTTCTCGGCCTGACGCCGCTGGACTTTTCC